>Ga0213830_1000247_pt1 | contig 58573 bp, 38 predicted proteins | sample SWATP11_FD_161661 | JGI IMG/M metagenome (GOLD analysis project Ga0213830, IMG submission 161661) | Coastal seawater microbial communities from Marineland, Florida, United States - SWA TP1 #1 | ecosystem: Environmental > Aquatic > Marine > Coastal | place: USA: Florida | collected 2016-08-06 | reverse complement strand
TAAAAGGGATGGTCTACACTCCTCACCTCGATGCGTACATGAGTGTGTGCATAAAGAAGGCCGAAATTTTAGTATCCTTAAAAACACAGAACATTCTGCCTTTGTCAGAGGTTGAAGTGATTAGTACGGCGCTAGATAATCTATTTAAAAGAGCAAAAAACCATTCAATTGTTGAATATAAAGGTGATCATTACGAGCGTCGGTTTCTACCACTGAAGTTGACTAAATCAGGTAAAAATGTTCAAAGGTGGGCTAAGGTTTGGCTGTTACAACTTCCAAATGGAAAAACCGACCCTCACTGGGAAAGTCTGGTACGGGAGATTTGGCCAAGATATTTTTTGATTAGAACAGTCAGTTTATAAGTTGCGTATAAAAAGTTATTGCCCCATTAAAACTTCAGGTGATGCTAAAAGACTTGGTTTCATTTTATGGGGAATTGTCATTCTTCTAGGGAAACGAAAGTTAACAAACTTCAAAAAAGCACCATGTCTGCTGTGTCGGAACAGAAGATCATTAAATAATGAATGTAAGTGTTTACAATTCGCTCACTGCCGAACTTCGCAAAAATGCCAGCAGCAAACTCTCGACAATGAGCCATTTTACGTTTAGGTAACTGCCAATACTATTTTTGCTAGAAAAACATAAGAATTATTAGGTTATCTATTTTTATTAGATGTAAAAACTCTTAAATTAAAGAAAAACTATTGTATTTTCCCCAGCATAATATTGTCTACCAAAATGTAGCCAGTTCTTTTATCACAGGAAAGTGTTGAAACTGAAACCACAATTTTCCCATCTTGTAATAAAAACGCATCCCGAATATCCCCCCGCATTCTAGTGAGTTTTTCATGTTTTACGACACCATGACGTTTCTTAACCCAGAAAATGCTTTGCTCAGAGCAGTTAGTATCGTCCACAACGACTAATTTTCTACCAACAGTGAGTTGAAATGTAAATGAGCCATCGTCTTTGAACTTCACATATGAAACATTTCCGCTATATATATTTTTGGAGACAACCAATGGCACAAAAACAAAGGTAAGAAGTATAGTAAGAAACTGTCGAATTTTCATTAAACAAGTCTTTGTGGTTTATAAATCATTATATGAACTTATAAGAGAATTGAACGTTAAGTATAGTCTAGATTATCCGAAACCAGCGGAATTTAATTATGTAGGTTATTTTTAAACTAAAAAAATCTAATATTTGATTCTTCATTATTAAAAGTATCACTTAAAAAATCAAAACAGGCGGATAGATATATAAAGTAACACCTATCAGGTTCCTATGCTTTATTTTGATACACTTGAAATGCGACATTATTTTTTTTACTCGTTTTTACGGAATACATTAACTGGTCTGCCATATCAATAGCTTCCTTTATATCCTTAGGCAGTTTTTCAAAGGTAATAACACCAACACTAAATGTAACGTTTTTCCCTATAGTTTTTAGCTCACTAATAGTTTTATCAAATGCAGCTTTAACCTCTTCTTGACTTGTTTCAGGAAAAATAACTGAAAATTCGTCTCCACCTAATCTAGCTACAATATCAGTTTTCCTTAGATTTGAAATCAGGCAGTTGGCAACCTTTATCAGAAGCTCGTCCCCAGCTTGATGACCAAGAGTATCGTTAATTATCTTAAAGTTATCTATATCCAAATAAGCTAACGAAAAATTATGCTCGTATCGTATCGACCTTAAAATCTCATTAGCCAACTCAATGGAAAAGCTTCTAGTATTCAATAGTCCTGTCAAATGATCTTTATTAGCTAAATCTGCCTCTGAATTGTGGACCTTCCTAAAGTCAATGACTAAAACGGCAATTGAATAGAACGCAATAAATCGTAGTGCAAAATAAAAGAAATAACTAAAGGAAAGTATTGAAGAGTCATTAACAATAATATTCGAAGTTAATAGCAAAACTATAGAAAAAACAGCAAGCGTTAGGCCGCTAGTCTTTCCCCCATACCAACTAACGAGAATTACCGGGAAAAGGTATAACGGCTCCAGAAAACTTGCATTGTCAATTTGTATACTTACAGCGGAAATCCCGAGTGTAGACAGTACGCCAATTAGGGTAACATGCCCAAACGAGTATCTTTCAAATACATCGAAAATTGTTTTCATGAGAAATACCTGACGTTAGAACAATTCCTTTGATAAGTGCAATTTTGATAACCTGAAGAAGTTCAAATCAATTCCGAAACTTGAATTGGATTTGTAGAGCTCGATAAAAATTTTATTTAGAAAAAGAATATAGGCCGAGGACTGTAAAAACAGCCTTCTCATAATAATGTACTAGCAGATTTACTCAACATTGGCCAGACTCTCAGCGTAAAGATAATACTTAGTATAGTCTACATTGAGGTATTATAGTTGACTTATGGCTAATGCTGTTATCCGAAACTTTGATTAATAGGAAATTGAAAATAGTCTATTCTAACAACGAAGGTCTGTTACTCGCTCAGGCTGTGTGAAAACGGGTTCTCTTCTTTATGCTGTCAGTTGTTAATTGGAAATCTTCGAAGAAGATTTCGATCGTGATATTCTTTTGTCATAAGCAGTATTTTCAGGGCGCGAGCGAAGTTAATCGATTTTATACCTCTCTGATGGCTTTGCTTAAGCCTTGAACGCCCATAATCGATATCATTCTCTTCATGTTGTAGGCCAGAACATGGAGATTCATTTCGGTACTCACGTTTTTAAATTGGCGGGTTAAGAAGTGTGTTGCTCCCATCCACATTTTGATGGTACCGAATGGGTGTTCAACAGTTTGCTTACGTAAAACTGGCGTTTCTGGTGCATTATCCAGCCGCTCAAGCATCGCTTCGGTTTCGGCCTCATGTACCCAGCGCTTTATTCGCCTTGGATCTCGTTTTGAGGTGGTGCACTGTTTTCGAATTGCACAGTCTTTACAAGCAATATGGTTATAGTAAGTATCTAAGTGCAGCCCTCCCTCGCATACTTGCATCCGATTTTGCATCTCTTCACCAGCAGGACAGATATACACATCTTTATCAGCGTTATATTTAAACCGAGAGCGGTTGAATATACCTTTCTTACCAGAGGCCGATGTATCCGTCTTGGGCACTAACGGATTAGCACCTAAGTCTAACGTGGCCTTTACATCTTTGCGGCTGTAATAACCTTTGTCGGCCAATACAGTTATGTCAGTTCGGTTTAGCGCTTGTTGAGTTAACCTCGTCACTCTTGCTAGCTCGCCTTGGTCGTTTTTATTGGTAACATCGTGATAAACAATTAGGTGGTGTTTAGTATCGACTGCGCTTTGGATGTTGTAGCAGACTTGGCGTTCCATGTTCCTCGTTTTAAGTAATCTGGCGTCTGGGTCGGTCAGAGATATTTGTTTGTCTGGGTGAACTTCTACGACCTTTTTGATTTCCTGAAGTTCACCTAAGCGCTTTTTTAGCCAATCCAGTTTGTCCTTTATGACTTTTACTTTCTTCTGTGGCATATCGTTAGAATCGACCTCGTCCAACTGTTTGAGGTACTTCTCAATACTGGCCTCAACCCGTTCAATATGGTCTTTGGCTTTTTGAGGGGTAAAGTTGTTGGGCTTACTATTAACTGCTTTGAACTTGCTGCCATCAATTGCCACAACACCGTCGTTGAACATGCCCATTTCTCGGCAAATGGTAACGAAATGGCTGCAAGCCTGCTTAATGCCTTCAGCATTATCACGCCGAAAGTCAGCTATGGTTTTGAAGTCAGGCTTTAAGCGCTCCAACAACCACATTAACTCAATATTCCGATTCGCTTCCGTTTCCAATCTTCGTGAAGACTGGATCCGATTGAGATAACCATAAATGTAGAGTTTTAAGATGGTGGCGGGATGATAACCAGGCCGACCAGTACGTTTAGCAATAACGCGCTCAAAGCCCATTTGATGTAAATCGAGTTCGTCCACGAATACATCAATGACTCGAACTTGGTTATCTTCAGAAACAAAGTCATCTAGGACCTCTGGTAATAGGGTAACTTGAGTACGGCTTTGCCCCTTAATATGATTAGACATGATCAGCTAAGTTCCAATATTAACTTGCTGATTATTATATCAATTGACGACCAATACCTTTAGACAGATTGATCATAACGAACCGATACTTAGACCAAAAGGTGATCAGAGTTTTCACACAGCCTGCGCTCTTAGCTGCCTGTCAGTTTATATTGAAACCTATTAACATTAGCCGTAAGTCAGATATGAGAGACTATACCTTATAATGTTAACACCTTATGATAAGCGCCTCACCACCTAAACAAGGCGCTTAATTTAATCGCATTTATAGAAATGTTAGCGATATGCTCTTATTAGATTTTCATGGCTAGCTCTGCCGCTTGTCTTATAGCTCTTTTTGCATCTAGTTCTGCTGCAACATCAGCACCACCAACTAAATGAACATTCACATCAGCGTCTAGTAGTTGCTGATAAAGACTACGCTCAGGCTCCTGACCCGCACAAACAATCACATGATCAACGTCTAGCAATTGAGATTCTCCATTCACTTCGATGTGTAGTCCTTCATCGTTAATTTCTTTGTAAGCGACACCCGGCACCATTTTAACGCCGTTCTTTTGTAGCGTTGAGCGATGAATCCACCCTGTAGTTTTGCCCAATCCCGCCCCTACTTTCGTGGCCTTACGTTGTAAAAGATATATTTCTCGATCCGTTGGCGTATGTTCTGGCTGTGGCAATAATGCACCATCATGTTGAAAGCTCTTGTCTACGCCCCAGTTACTCAGCCACTTTTCAGGGTTAGTCGCTAAAGACTCTCGCTCTGCCAGAAAACACGCGACATCAAATCCGATGCCGCCAGCACCGATGATAGCGACCTTTTGACCAACAGGTTCTTTATCACGCAATACCTGTAAGTAAGTCTTTACTTTCTCGTGTTCGATACCGGGAATATCGAGCTGACGAGGTACGATACCAGTTGCCAGAATCACCTCATCAAAACCTGCCGCAATTAATGATTCAGGCGTTTGTTCACTGTTAAGTTTAATATCAACATTCCAGTTGGCTAATTGTTTATTAAAATACCTTAGGGTTTCGTAAAACTCTTCCTTACCCGGTACTTGTTTGGCATAATTAAACTGACCACCAATCTCACTTGCCTTATCAAACAAAGTCACCTGATGGCCTTTTTCCGAAGCATATACACTAAATGCCATGCCTGCAGGCCCCGCGCCAACAACGGCCACTTTCTTTCTGGTAGGTGATTGCACAAACTTAATTTCAGTTTCGTAGCAGGCCATTGGATTAACCAGACACGACGCTCTTTGCTGTTTGAATACATGATCTAAACATGCCTGATTACAACCAATACAGGTATTTATTTCATCACTTTTGTCGGCTGCGGCCTTATTGACAAAATCAGGATCAGCGAGAAACGGTCTCGCCATCGACACCATATCAGCATGCCCTTTAGCTAATACATCTTCTGCCACTTCAGGTGTGTTAATGCGGTTTGTGGTTACAAGCGGCACTGATACTTCTTTTTTCATTCGTTCAGTGATCCACGTAAATGCAGCTCTCGGGACAGAAGTCGCTATTGTTGGTACGCGAGCTTCATGCCAGCCAATACCGGTATTGATAATTGTTGCACCAGCTTGCTCAACCGCTTTGGCCATAGTGACCACTTCTTGCCAACTGTTACCGCCTTCAACTAAATCCAACATTGAAAGCCTAAAAATGATGATGAATTTCTTACCGACTTTGGCACGGACTGCTTTAATGATTTCGGTTGCCAGACGCATGCGATTTTCAATACATCCGCCCCATTCGTCGGTACGTTTATTTACACGAGCACAGCTAAACTGATTGATCAGATACCCTTCAGAGCCCATTATTTCTACGCCATCATAGCCTGCCTTTGCGGCCAAACTTGCAGAGTAAGCAAAATCTTTAATTGTGCCTTTTATCTGACGCACCGACATTTCTTTCGGCGTGAATGGATTGATAGGCGCTTTGATTTTACTTGGGCCCACATTGAACGGATGGTAGGCGTATCGACCAGCATGCAATAACTGCAAACAAATTTTCGTAGGATATTTGTGTACGGCTCCAGTAATAATGCGGTGTTTATTGGGGTGCCAAAAACGACTCATTTCACTACCAAAAGGTGCTAAACGTCCGCGCGTGTTGGGGCTAATTCCACCAGTGACAATAAGTCCAACACCACCTTTTGCTCGCGCTTCATAAAACGCAGCGAGCTTTTCAAAGCCCCCTTTTTCCTCTTCAAGCCCAGTATGCATTGAGCCCATTAAGACCCGGTTTTGTATGGTGGTGAAGCCTAAATCAAGTGGTTCAAGGAGATTTGGATACTTTGATGTTGTTGTCATATGTCACTTCTTTCGCATTTGGTCTAACCAGTTGCTTATTAAAATAGTAGCTCATACTGAAAAACACAAGCTTTAATTTTGACACCTGTCAGATTAAGAGTATTTAGTAATTCTTATTGGCTCAAATTCGCCAATATGCATACTTTCAGTTAAGCTTATTTTAGGACTATTACTTAGTAACTTTTCCATTAACATGAAATTACAGCGTATAAGAAGCTTTAACACGTATTTGAATCACCCGAGGTATATCAGGTGATTACCCAACTTATTTAAACAATTTCGCTGAATAATCCTGAATTCTGTCGAACAGCATTTATTTTCATAAGAGAGGCTGCCTTTGAACGAGCTTAAAGAACAATTGTTGGATGAACTTATTTCTCATCTTACGCACGAACTAGACGCCTTGTTATTGGCTGCAGAAGCTGCACACTCAGCGTCAACCGATGACGAGTCTGTAGCAGAAACACAATATGATACCTTAGCTATTGAAGCAGGCTATTTGGCAGAAGGTCAGTCGCAACGTGTAACTGCATTGACGCAGGAAAGAATGGCGCTAGAATCCCTCGCTGAACAAATGACTGAGCACACACATGTCAGGCTTGGCACTTTTGTGCAACTGGCAAACGATGAAGCGAGTAACGCATGGTTTTATTTGTCCCCAGCTTGCGCAGGTTATCGCACGACGATTGATGGCCACGAAATTACCGTAATTACCCCTAAATCGCCTATGGGTTCGGCATTAGTAGGTAAAGCGGTTGACGATGAAGTCAGGCTCAATCTCGCCAATCAAGAGATTACCGACGAGATTGTAGCGATTCATTAGTACTTATGGACGAAGAATAGCTTTAATTTCGGATATATCCGCCACTTTGTCATCAATTTTCAGGTAAGCAACAGCCTCGGTGTGAACTAACGTAGCTTCAATCACGCCGGGCATGTTGATGAGTTGATCAGCAATTTCTTCTGCTTGCTGTTCACAACTAATGGTGGTGGATAAACTGTAACTTTTCGATTTTTTCAATGGCTTCATGCCAAGCGCCGCAACTAGCCAAAACAAACTAGCGCCTGCCATTACAATAAAGATAGCGTTTTCAGAGAACGTTGTCGCAATAACACCACCAATTAGTCCTCCAGCAAAGGCTCCTAAAAATTGGCTACTTGAGTAGATTCCCATGACACTGCCTTTCACGCCTGCTGGAGCCAAGCGCGACAATATAGAAGGCATGGTCGCTTCTAAATAGTTAAACGCGGTGAAGAACAGCCCCACCATAATAACCAGACTTAACAAAGAAGAAGGTAGCAACCACAGCAAAGCTAATGATGCAGTTAATAGCAATACTGCACCTGCAAACATTTGTTTTTCTTTCTGCTTGCGAATGGCATATATCATAAACGGTACCATTAAAAAGAATGAACCCAATAATACAGGTAGGTATAACTTCCAGTGGCTATTCAATGCCAAGCCAGCTTCTACAAACTGTTTAGGCAATGTGACAAAGCATGCCGTTAATGTCATGTGTAAAACAAACACACCAATATTCAGACGACTCAACTGGCTGTCTTTCATCAGTTTAGTTATCTGTTCAGGTAATGCGACGCTATCGCCTCTAGGTGCTTTGTGAACAGAATATGGCACCAAGAATTGTACTAACAACATGCCAAATACGGTTAGCACCGCGGTCAGCCAAAAGAGCCCTGACAAACCGTAACTCTCAGCAACAACTGGCCCTAAGATCATAGCAGCCGTGAATGACAAACCAATAAACATGCCTATTGTTGCCATCACTTTAGGTCGTTGCTCTTCCCTACTGAGATCGGCAGCCAACGCTAAGACCGCACTGGCAATAGCGCCCATTCCCTGCAATGCGCGCCCAAGAACAACACCGTATACAGAATCAGACGTTGCTGCCACTATGCTGCCAATAAAAAAGATTAATAAACCACTTAAAATGACAGGTTTACGGCCAAACTTGTCAGAAAGCATGCCCATAGGAATTTGTAGCAATGCCTGCGTTAAGCCATAAGCGCCTATCGCCAGCCCTATCCAGATAGGACTGTAGCCAACCAGTTCTTCGCCATAAATAGCAAATACAGGCAAAATCATAAACAGACCAAGCATGCGCAAACCAAATACCGCGGCAAGCGAAAAAGCAGCTTTTTTCTCTATGCTATTTAAACCTGAATGACTCATAATGCGGGCGTTAAACCTATGTGTGTGTACCAAAATTCGCGCTAGTTTAGCATGTCTGCATGTCGAACAAAATCACTCAAATCGAGGCAAAATAAAAATTCAATTCAGTAACAGTCAAAAGGTGTGATTAATTGATGAAAGTTGCTGAGAATTTGTGCGATAATACGCGGTTCAATTTACGCATGGACTTGATATGAGAAAGATAGAAGTTCGTGGTGCTCGTACCCACAACCTGAAGAACATTAGTTTAGACATTCCACGCGATAAACTCGTTGTCATTACGGGATTATCGGGCTCAGGAAAATCATCATTAGCCTTTGATACATTATATGCTGAAGGTCAGCGTCGTTATGTTGAATCATTATCGGCATATGCTCGTCAATTTTTGTCCTTGATGGAAAAACCCGATGTTGACCACATCGAAGGGTTATCGCCTGCAATTTCAATAGAGCAGAAATCTACCTCTCATAACCCAAGATCTACGGTTGGTACCATAACCGAGATCTACGATTACTTACGATTACTCTATGCACGTGTTGGCGAACCTCGCTGTCCAGAGCATCAACAACCATTAGCGGCGCAAACTGTGTCGCAAATGGTAGATAAAGTAATGGAACTGGATGAAGGCACCAAAGTGATGGTGCTAGCACCCGTTTTGCAAAACCGTAAAGGTGAACATGTTAAGTTGCTGGATAACTTAGCCGCTCAGGGATATATACGCGCGAGAATTGATGGCGAAGTTTGCGACTTGTCAGATCCACCAACGCTTGAGCTACACAAAAAACACACCATAGAAGTAGTGGTAGACCGTTTAAAAGTGCGTGATGATATTCAATTACGTTTATCAGAATCTTTCGAAACAGCGTTAGGGCTTACCTCCGGTACTGCGAAAGTAGCCTTTATGGACGAACCAGAACGCGAAGAGTTATTGTTCTCTGCTAACTTTGCCTGTCCACAGTGTGGTTACAGCATGCAAGAGCTCGAACCTCGCCTTTTCTCATTCAATAACCCAGCTGGCGCTTGTCAAACCTGCGATGGCTTAGGAAACCAACAATTTTTCGATCCTAATCGCGTCATTGCCAACCCAGAGCTTAGCCTTTCAGGTGGCGCCATTCGTGGATGGGATAAGCGTAATTTCTACTATTTCCAGATGTTGCAAGCGCTCGCAGATCACTACGGTTTTGCCGTAGATAAGCCGTTCGAGCAACTGGATGAAAAATCGCGAAAAGCCATTTTATATGGTAGCGGTAAGCAAGAAATTGAATTCAAATACATGAATGACCGCGGCGATATTGTCATTAGAAAGCACCCATTCGAGGGTATTTTAAATAACATGGATCGTCGCTACCGTGAAACGGAGTCCAACGCAGTACGTGAAGAACTGGCTAAGTATCTCAATAGCCAGCACTGCCCAGATTGTTCAGGTAGTCGTTTACGCTTAGAAGCTCGTAATGTTTTTATCAATGACACACCACTGCACCACGTCGTTGAGCTATCAACCGCTGAAGCATTGGCCTTTTTCCAAACCTTGCATTTAACGGGGCAGAAAGGTCAGATTGCAGAAAAAATTCTGAAAGAGATTAACGACAGATTAGGCTTCCTAGTAAATGTTGGCCTCAATTACCTCAACCTTTCACGCAGTGCTGACACATTATCGGGTGGTGAGGCCCAACGTATCAGATTAGCAAGTCAAATTGGCGCAGGCCTAGTCGGTGTGATGTATGTATTAGACGAACCATCTATTGGCTTACATCAACGCGACAATGAACGCTTACTAAAAACACTCATTCACTTGCGCGATCTTGGCAATACCGTGATCGTTGTTGAGCATGATGAAGATGCAATTAAGGCCGCAGATCACATTATCGATATTGGCCCTGGCGCAGGTGTTCACGGTGGTAGCGTCATTGCTAGCGGTGGTTTACAAGACATCCTAAAAAGTGAAGACTCACTTACCGGCAAATACTTATCCGGTAAAGAACAAATCGAGTTACCTAAGGTACGTACGCCTATCGATAAATCACGCCTTGTTGAACTGAAAGGCGCGAGTGGTAACAACTTGAAAGATGTTAACCTAACGATACCTGTTGGCTTGATGACTTGTGTCACTGGGGTTTCAGGTTCAGGAAAGTCGACCTTAATCAATGACACCTTGTACAAGCTTGCACATATCGAACTAAACGGTGCAACAACCCAAGAACCTTCACCGTATAAAAGTATTTCAGGTTTAGAGCTGCTCGATAAGGTCATTGATATTGACCAAAGCCCAATCGGCCGTACGCCGCGTTCAAACCCTGCAACCTACACGGGCATCTTCACAAATGTACGTGAAATATTTGCCGGAACACAAGAAGCACGGTCACGTGGTTACAAACCAGGACGCTTTAGCTTCAATGTGAAAGGTGGGCGTTGTGAGGCTTGTCAGGGTGATGGTGTTATCAAAGTTGAAATGCACTTTTTACCTGACGTATACGTGCCATGTGACGTATGTAAAGGTGAACGCTATAACCGCGAAACTTTGGAAGTGAAATACAAAGGAAAAAATATTCACCAAGTATTAGACATGACCATCGAAGATGCTTATGACTTCTTCTCGGCGATTCCTGCGGTTAAACGTAAATTAAAAACCCTGATGGATGTTGGCTTGAGTTATATCAAGCTAGGTCAATCTGCTACCACTTTGTCAGGTGGTGAAGCGCAGCGGGTTAAGCTTTCAAAAGAGCTGTCTAAGCGCGATACAGGTAAAACATTGTACATCCTAGATGAGCCAACGACTGGCTTGCACTTTCACGATATAAAGCAGTTATTGCATGTCATTCATCGTTTACGCGACCATGGCAATACTATAGTGGTTATTGAACACAATTTGGATGTCATTAAAACTGCTGACTGGATCGTTGATTTGGGCCCTGAAGGCGGATCTGGTGGTGGTGAGATACTTGTTACAGGCACGCCGGAGCAAGTGGCAGAGAATAAACTGTCTCATACCGCTCGTTTCTTAAAACCTCTACTATAGCCATCTATAAAAACCATGCTTAGTAAACTTACTGAGCATGGTTTAGGGCGTGTTGATCTTTCACATGGGTAACCAACACATTACACACGCCAAAGCCACCATACTTGCGTAGTTTGCTTTGAGTTTATCGTACCGAGTTGCTATAGCTCGGTACTTCTTAATTTTTTCAAAGGCATTTTCGACTAAATGGCGATATTTGTATAAACACCAATCAATATCATCATTACCTACCTTTGAATTAGATTTTCTAGGGATATTAGGTATTGAATTCCGTTCTCTTACTTGTTCCCTAATGGCTTCACTATCGTAACCCTTATCAGCAATGATGTAATTGGCATATGGCAGCATATCAATCAACGGTTTCGCAGCCTTACTGTCATGGAGCTGACCGCCTGTGATCGTAAATTCAATCGGCAATCCATAACTATCAACTGCTAAATGTATTTTACTGGTATTACCGCCTTTGCTTTTACCGATAGCTTCATCAGCCTTAGTGCTGGCGCCAGCGCTATGCTGATGAGCTTTAACTATGCTGCCATCAATAAATACCCATTCAAAATCAGGCTCAGAAATTAGCTTTTTAAACAGTCGTTGAAGAATTCCTTTACGAGACCAAAGTAAAAACCGTCTGAAAATGGTATTCCATAAACCAAATTTTTCAGGTAAATCACGCCAAGGACAGCCAACACGCATACGATAAAGTATACCTTCCATAGTATTTCGGTGTTCAGGCTTGTCATATACTCGGTCTTCAAGCAATATAGCTCGTAGCTTAGACCAGTGTTCATCTGAGAGCATTAATCTGGGCATTGGCAATTTCGTTAGTTGTTTTTGGCGAAATTATTATACGAAATTGCCTATCTTTTTTTTATTCACAAAAGATCAACACGCCCTATTATTTTTCCACTAAACTTTGCTCATTCAAGATTTGCTACGACTTCGACTCAAAATTGTTTCCTGCGTCAAATACGACAAGAACCAAAAGCACTAAGTCAAATTTGAAATTGGCATCGAAAATCGATGAAATTTTTCTATAAAAAATGTTGTGAAACTTCCCAACATTTTCACAACATTAATACAACAACACATAACCACTTGAAATAATAGCAAAAATACCAAATACAACGCTTTTGCAATGTTTAGCTGATTGCCGTAATTTTTATGTCTTGCTAACGTCTAGTGGTCTCAAGTTCGTGACGGATTTTCACGATTGAACTTATTTCAGGAAGAAAGATGACATTGAGGATGTTAGTTACCATGACTGCAGTTTTTACCATTACCGCTTGTATGCCAAACGCACACACTGAAGCGCAATTAATCAAGGGCGAACATTCGCTTGATAGTGAATATATTAGCGAAAGCTTTCAAAACGATGAGTCGTTTAGTGATACGACTCCCAGTGACCATTATGTTGAACACATACCACTTGATAACGGACTGCATGTGCTCTATACACAGGACGCTCGTGTAACTGACACCACCATCAGTATCACCATTAACACAGGTAGTTTTTCCGATCCTGAAGAAGCACAAGGATTAGCACACTATTTGGAGCACATCATCTTAAATGGTGCCATAGAAGACAATTCCTCCATATCATTACGTTCATTTATTCAAGATAACTTCGGGCATATTCAGGCAAGAACCACATATTTACAAACAACCTTTGACCTCACATTCGACAGCGAACTCGTATCCATAGTTCTGCCAGTACTCGCTCAACAATTGAGTCAGCCCATGCTAAGGCAATTGTTATCGCAACGGGATGAGTCTGCATTTAATGACGAATGGCACTTGGCCAAGAGTAAACTCCATTTCATACTATCTCGCGTCAATGCTATGACCACTAATCATGCTCACCCATACCGCCAATTTCATTTGGGTAATAGCCAAAGCCTAAATCAATTAAGTCACAATGAATTGGTGCAATATCTAACGCGATTTCATCAACAATATTATGTTGCTAAAAACATACAAATTGGCATTGTTAGTAATATTGCCTTGGCTGAGCTTGAAGAAACCATCAGTGATAATTTCAACACTTTTGCTAGCGGAAAAAAAACAACGGACACCACTTACCCACCTATTTTTCTTTCCGGACATAAACAGGCCAATATTCACGTTAATACAGGTACCAACGAAAAACTGTTAATACTGCAGTTTCCAATTGTCGCATCTGAAAAATCAATCGAGCTCTTATCGCCAGAATATTTAGAATTTCTTTTTAGTATTCAACACAACAACGCATTAACGACGCAACTTATCACGCAAAGTTTGATTCGCTACATGACGCCTGCGATAGAACCGAGCCTCTACGGTCAGGAAGGAGCAGCGACTTTCACATTTGCTTTAACTGAGCAAGGAAAACAGCAGAAACAACGTATTCTATCCGCGTTTTTTGATTACGTTGATATCATCAAGAAGCAAGAATTTTCACCCTCACTTACTCGTAAGTTTGCACAGCATATAGAAAGTCAAAATGCAGCCTATAGTGTTAATACACCTTGGCATCGCGCACATCAACTATCGACAACGCCATACAAATCGATATTAAGTAATGGATTATACAAAGCATTTAAAGGCTTAGATCAGGAGAGCATACAAGCACTACACGCGCAATTTACTTATGAAAACTTGCGTGTTTGGCACATCAATGACAACTTCCCGACAACAAGACAAGTCGACTTTGCTAACGCTTCATTTGCTATCACACCTTTGGCTAAAGCCGACTTAGGAATTGCGACTTCAAATCAAACGTCATTGAATCTACCTTCACTTGAGATAAATGAAGCCACCAAGAGTGACTACACAACAAGATCTGCCATTTCAATCAACCATGTTGATTCGCTAGCTCACGATAATCTCGAAGCACCGACTTGTCCCGAAACGATATATGAATCACATAATCTCGTTGTTTGGCACAGTAAGAGCGTTTATCCATTACAGCCACAAACATTTATCGGCATACGATTGCGTAGCCTACGGGCTAATCAACATAAACATGCCTCACTATTACTCAAATTGGTATCGATTATTTGGTCTAAGTCACTATTGCCACTGAGAAACACAGCGCAACTTCGCGACAACTTATCAACCTTCTCGAGCGTTAATAATCAAAATGAGTTGTTCATTACCTTGTCTGGTGCAAGTGATCAACATGTTGGCTATGTAGAGCGTATTATCGACCAGTTCAAAACATTCCGTTTTACTGAACATGATTTTGTTCAAGCAGTTGATTCACTTAAATACTCGTTATCCAACATAACCAATACGTCTACGCTAACGCAAACACAACATTATCTGCACGCTATGGCTACACAAGATACTTTAGCGATGAACATCACAGATGCGTTAGTATTATTGAACGAAATCGATTATCAAACATTACAAGACTATGTGGCAATTTTTATTGATAGCATTGAACTAGAGGTATTTGCCTTTGGTTCAATATCGATAGATGACACTAAGCAACTGGCTCTGAGTATCGAGCAGCATTTACAGCTAGATCAGCAAGCACAAACATCAACAACAACCATTAAGAAAGCTCTCCCAAACTATTGCTCTTTAACCAAGCAACACCATCAGAAGCAAAGCAGTCGCAGTATATCTTTTGTTATTGAGCAACCCGATGCTGACACGATTGCGAATCATTTAGTTATTAAGAGTTTGTTACAGCATTCAAAACTACACTCAACAAGCGAGATAATTCCAACACAATGCCAGGTTTTGTGCTTACACCAAATGCTTAATGGCCATTCAGGGTTAACGATTACTGCCTTAAGTGCACGAGAATCAACGAAACAACTTAAGCAAACGCAAGACGATTGGCTAGCATTGGCATGTGAGCACATAGCGAGACTTAGCCAATTTGAAATTGAACGTGCTAAGGAAGCAATTCATAAACGCCTGACTAACGCTAGACGATCCTTTTATCGAGACGTTACGCCATTGCTTGCCGATTGGTTAAATGATGACACGAGGTTTAGCACTAAGACCCGAGTGATTCGACAATTACATTCGGTATCACAACGTAGTGTGCAACAGCAATTAACTCGCTTGCTGACAAGCAAAGAGACCAAAATACTAAAAGTTACATTAAAAGGGGATTTTGCATAACAAACTGAAAATCCTACTTTAATCACGGGTCCAGTATGCAGCATTTATCCAGGGAGATATTGCTTGATACTGTTTGCCCTCCTACCATAGTTGGCGTGGTAGGAGGGCCTTTTTATTTAAATTCAGTGATCTAACTAGCCGCGATGAGATCATAATAAGAAAGCCTCGATATGTGTTTGCCGTAGGCGATTTGCTTAACGACCACACCAACAGACACAGTAGACGAATTTGTTTATTGCTTTATGCTTGCCCGTCACTGATTTGAAACGAGCAAAAAAACACCATTGCTTATTGACAGAACTATGGTTTAAATGTGTTAGGTATCAATATTCATCCCATTCAGGGTACTGCTCTGGTTTTATACCGCTTTCAAGCACCACTCTGGGGTAAAACGTATCGGGCTTTTCAGTAAAACACTTTTTACGGCTTTTGTTTATTTGAAACAACCAGCTATCGCCATAATCAAACATATAAAAGAGCTTCTTGCCTTTTGCTTTTGGGAATATTGTTTCTATAGTCTCTTGGATTACTTTATCATCATCGCAATATATACGCTGAGCACTTATAGAATAATAAGAGCTAGCAATACAAAACTCATACAAGTGATCGTCATCAAAACCTACAGCCCACAAAATAGCTTGATGTAATTCATCTAGGCTATAGTCAAGCGGGATTTCTAAAGCACACTCCCAATCATCATGAGCGTGCAAACCACCAAGTAATTTTATCTTCAAAGTTTCAATCATAATCAGAATATTCCGTGTTACTACACCCTTATCAATAGGAAAATTATTGTTTGGCTACAATAACGAATGAAGTAAGGCAAGCCAACTGCTTTTTTGTCTGTTTAAGCAACTTGTTAACTGCCCACTACACCAGCCTTATTTCTAACTTTTTTCCTAATGCTGACGCAAATTTCTCTAAAGTTGATAGCTTTACATCTTCAGAATGATTTTCAATTCGTGAAATTGCACTTTTTTGAGTATGTAGTTTATCTGCAAGATCCAACTGTGTTAGACCAGCACTCTTACGCGCTTCTCTAAGCAGCACTCCAAATTTAAACGTCTGATATCCTTCATCATAGTTTTCAGCAAATTCAGAATCGTTACTTTTTCGCTTAACTAAATATTTTTGAAGATCACTCATTATGATTTCCTCCGCAAATAATCTTTTTTACGACTTTCTGCTATTTTGATTTCTTTGAATGGTGTTTTTTGAGTTTTCTTTTGAAAACCATGGTTTAAAACCACTAAATTATCACCTTCAAAAAAACCAGGAAGCCTAAAAATATTCCCGCTTACCTGAATTCTGATTTCCCAAATACCATCGGTATTAACAAGCTTCTTTAGGTAAGTTGTAGGAACAATATCCAATTCTTCAACTTATCGAAGTACCCACGCAACTTTTTAAGCTTGTTTACCATTCAAAGAGTCTAAGAACTACTCACAGGGCATTTTCCATCATCGGTACGGTAAAAGTTTATATTTCTCATCTGGATAGGTTTACACAGAAGTGAACATTATCAATTGACTGAAGAGCTCAATGGGCAACGCCCTAATCAGCTGCGCGCGTTGTTTGCGCGTCCTGCTGACTAGATTTGTTAGGGCTCGCGATTACAGTTTCTGATATGTGTTTAGCGATAGCATCTGAGTCCTTTACGCCGGCATAATGCAAAGATAAGTGCAATTTTAAAGAGTCTTGAGCGTCTGAATTTGCTATGTCATCACATAATTTTCTGGATTCAAGATGAAGTCTATCGCTACGCAACTTGTCAAAGAAATCTCCCATAGATTTTTGTGCGTTTTTCGACTGCACAAAAAACAGGCTGGCAACAGCTTCCATAATTGTGCCTGCCACAAATTGAGCTATTGTGGTTCCACTGCTTTCGGAAGTATAGAAAAAAGCAGCCACCACTATAGCTACGAAACCTAATGAAGCGAATACTAGAGAAAACCAGAAGGCTATTTTGGATTGAGATAAAATTTGAGAATAGTAATTTGTTAATTGTTCAACTTCGAATGGAATGTCATCTTTGCCTGTAACCGTTTGTTCTATGGCTGTTCTAATTCTTTGAGATTCTGGAGAGTTTGACGCAATCTCAAGTCCACCAACTCTGACTTTAGTCAAAACACCTGACCGAAAAGCCCCTATTAATGAAAAAATAGAAAACACGACTGTAATAGCAGTAATTCCAATCGTTGCTAGCTCTAATATTACTGATTTATCCATATCTCCTCCGAACCCTAAAGAGCCAACGAGACTGTATAATTTCTTTTTTAGAAAAAAAGCCTCAAAAATTATTAAAAATAGCCTCAAAACGTGTTGCTACCTGAAATCTGAGGCAATACCGTATTAGCAAATGACTTTTATAGGCTCTCTCCACACAAATTTCATCCGTCATTTTCCATTTGCGAGTAATTCTACAGCCTCAACGCCGCCATAAGCGGACAAGTAATTGTTGGCTAAAATGTGTAGCGAAGCGAAACCGACCCAACTATTACAGTTCCGCACTTCATGGCCTTGTTAGTTTTACTTTTTGCTTGATAAAATTGCTGATACCAATTGAATTGCTTGCTCTTTAGTAAACCCTTCTTCAATTAATGCATCATAAAGGCTACGTATATACTTTGCTTTCGCCTTAATTAGCTTAGGGTCATTCATTGCCTTTAACGAGACTTCCATGCTTTGAGATAATTGCTTAGCCAGTACTTCTGACATTACATTATCATTTGCATTCACTGTCTTTGAAGACAACACCGCTACAAATAGTGTTCCTAAAAATGTCTTATACACTTTAACTCTCCTTGTAAAACTAACGAGACTGTAGAATTTCTCTTTTAGAAAAAATAGCCTCAAAAATTATTAAAAATTAAGCCTCAAAACGCGTTGCTACGTGAAATCTGAGGCAATACCGTATTAGAAAATGACTTTTATAGACTCTCTCCACACAAATTTCATCCGTCATTTTCCATTTGGGAGTAATTCTACAGCCTCAACGCCCCAATAAGCGGCGGATAATAGTTGGCTATAATTGTGAACGAAGTGAACGCTGCCAACTGTTATACGTCCGACTTGATTGGCTTGTTATACGCAAAAAAGGCTATTCGAGACGAAAATGACAAAAACAGCCATTTTGATTTTCATGTTTTACATTTTTCATATAGAATATGGATAATATTTAGAAATATAAACACCTCAGGTTAAAACATGATCAAAAGGTTTGGCTTTAAAAACTTTGCAAGCTTCAAAGATGGTACTGAAATAAGTTTTTCAAGTAAAGATACCTCTATGGGAGATGACAACGAAGAAATAAATTTGTCAAAAGTTATCGGAATAAAAGGAGCTAATGGTTCCGGAAAAACCAACATACTTAAAGCACTTACGTTTCTTTATTGTTTTTGTGTTAAGAGAATGAAAACAACTGTTGATACACAAAGCAGTGATTCAAAAGTTGATATTCCACTTTCTACTTTTATGGATAGTGAAGACGTTACCGAGTTTTATATCGAGTTTATAATTCTTGGAACAACCTATTACTATGAGCTTGATATTACTAAATCAGGCATAGTCCGAGAAGAAATTAGAAGGAAAAATAAAAAAGAAATTGTCTGTATTGTTCGTGAGAGAAATAAAATTACTGACTGCTTAAAAGAGTTTGATGAACTAAAAACTTTAAAGTTAAAAGCCGATCAATCTCTTATGAGTATAATAAATGATTTTGACTTTAATTCTCCTATGCTCGACCTAAAACTAATGCGGTCATTTTTTATTAGAGTTTTGTTTAATGTTGGAGTTGATGGGTATCAAAATTTAGAGTCAGATGATTATTTTGAGGTTGCAGAATTTTATAATGATCATGACGAGGCTTTTGAGTTTGTAAAAGAAATCATTTCAAGTGTTGATGATGGTATTACTGATATAATAATTGAGGAAACAACTGATAAATCTAGTGGAACCACTATTTTTTATCCTTTGTTTGTTCATGAAATAGATGATTATGACTTCTCTATAGGTCTGGCTCATGAATCAATGGGAACAAAAGCCCTATTCCTTACATTATATAAATATTGGCTGACAATTAAGAATGGTGGTTTACTAATATTAGATGAATTTGATACTCACCTTCATGCAATGATTTTACCTGAACTTATTGAATTATTTACTAACACTAAAATCAATACGAAAAATGCTCAATTAATTATAACTGCTCATAATACTGAAATTATTGATTCTCTTGGCCGTTACAATACAGTTCTTGTTAATAAAGAAAATAATGAAAGTTATAGCTATAGGCTTGATGAAATATCGTTGTTGAGAAATGACAGACTTATTTCACCCATTTATAAAAAAGGAAAAATTGGTGGAACTCCGAAAAATATTGAAGGGTTGACATCCAGAATTGCCGAATACTGGAGTAGTCATGGCTAAAAACTTTTCGAAAACAGAAAAGAAAAATAGTTTTCTATCTTCTATTCCTCAAGACTGTCTAAAGGACTCAGATATTACAAAAAGGTCTAAACTAAACTTCTCTTATTTTGATTCAAACCCGCCTAGCCAAGACTTTATTGATTTGAATACTATTACTGGTAACAGTAAATTAGTAAAAATAATCAATAAATTTAAAGAGTTTACTCGTGAGCCTTTAAAGCACTGGGAAAATCAAAAGATAGGTAAAGGGAAAAGAGGAGGAAAAGGAAAAAGACAGAACTGCCTAGAAATCTATAAAGATTTCCCAAAAAAGTCTGCATTCAAACACCCTCCACATGTTCCTGAAGATGTATGGTGGGGCAGATTTAGAATAGATAACGACACTCGCTTAGCTGGTTTTGTAGTGCCTGATACATTAAATCAAAATAATGAATTTGACTGCAATACATTTTATGTTGTGTTTTTAGATGAGAATCACGAGTTTTACATAACTTGATACAGACCAGCAGTTTGCGTATAGACATAATGACTCCCCACGAGGTGCTAGCCTCCAAGTTCGTGGGTTAGCAAAGCCAGAGCCATAATTAGTTTGTTCATCGCGAGTTGCGATATGTATTTAACTAAAGCGGAGGCTAGCATGAATAACGATAGCATAATTTTTATCGGATTAGATACTCATAAATCATTTACACAAATTGCTGTTTTAAAAAGTAATCGAGGTGAAAAGCCTATTAACTATGGTCGGATTAACACGACAAAATCTGCATTAATAAAGCTTGCAAGACAACTTCAGTCGAAATACCCGCAAGCAACACTACATTTTATTTATGAAGCTGGCCCTTGTGGCTATTGGATTTATCGGCTGCTCACCAGTTTAAATCACTGCTGTTACATCGTTGCCCCCTCGCTTATCCCTAAAAAATCCGGAGAGCGAGTAAAAACTGATAAACGAGATGCCGCAAAGCTAGCTAAACTGTTTAAGGCAGAAGAGCTCACTACCATTTATGTGCCAGAAGCCGAAGATGAAGCAATACGTGACTTATCTCGCGCTCGCGAAACCGCCATGAAAGATTTAAAAGACGCGAAGTTTCAGCTGAAAGGCTTATTTCTTAGAAATAACATTCAGTGTGAAGTGAAAGATAATTGGTCGAAGCAACATTTACGTTGGTTAACGGAACTTGTACTGCCACACCCTAGCCAACAAATAGTCTTGCAAGAAATGATACAAACCATCACCGAGCGCATTAAACGTGTAAACAGGCTGGTGAATGAACTTGAACATCAAGTAAAGCAATGGCGCTATTACCCTGTTGTTAAAGCGATTCAAGCCATGCGCGGTGTACGCATGTTAGTTGCTGTTGGGGTTATTGCCGAATTAGGGGATCTACGACGTTTTGATCATCCCAGAAAGCTCATGGCCTATTTAGGGCTCGTCCCAAGTGAAAGCTCCAGTGGCGATAAAAGGCGGTTAGGCAAACTCACCAAATGTGGCAATGGCCGCGCAAGGCGCTTGCTGATTGAAGGCGCACAAACCTATAAGCATAAAGCCAATATCTCTACTGAATTACAAAAACGGCAAGAAGGGTTAAGCAAAGAAATTGTTGATATCGCATGGCAAGCGCAACTTAGGTTGTGTAGACGCTATCAACGACTCATGCACAAGGGAAAGCATAGAAACCTAGTCGTTGCTGCAATCGCTAGAGAAATGATTGCCTATATCTGGGCAATTTCACGGGAAGTCGTGGTTTCCCCGGTAGACCCAAGAACACGCATAGCGAGAGTACCAGCATAATGGCAACCAGTTTTGAGTTAACGTATGTAGATCAAGCATCGGCTGTGACACAACCACCGAGTGCGTTGCCTACAAGGATGTAGGTAAGGAGCGATAGCAGGACGCGGAAGCTTTAGGATGGCAAGGCTATTGACTTAGCTTTGAACCACGAGCATAGACTGAAGACAGGTGTCACGACGGAACAAGTAAGGTAGGCGCTGTTAGCCAAACGCTAATAATCCACGCATATCAGCATGATAACCGACGAATATTACTTGCTTCATCTAATGCGTTAACTCACTTATTGAGAAACAAAATTCATTATGGCTCGAAAAAAAGCAGGATTTTGTGCGATTTTTCTTGACGTGGGGAGTCATACCAACGCCGCAATATGGGGCGTAAAAAGCTTGGCTAAAATTAGCGAAGAATGAGCGCCAGCCAAGCTTTAGGCGTCCCCTTCATAATTGCCTTGTTATGCTTCGATTCTCTCCGTACTTATTTCTTTAATTTGAACAGGGGTAGAAAAATCGGCTTGCTTATCCATAGCTAATGGAATTAACCAGTTTAAATTAGGAATTAGATTAATTGGCAATTCCGAAACTTTAATTATTAAAACTTCTTCTTTTTCTACTGTGCGAGCCTCGAATGCTAAATCAGAATGAGCAAAAAAAACATCAAGCTCATAATGATTAGGGCGAAAAATTTGTGAATAACAATGCCATTGTTTCGCGGGAATTAACACGCCAGTTTCTTCATAAAACTCTCTAACCATAGCTTCAAGCGAAGTTTCGTTAGCTTCAATTTTTCCACCAACTCCATTTAAATAACCTTTTTGCCATTCAGGAGCTAATTTTTTGATTAAAACCACATGACTACTATTTTGGGTAAATAAGAACCCAGTTACATATTTCTTCACTAAACTTCCTTAGAAGCATAACAGTTATTATATAGACGTCTTAGTAATCTCCGTCCACTCGCTTTCAATTAAAATACCAGAATTCTTCAATAATTCAATTTGTTATGTTCTCATTTGATGAGTTCAACCGTATCAATTGGGATATTACTGATAATTCATAGTATTAGCTAAGTGGTTTGATATCGCTTTATTCAATGGATTCAAATTGTTAAGTGGCCACAATAGATTCTAAAGATATTTACTGATAATTCTCAGTATTATCCTGACTAGAATTGAATAACAAGAAAAGTTATGACCGTCATACTCTCTTGGACATCACACCACTACGATTCATGGCACTTAATCAATTCTGTATGTGAGACGGTACGACATTACTTCACGATAATTTCATCAGCAAAAATAAATGCCTCTTGGGCAGGTCTGATATGCCATGCTGGCAATTGCGTAATGTTCTTCGCTTTAATTCGCACAAAACGTGCACTTCTTTGAGCAACCTCGATTTGAAAACGCTTTCGCTGATAGTCAGGAACATCAGCCGTGGTTACATATTCTTGGCGGCCAACGGTCGTAAATTCTTTACCATCGCGAGATAACAAAAACTCAACGTGCGTTGGTAATAGAATCGAATGTAACACACTCTGTAAAAAGCCGATACTTATCGTGTTGATGTGCATGATTGTTTCTAGATCAATGGTCACATCTAAATCGCGCTGGCGATACCCCTGCCAAAGTGAAGCATAATCAGCACCGCCAATGATGCCGTCGGTTAAGGCGTTTTGGCCTCCTCCAGTATATTGCGCATCATACTGTGTGCTGTAACTTACCTTTTTACCAACGGCAAGATGCGTCACCTGTTCAAGTTCACCATACTTATTTCCCGCAATCAAGTTGGGCAAAGTGGTGGCTGACTGTTGATTATATTCTTCAATCTGATTGCGACTGACATTCCCAGAATAGGGAGAAATGTGGATTGCATTGCCACCGGCACTGGCCATAGTAACAAGTACTTGAACATCTTTTTTCACTTCATGCTCTGTGACCGCTATAGCTGTTGGGTTGTGTTTAAAGTCCGTATTTTTTGCATCACTGTATATTTTGGCAACATAGCGCTTATTAGGCTTGAGAAAGTCGAGCGTTAATTTCAATTGTCTTGGCTGCTCATCGGTGGTACTGCCAATAAACCATTGTTGCCCATGTCGGCGAGCAAACACGGCGTAATCACCAATTTCTCCATCAAGTAGCCTTGTTTCATCCCAGTTCACCGGCACTTGTCTGATAAACTCAAATGCAGCCTGTTTTTGATAATTTTCTATCATATCCGCAGCCATCTGCATCGGGCTATACAAGGTAATATACAGCGCTAGTTGGCGCGCTAAAGTGCTATGCACTCGGTACTGCTGCTGAGGATCGAATTGGATATTAAATATTCCGGGGTTATAGTCTAATGGCCCTGCTAATAATCGCGTAAATGGCAGAGTCGTCGTATGTTCAGGCGAGTTACCTTCGCTCCAACCATTCCACTCCATGCCACGCGCTCCCTCGCGTGTCATCATATTTGGAAACGTACGTCGTATCCCTGTCGCTTTGATCGGTTCATGCACGTTTAACATGATGTGATATTTTGCCGCAAGCTCAACCACCTTGCGATAATGGTTCACCATAAATTGACCGTGATGAAAATGCCCCTCAGGCCACATTTTTCCAGCATATCCAGTTTTAATCGCCTTTACACCATGGTCATGATAAAGCTTAAATGCCTGTTCTAGCTGTTGCTCATACAGCGGAATATTGCCACCTGTTTCATGGTGGCCCATAAGCATAACCCCCTTACTTTTTCCATAGGAGGTGACTTCATTTAGATCAAAATCTGGATATGCCAGAGTAAAATCCTGAACGTTATGACCTGTGTGCCACGTTTCCCACCCTTTATTCCAACCTTCTACCAATACCGCGTCAATACCATGCTGACTAGCAAAATCGATATACTGCTTAGTATTTTCAGTGGTTGCACCATGATTCGGCCCTGCCTGCCAAGTAAACTTCCTCATGTGCATTGCCCACCAGATACCTACGAACTTAATAGGTTTAATCCACGACGTGTCCTTAATCACACTCGGCTCATTCAAATTAACGATCATGTCTGACTCAACAAGCTCAGCCAAAGAGTTTGCAATGTGCAGCGTACGCCACGGCGTTTTGAACGGTGTTGCCCCTTTTACCTTTACACCGTCTGGCCAAGGTACGAGTTCACTTTTAAGACTCAGCCCACCTTCCTTGGTTTTAATCAGTGTCATGCCAGCATAATTTGTTAATGCCGCTTCATGCACACTGAAGTACTGACCTTGCCTGCTTTTCATTGTTATGGGCGTATTAGCTGCCTGCAATTCAGAAAGCTTACCTTTACGGTACAAATGTTCATAACTGTCATAGTCAGCAGGAGTTGACCACGAGGTATGATCATCAGCGAAGGTAAATGTGGTCAGTTCAGAAGTAATGGCGAATTGGTCGAGGTTTTCTTGTTCCGGAAATTCGTACCGAAAGGCAATGCCATCGTCAAATGCACGAAAAATAATGTTTAATCTGCGAGCAGCGTCATCGTTTTGCTGTAATTGTACAACGAGCTCACTATAGTGGTTATCTATGTGCGAGCGTTCGCCCCAAACTGGCGTCCAAGGCTCATTAACGATAAATTGCGACTGTTTGATAAGTTTGAAATTATCGCGAAGGGCACTCTGCGATTTGAACTCAAACCCCAATGCAGATTTGTCCACAATAACTTGCTCGCCCGCTAATACGCGATAGCTGGGCGTACCATCCATTAGCAAGAACTCAATCGCGATGTTTTCAGAAGGTGAATGCACATTTAGAGATGTTGACGAAGTGGCATTTGCAATAAAAGCCAAACACCATAGAATCGATACAACTAAGCTTTGCTTGATTACTCTACGCCTTGATACTTTGGGAAGCTTTAATACTTTGGGCTTTAACACATCAGGCTTTAACAAATCATGCTTTAACACACTCGCACTAGACAATTGATTTATCCTTTTCAGACGCTTAGCGTTATGACAATATGCTCGCAGCATCTAACAGTGAGCTGCCACGTTTATCCGTAACCGCGTAATTAAAGCCAGGCTGAATACAATAAGAGCCGCACTCACCCGCTTTATTTAGCGCGAGAAAGCCCACCTGAAACGCCTTGTAATCTCCTAACTTTTGCGCGATTCGCTCAACTGCCGCCTGACAGGCTTGAGTAGGTGTCATGCCCTGACGCATCATTTCAACCACAAGATGACAGCCAACCGTCTTGATCATCAGCTCTCCCATCCCTGTGGCAGTAGCAGCCCCCACTTCGTTGTCAACGTAAAGCCCTGCACCTATGATTGGCGAATCCCCCACACGGCCATGCATTTTGTATGCTGCGCCACTAGTGGTGCAAGCACCTGACAAATTTCCCTGACGATCAAGTGCTAACATGCCAATCGTGTCATGATTTTCGATATTAATCACCGGCTGATATTGCGACTCTTTCTTCCACGCTAACCAATCCTGTCTCGCTTGTTCGGTAAGTAATTTTTCTTCTTTGAAGCCTTGTTCCTTAGCGAAATTCAACGCGCCTTTACCAACCAACATCACATGAGGGGTTTTTTCCATAACCAGTCGCGCAACTGAAATTGGGTGTTTAATATTTTGCAAACAAGCAACCGAACCACAGTTTTGATGTTCATCCATGATACACGCATCTAAAGTCACGACACCTTCGCGATCAGGGTAACCACCATAACCGACCGTGCGAACAGCTGGATCTGCTTCCGGCACTCTAACGCCAGCTTCCACCGCATCAAGCGCACGTTCGCCTTGTTCAAGCTTTTGCCATGCAGCATGATTTGCAGCGAGTCCATGTTCCCACGTCGAAACGACAATAGGCTTATTCACTGCAGTCTTTTTTTGCACTGAATGAAATGACTCATTCGCACTTGCTTTTAGGCCGGCAAGTCCAAACAACGATGAGCCTGCCAGAGAAAACTTGAGAAATTTGCGTTTACTTATCATGAGAACTGCTTTCCTATGCTATTTTTGTTCTGTTGAATACTGCGCTTGAGCAAATGCAATAGCCCCTTGCTCAGGTGTGCTTAATGCCGGAGATAACATCTTGCAGATTTCAGGAGACAATCTCTCTGACATTCTGGTAGCTATGCCTCCAACAAGTGAAATTCTTGGTGGTTCTGCTTTACGCAATTGAAGCACGACGGTTTCGATAAACTGTGAGCTTTGACTTAGGATTTGTTGTGCTACTTCGTCGCCTTGGTCCGCAGCAGCAAATACATCATAGGCCAATTGGCCATATTCACTGGCATTGGCACCAAGATATCGTGCAGCAATATCCATAGCACACGCACCAATTTTCGATTGTAACTGTTCAATGAGTAACGTCTTAGGACCAATGCCGTCAAGTGCCAACATTACCGCCTGTACCGCCTGATAACCCATCCAAGAGCCACTACACTGATCCGCCATTAAAAAGCCACAACCCCCTATCAGCGTTTGTTTCTCATTCACTAAGGCCAAAGCACTAAATCCAGTACCTACAATAGCGACAGCCCCATCACCACCGTTATGCGCACCTAATGTTGCCACCGTTAAATCGTCTGTAAGAAACAATCGGTGAAAAGGATGTCGCCACGATTCCATCAAGGCAACGTACTTAGGTAAATGAAGTCCCGCTAACCCTGCACCAACGATCAACTGTTCGTAGCCAATGGCAGACTCTGGCACCTTTTGTAACGCCATGTCGATTGCTGCCAATATTGATTGAATAACGGTTTCTTTACCGTGAGATGGGTTGGCGCTGCCGCCAAATCCTTCCGCGAGCAAAGTGCCATCTAGTCGCTCAATTCGCGCTCGACAATTTGTGGCACCACCATCAATTCCCACATAGTAATATTGCACAGTCATTGTTGTTCCTTGGCTCGTCACAATCATTTGAATTGAAAGGTCAGCTCACCACCATTCATGATTTGCTGATACGTGACAAAGTGTTGATTAACCGCTGCACCGTTATACTTCACCTGCTGTACGTAGTTGTTGCCATTGTTATTTACACCGTTTATTTTCAGTGCTTTACCATCGTTTAAGTTGATAGTCACTTGATTAAATAATGGTGTACCAAACACAAACTCACCATTGGCAGGGTTCACCGGATAAAAGCCTAAAACACTGAAGATATACCAAGATGACATTTGCCCAACGTCATCATTACCTGCTAGCCCATCAGGTTCCGCACGATACATGACTTCGCGTATTTCACGAATGCGTGCTTCACCCTTCCAGGCCTGATCGGTAAATGCGTATAGGTAAGGAATATGATGGCAAGGCTCATTACCATGCGCATATTGGCCAATAAGCCCTGAAATATCTGGCGATACATCGCCTTCCATCTCAGAACTCACAGTGAACAAGGCATCGAGTTTATTTACAAATGCGGTTTGTGAACCAAATAAATCGATTAATCCACTCACGTCATGAGGTACAAACCACGTGTATTGCCACGCATTTGCTTCGGTATAATCTGTAGTACGGTGATCAACATGTGTTGGACTGAAGTTCTTGACCCAATCACCGTTGGCATCTTTGCCACGCATAAAGCCAGTACTAGGATCAAACAGTGTTTTATAAGACTGGGCGCGCTGATTGAAATTCTGGTAATCCGCCTGATTGTTAATGGCTTTTGCCAGTTGAGCAATCGCCCAATCGTCATAAGCGTATTCCAGTGTTTTTGATACGGCTTCCACTTCTAACTCAGAAGGAATGTAGCCATACTTTGCAAACAGATCGATGCCAAAGCGTTGCTGCATCGCCGATTTTTTACTTGCGGCCAATAACTTTTCAGGTTCAACGCTGGTAAGGCCTTTTAAATATGCATCTACCAGTACAGGTACGGCATGATAACCAATCATTACGTCAGTTTCGTTCGACATCAAATCCCATGTCGGCAGAACGCCTGCTTCATCATGAAACGCCATCATAGATTTCACCAAGTCATCTACCATTTCAGGGTTAGTAATGGTGAGCAATGGGTGAAGCGCTCGGAAAGTGTCCCACAACGAGAATAACGTGTATCGCGTATAACCTTCTGCGTGCTGAATATTGCCATCAGCACCAAAGTAAGCACCATCTACATCACTAAACACGTGAGGCGCAAGAAATGAATGATAAAGCGCAGTATAAAATTTAGTTTTTGATTGTTCATCATCGCTAGTCACCAAAATCTTATTGAGCTGCTCGCGCCACTGGTTTTCCGTTGCTTGTCTAACTTGGGCAAACGTTGATTGCGCAGCTTCTGCCGCTAGATTTTTCCGTGCGCCTTCTATACTGACGTATGAAATGCCCACTTTAACCGTTAACTCGCTATTTTTGGCCTGTGAAAAACTTAATACAGCTTCTGTTTTTTCGGCTTGTGTAGATGCACCAGCAACGGCTTTGCGCTCTTGATACAACTGATATTCAAATGGCTGGCTAAATTGCATCACAAAATAAACAGGCTGATTCTTCGCCCAGCCCGTCGATTTTCTATGACCAACTAATGTCGTGTCGCTTTCTACCTTGAAGTAAGTATCCACGGCTTTGTCATAGTTTTGCGCAAAACCCAAATCAATAAGCAATTGAGGGACACCTTGAGCACCAAAGGTATACTTGTGTACGCCTACACGTGTAGTTGCAGTGAGTTCAGCTTTAATATCTTCTTTGGGTAAATAAACCGAGTAATATCCTGCAGACGCTTGTTCATCTGATTTCTGATATTTAGCATGGGTACGACCAATGTCATTCTTGGTATTTTCAGGGTAGGAAGATACAAATGGCATCACCAGAATATCCAGCAAATCACCAACGCCAGTGCCCGACAAATGCGTATGACTAAAGCCAACTAACGTGTCATCAGAGTAGTGATAACCCGATGTCCAGTCCCAGCGCTCTTTGGTAAGGTTGTCTGGACTTAATTGCACCATGCCAAAAGGTACCGTAGCGCCAGGGAAGGTGTGTCCATGCCCTCCTGTACCAATGAACGGATCAACATAGGCCAATATATCATTAGCGTTAGAAGTTGAGCTCACGTTAGCTTCGGTCGAATGAGACGACTGTGCTGATGCTGGGTTTTCTGATTTGTCACCACCACATCCTAGCAACATACAACTGGCCAAGAGGCTTATTTGGATAATCTTTTTCATAACTGCCTTTATTATTCTTCATTCATATTTGCCAGTGGCAAACTATTACTCCAACGAAATTAACTCTCGAGCTTGTCATACCAACTTTTCTTTAAGAAATAGCTGGTGCCGACAAGGACAAAAAACGTTATTGCCATTGCATGGTATTCTCTTACGACCAAATAAATCGGTAGTAACACCAAACAGAATTGCCATACCACGCCCACCGCGACATTAGTTAAGTCACGCGAGCAACGGCTGCTACTAACAAATTCGGGCTCTTGAGCAACCACTTTTTCATGTATAGGTTGCCACACGCCCCATGGACGTACATTGCGATAAAATGTCATCAGCACTTCGTCGTCCTCTGGTGGTGTCAGCAATGTTCCTACAATCGAACCAACCAACCCCGCAGCCAGTAAATACGGAAATGCGAACAGTGGCTGCATATCGGGAAATAACAATGGCAAAGCCAGCGAGGCTATCAACCCCGACATCATGCCCCAGAAATAGCCATAGGCATTAAAGCGCCACCAATGCCACTTAAGCACATTCGCTGCAGCATAACCGCCAAACAATGCGCCAAATATCCACTGCATCACATCATTGATGGTAGTGATGACAAAGCCTAAGCCAACACCGCACACCACCAATAGCGTAGATGCTAAATAACTCATGCGAATGTATTCTTTGTCGCTGGCATTGGGTCGAAAATAACGTTTGTAGATATCGTTAACGATGTAAGCAGGTGCAGCATTCACCGTTGCTGCATACGTCGACATAAATGCAGCTAATAAGCCGGCAATTAGCAAACCACTTAGCCCTACGGGAATAAAGTTGTTGATTGCATAAGGTAAAATTTGCTCAAAATCAAAGGGCTGCTGACTTGCTTGAATCTCAGGCCCCATGTAAACAATCGCCAGAATCGACAATCCCGCTACCATCATGTAGCGTGGAAAAAACATTACCAGCGAAACAATGCCACTCATTTTGGCAGCTTCTTTAGGATTTTTTGTCGCCAGAATGCGTTGCATGTCATAGTTTGGCACAGGCCCCGCCATGCTAGAGAGTACGCCCTTGAACAACATCATCATGAAGAAGAAGCCAAATAGGGTAAAACCATCATCGGTAATTTTCTGATTAACCGAGTCGATAAGCCCCTGCCAGTTTAGCTCTAGCTGCCAGCCAAACGAGAGCGACATCCACCCTTCTGGCACGGCAGCATTAAGCGCTTCACCAGAAACCATATTCATCGCGATAATGCCAACAGCAATGGCCGCTACGGTCATAATGATAAACTGCAATAGTTCAGTGAACACCACACTGAACATACCCCCTTTGACCACATAGAGCGTAGTGATCGTAAATATGATCAACGCATAAGTATCGGCTGATAAATCCCATGGGAAAAAGATCACCGCAAACTTGCCAATACCTTTAAACGCGTACGAGACAAAACCTATGGCACTGACAATAGCAAAAATAACCACTGCAATGTGTGACAATTCAGCGCCTCGCCCAGTGCCAAAACGACTGCGTAACCATTCAGCACCCGTCATCACATTGGAGCGCCTTAGCCATGCCGACAAGTAAATCATTAAGAATACTTGGTTGAATATCGGCCATATCCAAGGTAGCCAAGCGCTTTTGAGCCCGTAGACAAAGCACATAGAAACCAACCACATAGTGCCTGTAATATCGAACATCCCTGACGCATTCGATACGCCAAGTACCCACCACGGAATGCGCTTGCCGCCAAGAAAATAGGCGTCCAAGTTTTTACTCGCCCGTTTAGACAGGTAAAATCCAATAGCAATCGTACCGATGAGATACGATGCAATTATTATTAAATCAATGGGTTGTAAACTCATTATTGTTATTCTTCTACTCGCGTGCACTCAAAACTATCGACTAATGACCTTACCTGCAAATGGCTTAATAAAGAAGCCTGTTGCTGTGCACTGAGTCCTTCCATACGTATGCGCACCGTTTTTGATTCTTTCGGTAACATATCAAAGAAGTTGTCTGAAAAATTAGCGGCTAATGATTGTTCGGTTGTTATAACTTCGTTAAAGGACAAGTGTACCTGTCGCGCGACACAGTCACTCACTAGCGTCACTAACACAACATCATCCTTATAGTCACAACTAACACCGAAAGCAGGTTTACTCAGTTGTTGCACTTTGGTAGGAATAAAATAGTGAAAATCCTCATGCAATAACATGGATGATGTCGACTGGCTCTGTTGACATGAATACAAACGTGCAACAAATACTAACTCACTGATTTCGTAGCCTGCGCATATCTCTTGCCAATTCACCGTTGTGTATTCGTTGCTACTATTTGCCGCAACAACTAAATCAGAAGTTTGCTGCCAAACGTCTTCACCTGTTAGCGTGCACAGCCTAAGCTGTAACTGGCATTCAGTACTCTCACGTTTATCTGACACTAGCCGTATCTTAAGTTGTGCATCTTGCTGCTCTACAAACACTGACATTGGCGTAAAACTACGTTTAGCCTGATAGTGCAACGCTTTCCAGTGACCATAGTAATCAATGCTCGACCACGACGCGACTGGCCAGCAATCGTTAAACTGCCAATACAACGACCCCATGCAAAACGGCATGGCACTACGATGTGCTTCAAAGGCAATTTTTAACCCTAGCGCCTGTTGTACCTGACTGAGGTACAGAAAACTTTCGAAATCTTTTGCCACAGGAAATTCATCGCGCATATATTGGGCGATCAGGCCGTTACCGCGAGGGTGTTTTTGGTGCGTTTTCATCACGCTTGAATCTAAATGCCAATCTTCAGGTTCTGAGTAACGTTTTACTGACGACAGCATAGGAAAAGACTGAAAACCATATTCACTCATGAAGCGCGGTACACGGTGTTTGTATTGCTCAAACGGCTCTTCACCGTGCCATACGCCCCAGTAATGGTTGTCTCCTCGGTTATCATCTTCACGATTTTCCCAAAAGCCAATGGGAGAAGAAGAGAAATAGAAACGATCGGGATCGTAATAGGCAGTCAATTCAGGTAACACATCATTGAACAGTAGGTTGTATTCCTTTTTAAGGCGATCATACAGCTCATTTGAGTAGTTAAACGTGGTTGGCCACTGCCAAAATTCAATGCCCATTTCGGTTTCATTATTACCACACCATAATGCTAAGCTGGCGTGATTACGCAGGCGCTTAACATTATATGCCACTTCTTGACGCACGTTATCAATGAAAGCCTCATCTGCTGGATACAAACTACAGGCAAACATGAAATCCTGCCAAATTAAAATACCGTGTTCATCAGCGAGACGATAAAACTCATCGCTCTCATAAATGCCACCACCCCAAACGCGTAACATATTCATATTAGCGTCTACAGCATCAGTGAATATGCGTTGATACTTCTCATCGGAAACGCGCGAGAGAAAACTGTCGGATGGGATATAATTCGCCCCTTTCATGAACGTCGGCTCACCATTGACTTTTAAATAGAAAGATTCGCCATGTTTATCTTGCTCATTAATCACTTCAATTGTACGTATGCCAACAGGTAGTATTCGTTGCTCCACTGCACCAAACTTGTCTACAAAGCGTATGTGAAATTGATGAAGATATGGCTCACCTAAGCCATTGGGCCACCAGAGTTTAGGTTGATTGACGACAACATTAACTGAGTGAACAGATTCGCCTTTGCCGTTAATAGTGACAGGACATGAGACAAGTTCGATGCCATCAACATTGTCACAAGATAACTCGATGACGCCATCTACCGGAAACAGGCTATCGAGAGTAACGTCAAATGACAATTCCGCTTGCGCTGCCGACACAGACCGTTGCCTCACATGTACATCCACGATACGCGTTTTATCAACATACTCTAACGACACATTACGCCAAATACCGGAAGTAACAAACCTTGGTCCCCAATCCCAACCGAAATGGTAAGGAGCCTTACGCGTAAATACACTCAACCGCTCTTGCGACTTATCGTTTTCAGCAGGGTAAGCAAAACCGTTCGACAAATATTGCGGCATGGTTTCATTAATTGGCGAACGAAATTGGATCAACAACTCGTTATCACCCGCCCTAACCCATTGCTTACAAAGGATGCGATGGCCGACAAACATATTTTGGCTGGCGAGAATGTGAATACCGTTGAGATACACGTCGCAATAAGTATCTAACCCTTCAAAAACCAATGCTAACTCGCAATGCAGTAATGACACAGAGTCGACAGTAAATATGTGCTTGTACTCCCAGTCCTTGTGCTCAACCCATTGCAAATTATGCTCTTCATCGCGATAGAACGGATCGTTAATCAGGCCGTTGGCATACAAATCAGAGAAATTACAGCCGGGTACTTGCGCGGGGAGCCAGTCTTGTTCACCACATTGGCGAAACTGCCATTGACCGTTTAACGACATTGTTTTTGTCTCCGTTGACGGCATATGTACTTGAACTGGCGCATTTACTTTTTTAAGCATAATTGTGTTACTTCATTCTTCTCAGGAAAATAATCGGCGCATGGCGCGAAAGTGGATGTCTACATAAAGTGATTAATGTCTCAAAGCTAAGTCGCAGCCTCTACGAGCGCTCTTACCTTTTGTGGCTCTATGACATTTGTAGTAGCACTACTTGTGGACAACACGCTGGAATAGGCATGATACGAATAGCGTCCCTGGGTTTGCGCAAACGTTGTGTTTAATTGACGTATTTGACTGACATTAATCCCGCCCGCTATTACGACTTCCACAGCGTCATCGGCAAAGGTGATTAACTCAGCCAAAGCATGTTGATTATCAGTGGCTTTTGAGTTGCCCCCCCATTTGCCACCAGAGGTGAGTACACGTTTGACCTGCCATTCTTTGAGTTGCTTCAATGCCGCTTTACGATCCGTAATCACATCGAATGCTCGATGAATACCGACTGTCAGTCCTAGTTGCTCCGCTAACACAATTAATTCCTCCATGTTTGGGCGATCAAAATCGCTCCCTTGCGCGTTAATAGCACCTATAACAATGCCATTCGCACCATTGTCGGCCGCGCTCCTAATTTGTTCACACATTTGGCGAACTTCTGACTGGCTATATTGAAAGTCGCCACTTCTAGGGCGCACCATAACTAATAGCTCCACGCAGTTTTTCGATACCGCTCGCGCAATAGCGATTGCATGAGGTTGAGGTGTTAGGCCTGCTTGATCCATTTGCGCACACAACTCGATACGTGCAGCACCAGCCTGACAAATTTTGTCAACTTGTTGCCTCAAATCTATTGGGCTATCACTCGCCAGACAAATTTCCACCGCGGCCATTAGCGTATTTCCATCCAACCGATATGAGTTTTTATTGGGTCAGTTCCACCGGCTGCTACGCTTAATGAAATACGTGAAACGGTACTTTCTGCATGATCTGATAGCGCAAATTTTTGTGTATGCCACACACCTACGTCGCCTGTCAGCGGTTGCGAAATCATTTCTCCGTCAATTGTTTCGAGTGTTAACGCAATATGCTGTCCAGCATCTTGATGCATAAAGGTAATTTCTAATTCTGCTCCCTCATGGAGAGCCAGAGCTGTGTGATAGAGCGGGATATAATTTCCTTTACCCTCTGCTGGCGCATGAATCGCCAAAGAATTTCCACCGTGGTATACATGGTCAAAGTCATAAAACACTTGCGTGTCTGGCTCGCCTTTAACCGCGAATTGCCATGTAGGTAAGATGTCTTGTTGACTCACGTCATGCCACTCACGCCCAACCACCTTGCCTTGGTTCGCTTTTACACGACCATGTCCAGTATTAAAGCTCGTCGTAAATGGTAGTGAAAAAACCGGCGCTTTCGCAGGTACATAACGGGCAATTCCCGGCCAGTGCTGCGCTAAGTCGTCGGTGTACATATTTAGATCATCACCAGCAAACATTCGCACTTCACTGTCATGAAATCGTCTAACATCGTCAGCATCTGATTTGAATTGGCTAAACGCTGCTCGCTTTTCATTGCCCGTAAAAGTGAAATTAACATCGTTAGCAAAAAGCGCGATAGAGCTTAGGCCTTGTGTACCATTATTTGTAAATAATGCATCTAACCATTGTCGACGCTCATAGATTCGCTGCGCGTTACGCATAGGCGATAAATCTGCACCAAAGTAGAGTTCGTAGGGCGAGCGCCCAAGTTGTTTGGCAAAATGATGTGATTGCTCCACCATCTCACCATTCCACCAGTAGTTAAGAAACATCGCATCGCTGACACGTCGATTATCTCCTTGGGCTAGCTGGAAAAAGTCGGCATTTCTCTGGTTCAATTGGTTTTGCCACCTTACCGTGCCATCAAGCAACATGGCGTCGTACCAATGTATTTCCATTTCATCTGGTGCAAGCTCCGTCAGATAAACCATAAATGCCTGCACCTGCTTGGCCACCTTGGCTGCACGTTGCGATTGGAACTGACCTTCTATTAGCTTGCCACTTTCATCTTTGATGCGCGTCAGGTCAGTTTCTGGATTAATCAACCAACCATCAAATCCGTAGTATGACGCGATGGCTACCAGTTGGTGTGCTAACGGAAAGCGGCCTTGAGCATCTTGCTGTACCATGCGTTCAACCGTTTCAATATTGCCGCCATATTGAGCAACCGCTAAATAAACGGTGCCGATAACCTTCACACCATTTTTGTGAGCCACTTCCACCCAAGGTTTCGAGGGCAAACTCACCGTTTCATTAGCGGTTCCCGCAAACCAATTCAAAACATCTATGTGCGACCAATGCGTAAAATTATAGAGATTGAATTGCGGTTGCTCACCAAGGTAGTTGGCCAAGTTATTCATACCGTCTGGTGCAATAAGAACTTTCACTTGGTTATCAAGCGACTCTGCTCGGTTACCGAGCTTGGCAACAACACGCGGCTGCAATGGAATATTTGCAATATGACGATTGTCGGCCAGTGATGACTCTGGTGACCATTGCTCTAATTGCGCCACCGATAACGACAATGGGGGCTGGTTGTTATTTATCTTTGCCTTAGCCCAAGATGACGATGCAAGCACCGATAAGGAGAGAAGCAAGGCTGTCGAAAATTTTATTGTCATAAATAATTGCTACTAGTGTTCGGTTATCTAAGTAATATCGGTTTGAAGTGGGGATAACTAACCACTTCAAAGCGATAGTCCCTATCAATAGCCCAAGTCTGCGTGCATGTGCCGTGTGTTGGGAGAAATACACATGCACGCGGTTTAGGCTAGTGTTCCTTAATCTTGCATATCAGTGTTCTTTAATCTTGCATATCAATGCCGATGAGTTCGATTTCGGCAAGTTGCATCAACGTATCATCACCTTTATTTTTGGTAATATTGATACGATAGCTGGTGAACGCAAAACCGTTGCCGAATTCAAACAGCTTACGCTCAAAACGTTCATCCCACGATTCACCTACCCAAGTTGCTAATGTAGTCCAAGTTGCACCACCATCGTTTGAGCCTTGAATATTGAAGTTTTCAGGGTCTCTGTTATCGGCATCATTTGCACTGGTAATAGCCAATGAGCTGATAATACTAGCGGTAGGCAAATCAACCTGAACCCAAGCTGGATTTTCTTCGCTTGGTGCCCCAGCCCAATCGTTGTGATCAAGCCACTTGGTGTTCACATCGTCATCAAACGCTTTACTCTCATGCTCACCGTCACTGATTCGATTGCGTGCAGTGATAGTAACGCCCGCTTTACTCGAATGATCGATTGCTTGATACTGTGGCCCCACAAGCGCAATTTCAGCGATTTGCATGAGTCCATCATCACCTTTGTTTTTGGTGATATTAACGCGGTAATAGCTGTATGCAAGGTCATTGCTAAAGCTTAGTGCTTTACGTTCAAAGCGACTTTCAAACGACTCACCTAAAAACTCCGCTAATGTGAACCAGTTCTCTCCGTCATTTGACGCTTGAACATTAAAGTTTTCTGGGTCACGAGCATCGGCGTCATTCGCGCTGACTAAAATCAGTTTATTCACAGTTTGTGGTTGTGGTAATTGCACTTGCACCCAAGATGGATTTTCTTCGCTTGGTGCCCCCGCCCAATCATTGTGATCTAACCACTTAGTATTCACATCACCATCAAAGGCTTTGGTTTCATGTTCACCATCACTGATACGATTGCGTGCAGTGATAACAACATCCGGTGCCATGGCGTGATTCAAGTCTGGTAGTTTAGGACCAATCAATTCAATCTCGCCTATTTGCATTAATCCATCATCACCTTTGTTTTTGGTGATATTGACGCGGTATGTTTGGAACGCCAACGTGTTGTTAAAGTTAAACAATTTGCGTTCAAAGCGGCTATCAAATGACTCACCTAACCAGGTACCGAGTGTAACCCAAGTTTGACCGCCGTCATTGGAAGCTTGTACATTGAAGTTTTCCGGATCTCGCGCGTCAGCGTCATTTGCACTAGTTAATCCCAATACATTTACAGCAACAGCTTCTGTAAAATCTACTTGTATCCAAGAAGGGTCATCTTCGGTTGGCGCGCCTGCCCAATCATTATGATCAAGCCATTTGGTTTCAGGGTTGCCATCAAACGCCATACCTTCTGCTTCGCCGTCGCTAATGCGATTTCTGGCAGTCACAGTTTTCCCTGCGTCATTTGAGTGCGTTGCACTTGGATAAATAGGGCCAACAAAAGCGATTTCACCAAGTTGCATTAAGCCATCATCACCTTTATTTTTGGTAATGTTTAGCTTGTAGTAGCTATATTCCAGCGCATTGCTAAAGCGAAACTCTTTGCGCTCGAATCGTTCATCGAACGACTCACCTAGGAATTCAGCTAACGTCACCCAAGTTTGGCCATCGTGCGATGCCTGAATATTAAAGTTTTCCGGGTCACGTGCTGGCGCATCATTAGCACTAGTAATAAACAATGAACTTACCGCTTGTGGCTCAGCAAACTGTACTTGAATCCATGAAGGATCGTCAGCAGTTGGTGCGCCCGCCCAATCATTATGGTCAAGCCATTTAGTTTCAGGGTTACCATCAAACGCCATAGCTTCAGATTCTCCATCACTGATACGATTACGTGCAGTGATAGTCGCACTCACCATGTTGGCAGCTGTCGTAATTTCGTGTACCGGACCTGAAGACTCATTCTGCTCGAACAATGCAAGTTCAACATCTACAATGCTTTCAGCAGTTAAACCAAAAGCCTGTACAACCGAGCTTTCGTTCAACGCCTCAGCTAAAGGTTGTCGCAGTGCAACTAGTGCATCAGGATTACCCGCTAAAGCAGCTTCTAGGTTCGCGTAGGCACTGGCCAAAACTGCACTCTGGTTATAACCCTCGTCAAATTGTGAAAATGCACCGTTGAGCATCGAAAGAAAAGCGACATCTGCATCAACATACGTATCGGTACATTGTTCTTCTGTCACCTGATTGCCATCGTCATCTAAAACCGCATCACCGTTTTCATCGGTGACTGGCACTTGTTCACACGTAGTTTCAAGTATGAAGTTATCAGTTGATTCCGCACTGACCAATGATTGCGTGAATACATTGATATTTTTACCATCATAACCTAAAGCTTTTAGAACTAACGCAGAGTACTCTGCCTGTGCTAATGCCAATAATTGTAACGTTGATACATTGCGTCCTTCAGCAATATCACGTTCGATCAGCTTTGTCGCGAAGGTAGTAAAAACATTGGCATTGAATGACGTATCAGCTACACCATCTGATGCAGCACCAAACGGCACTGCCAGATAAGTTAATGTTGATAATTCGGTGCCAGCGACGGCGTTACCAGTCACCATTCCGCCCATACTACTATCACCACAAGCGGCAGCGTCACACACCATCATAGTGCTGGCATCAGCAGTCACACTTACTTTAATGATACTGTTAATGCCAAATCCAGCATCACCATGCACCGTAATATTTGCACTGCCTTGTGCATTAGTTTGTGGGCGATCATTTTCAATGGTTAACGAAGAGCCGTTAAGTGCTTTGATCGAAACATTCGCGTAGGCCATCGTTCCTTTTATGGCATTACCACCAATATCTGCAAACGTTGTATCCAATGTAACAGGAACATTTTCCGCTTTAGGGTCGTCACTGCTACCGCCACATCCGGTTAGCGCTGCGAGCGCTACCGCCATAGATGTCGCGACAACCGAGAATCTTGAGTTTTTCATTATTATTCCTCTAAATATTCGTTTTATCTCGCTTCATGCACCGCGCAAATCACTTATCGTTTGATTAGTTGCGGATTTGCTTGATGCATCATAATTAGAAGCTGTAAGAAATTCCGGCATAAATTCGACGACCGGAATACGAGTTACTACGAAAACGCGCTTGAGTATCATCACCAACATGGTTGTAACTTTCTGATTCAGTTAAGTTAATGACTGACGCTGTCGCGACTAGATTGTCAGTTATGTTGTAAGATGCATTCACGTCGATTTGGTCATACTCATCAGCATAAACATTCATGCCATTGGCAATACCCAATAAACGTTCACCGCGAAGGTTGTACGAAGCACGCACACTAAAGTCGTTGTTTTCGTAGTAGGCAGAAAAGTTAAACTGATAGTCTGCACTGCCGATTAAACCCGACTCGCCAATTTTTTCACCCGCCACATCAACATCTGCTTTATTGGTGTCGTTATAGGTGTAGTTGGTATAGAAGCCGAATCCGTTATCGAACGCGTGCTGCATGAAGATTTCGACACCGCGAGAAGTGGCATCAGAACCATTGCCTACTGTGCTGTAGTTTTCGATCATGACATTATCGCCACCTGCGTTCACAACCTGTCCAGCAATCTCAAACGTACGGTCAGGAATATCGCGTGTAGTATCAATCGTTAACGGTACAACGAAGTTGTCGACATCTTTGTTGAAAAATGCGATACCTACGGCAGATCCTTCACCGTAGTAATATTCCACACTGATATCAGTTTGGATGGCTTCGTAAGGTTTCAGGTTTTTGTTACCACCCGAACCAGACCAACCAGGAATCGTATTAAACTCAGCACGATCTGAAGCAAACTCAGTAGAGATCCACGTTAATCGTTCCTGACTACCTAAGGAGCTATAATCAGGGCGTGAGATTACTTTGGCGATTGCACCACGTACCACTAGTTCATCCGTCGCTTCCCAAGCTACGTTAAAACTAGGCAAAACTATGGTATCGCTGTTGTTTTGTGAGACGAGAATGTACTCTTCTTCAGCAAAATCATCGCCACTCAACTGGTTACCATCAGCATCCCAATAGTCTTTAAAGAAAGTGAACAAATCAGTTGATGCACCCGTGGTGTCAGTTTTGACCACACGTACACCGATATTACCGCGGTAGCGATCTCCATCGAAGTCCCCTTGGATGTAACCAGAAGTGATCTTTTCTTCGATATCGTAGATAAAGTTTGGCTCGCGGCGAGTATATTTAACGAAGTTATCGCGCAAATAACTCGCATAAGCATCCCAGTTAATAGAAGGCATGATATTAATATTGAAGCCACCAGGAATGTTGCCCACAGAGCTGTCATTCATAATAGTCGTAGCGTCAGGCATTCCGCCATTCCACTGATAGCTGTCTGCACGAGTGATACCATTTTCACTCGCCTCGCCCGCGGTAATATCAAAGCTTGGGTCAAGATAGAAAGTATTGCGCGTTTCACGGTGTAACTGCGATTTGCGATATTTCACACCCGTTCTAATCGTTGTAAATATGCCGTAGTCAACGTCAAAATCTACATCGGCTTGAAAGTAATCTTCCTCTATGCTGCTAATAACAAAACTTGAGTTTGAAGAGCCTGGATCAACACCGCCGCCGACGCCAGCTTGCAAGTTGTTTATGATATTAGGATCCATGTAAACATTCATTTGGCGATCATGAATCGACCAACCCGAATACATCGCTGCATTTTCTAATGCAGCTTCGCCCGTATCTTTGTTAGACGCGTAATATGCCGCTTCGTAGCGCTCTTCTGGTCCGCCTTCCGCTTCAGTATGACCAAAGACCACACGAAGTTGATAGAAGTCGCCTTCATAAGTAGCGGAAAAATCAAACGTATCAGAAGTTGACTCTTCTCGGTTATAAACACCACGTACCCAAGGAAAATGCATCATCTGCTCAGTACCGGTTGCGCCAGCTGAATAATCTAATCCGGTAATAATGGTGCCTGAATCATCAAGTGTTACGTCTGTAATAGTACCATTGGTTAAGCTCCATTCCGGCATATCGATTGCTGACAACGTTGAGTCTAACCCAAGAGTGAAACGAAAATAGTTAAATGACAACTCAAGGTTATCGTTTGGCATCCATTGCGTCGTAAACTGTAAGCCCTCACGATCACGTGTTTCTTCGAACACACTGACACGCGTAAATTGAGGTACCCAAACATTTTCGTATTTGTTACCTAGCGCATCTACAGGTGCCGCATTAGTTAGTGTGTTGTCTACGATATTGCCATTCACATCGCTGGAAGTGCTAGCTGGTCCTGTCCAGCGCCACGTATTGGCACTGCCTGATAGTGTACGGTTTGTTCTTTTTTGCTTGGTATAGCCAACAAGTACACCGAAATCTTCTTGCTCATTTTTCCATGAATAAACACCAGTCATCTGCGGTTCATGCTTATCCGTTACATCTGCATAGCTGGTTTCGACGGCAATAGTACCGGAATTAGCATCCATGTTGAGTGGCTTACGCGTGTGTAATCGTACTGTACCACCGACACCGCCTTCATCAATACGAGCTTCCGGCGATTTATACACTTCTACTTTCTCAATCATCGCTGACGGTAGTAATGCATAGTCAAATGAACGCGAAGGCTCACCCGGAGACGAAGCAATAAAATTGCCATTAAGTTGCGTATAAGTGAGGTCGGAAGAAAGACCACGAATACTTACCGTTGAACCTTCTCCGCCTGAGCGTTGAATAACCACCCCCGGAACACGCTGCAAGGAGTCAGCAACGTTTTTATCAGGAAATTTACCAATATCTTCGGCAGTGATAGCGTCAACCATGGCATTAGAAAGGCGCTTAATTGACAAGTTCCTCGCCGAGCTTGCTAAAATGCCGCTGACTTCGATGACCTCAATTTCCTCTTTTTTCTTCTTATCTTCTGCTTCTGTGGCCTCTTGCGCTTGTGCACTACCTATCGCACACATGATTGCCGTACAAAGCATTGACCGTTTAAAGAAAGTCGATAAAGGAAGCGAGACTGCCGTACCTTTGATACTCGTCTGCATGTTTATTCTCCTCCAGTGTTTCTTATTTTTTTAATTATTCGTTTTTTATAGTTAAGGGCACGTTTACGGCTAAGACTTGTTAAGCGGCGATTTAGCGGGCCAAGTTCTCTGAGTAAAACGCTAAATGTAATCGATTACATTTCAAGAGAATAAAAAAAGCTACCAAAACAATTAAAAAGTAGCTAAAAAGTTACAAACCTCCTAAAACCACAACAACAATGTAATCGATTACATTAAATACGATACTAGTTTCATTGAAAATTGATGTCAACATCAAATACGAATATTTTTTAAACAAAATTGGAACAGCGTTCAAAAACCCATGTCATTGGAATACAAACAGCATGATGTTCCTTACACATTAAAATGCATAAAAACAACTAGTTAATTAAGTCAGGATGGATTATGTAGTAACCAGTAAAAACTACTGGTTACTCTTAACAGGGCCAGAGCTGGCTCTTTCAAGCAGGCTATATGGGAGAATTTCACGATCTTTGTGTAAGGGTTTTTGCTGCATTTGTTGTACCAGTACTTCAACGGCTTTTTGCCCCATCTCATAAGCAGGCTGATCTATCGTTGTTAATGGCGGATCGATATACGCTGATACCTTAATATTATCAAAACCTACCACAGAGATATCGTCTGGGACTTTTAATCCATGCTTTTTGATTTCGTGGATAGCACCAATCGCAATATCATCATTAAAACAAAATATCGCAGTTGGCTTAGTTGAATGGGCCAGTAATTCGCGCACGCCTTGCTCGCCAGCTTCCATGGTATAAGCACCACCGACAACGAGACTATCGTCGAATTCAATCCCTTCTTCTGCTAATACACTCTTAATGCCGCCTAAACGATCGCGATGAATTTGGCTCTCAATTTGTCCCGCGATAACACCGAATCTTCTATGGCCGTAGCTCGCTAAATGATTAGCGAGCGCTCTACATGCCGAGTAGTTATCTAATTCAACAACTGGATACTTCTTTTCAGCAACGATGCGTTCACATACACTGACAATTGGAATATTTTCAGCCAATCGTGCATCACTTGCTGAAAATGGAAATGAGTGATCAAGGTGTATGATCCCGTCAGCACGATTTGACAGAACCATGCCCGCATACTCATGCTCTCTGGCGGGTTCCCCTTGGGTGTCGCCCAACAGAACTGAATAGCCATTTTCTTGCGCAGCTTTTTCAATCCCTTGAATAATCTTAGAAAAAAATGGATTTGACAGATTAGGTACTAACACCACTATGGCATTTGACTTACCAGTTTTGATGCTTGCCGCCATACCATTCGGTCGATAGCCAGCTTCTTCAATTGCTTTAAAAATACGTGCACGCGTCTTCTCATTCACCAATTCTGGTGTTTTCAACGCCCGCGAGACCGTTGCGTTTGACACGCCTGCTAACTGACATACTCTTTTAATGGTCGACATAGCTATTAATTACCTAGCAAAAAGTTTACTTGTCCATTACACAACAATGTAATCGATATCAATTACAATGAAAAGTAACAATTTGTTTCACATTTAACCAAAAACACATAAGACAGCTCATAAAAATCCTCTTTAATGAGAGAAAGATAGAGTATGAACATCATTTTTGCGTTAAAAATAGTCAAAAACCACTATTGAAACTTTGTTGGCGCTAGTATAACCTAAAACTGTAATCGATTACATTTTCTTTTTTTAGAAGCTGATAACTCGAATAAAAACAAACAAATACAATAAATTAACTTAATAACCAAGAAGTAATAAAAATGAAGCACACACTGATACTAAGTTCCTTTTTAGCGGGGTTACTCGTCTCTTGTAGTAGTGATACGCAATCTACACTTCAAGAAAAGCGCCCTTCACCAGTTAATATTGTAAAGCAAGACTTAGTGCAGTATGTCAATCCACTAGTAGGCAGTGACTCAAAATTCAGTTTGTCTAATGGCAATACTTACCCTGCGATCGCAACGCCTTGGGGGATGAATTTTTGGACTCCAATGACGGCAAAAATGGGTGATGGCTGGACGTATAAATATGATGACGACAAAATTCGCGGTATTAAGCAAACACACCAACCGAGCCCTTGGCTAAATGATTACGCCGCATTTTCTTTGATGGCCGTAACTGGCAACCTGAAATTTCAAGAGGATGAACGCGCTTCTTGGTTTTCTCACAAAGCAGAAACCTCTGCACCACACTATTATCAGGTGTATTTAGCTGATTATGACGTAACGGCTGAAGTCACTGCAACCGAACGTGCAGCCCATTTTCGTTTTACTTTTCCAGAGAATGAAAGCTCGTATATCTTGTTAGATGCCTTCAATAAAGGCTCGATGGTTAAGGTATTACCAGAACAACGAAAAATTATTGGCTATGCTCGTAATAACCATGGTGGTGTACCAGAGAACTTCCATAATTACTTTGTCGCAGAGTTTGATAAAGAATTTACAGTTAGCCACACATGGCGTGACGATTGGCAATTAATCAAAAACAGCACCCACCAAGAAGGTGACCACGTGGGTGCGATTATAAAATTCAATACCAAACGCGGTGAACAGGTACATGTAAAGGTTGCTTCGTCTTTCATTAGCCCTGAACAAGCGCAACTCAACTTAGATCGTGAAATTGGTCTAGCAACATTTGATACAACCAAATCAAATGCCCACAATGCGTGGCAAAAAGAACTAAGCCGCATTCGCATTGCCGATGACGATGTCGAAAAAGTCAAAACCTTCTACTCATCGTTGTATCGAGTGCTGTTATTCCCTAGAAAGTTTTATGAGTTGGACGCGAATAATCAAATCGTGCATTACAGCCCATACAACGGTGAAGTGTTGCCCGGCTATATGTTCACTGACAATGGCTTTTGGGATACTTTCCGTGCTGTATTCCCATTCTTCACATTGATGTATCCAACTATGGATGCCCAGATCATGGAAGGCCTTGTTAACACATATAAGGAATCTGGTTGGTTGCCGGAATGGGCGAGCCCAGGGCACCGCGGTGTCATGATTGGTTCTAACTCTGCCGTCAATATTGCCGATGCTTACGTGAAAGGGATAAGAGGGTTTGATATCGACACCTTGTATGAGGCGATCATCAAGAATGCCACAGTCAATGAAGGTCGACCTGTATCATCCGTTGGCAGAGAAGGCGTAGATTATTACAACACACTAGGCTACGTGCCTTACGATGTTGGTATTCATGAGAATGCAGCGCGCACCTTGGAATATGCGTTTGCCGACTTTAACATTGCCCAACTCGCCAAGTTACTTGGAAAAGATAGTGATGCGCACGCATACACCCAAAAAGCCTATAACTATCAACATCTATTTGACCCAGAAACTGGATGGATGCGTGGTAAAAATGAAGACGGCAACTTTCAAAGCCCGTTTAATCCGCTGAAATGGGGTGATGCATTTACTGAGGGCAACAGCTTGCACTATACCTGGTCTGTTTTTCAAGATATTGCAGGGCTAAAGGCATTAATGGGTGGTGATAAAGGGTTTACCAACAAACTAGATGAAGTATTCACTATGCCGCCTAAATTTGATGACTCTTACTATGGGTTCACGATTCATGAAATTCGTGAAATGCAGATCGTCAACATGGGCAACTATGCACATGGCAACCAACCTATTCAGCATATGATCTATTTATACAACTATGCGGGGCAACCATGGAAAGCACAAACGCGTGTGCGTCAGGTAATGGATCAACTCTACACGCCGGCTCCAGATGGATATGCCGGAGATGAAGACAATGGTCAAACGTCAGCATGGTACGTTTTCAGCGCACTCGGTTTCTATCCGGTGACACCGGGCACAACACAATACGTCATTGGCAGTCCGTTATTTGATCAGGCAACCTTAACGTTTGAAGATGGTAAGCAACTTGTTATCAGTGCTAAAGATAATCAGGACAATCACCATTACATTCAATCAATGCGCTTTAACGGCAAGCCTCACAATATGACATGGTTAGATCACCATGAATTACAGCAAGGTGGACGCTTAGACTTTTCAATGTCAGCAACCCCTAATTATGAGTGGGCAGTCTCGCCAGACGCTGTGCCGTTTTCACTATCTACGGCTCAATAACCATTATAAAAATATGAGAATAAGGTAACTACTATGGCCACTAATATTCCGACGGGACAAGTATCAGCAACGCCAAGTGCGCTGAATACAAAGTTCGCATTTATCGCAATGACCTCGTTGTTTTTCATATGGGGGTTCATTACCGCTTTAAACGACATACTTATCCCGCACCTTAAGGCAGCCTTCTCGCTTAACTATACAGAAGCTATGCTAGTGCAGTTTTGCTTTTTTGGGGCGTACTTTATTATCTCGCCATTTGCTGGAAAGCTGATTGAGAAAATAGGTTACCAGCGCGGTATCATTGTCGGTCTCCTGACAATTGCCGCAGGTTGCGCCATCTTTTACCCAGCGGCTGAAGTCGAGATCTACATGGTGTTTTTGCTAGGTTTATTTGTCTTGGCTAGCGGTATTACGATACTCCAAGTGTCTGCGAATCCTTATGTGGCAGTACTTGGGTCAGACGAAACAGCAGCGAGCCGATTAAATTTAGCGCAAGCTATTAACTCACTAGGTCATACTTTAGGTCCTATGTTTGGTGCCGCACTGATATTTGGTGGTGCCGCTACGGTCATTACGGCCAGCGCAGTACAACTTCCTTATCTGATCCTCGCCAGTGTGATGATCATCACTGCGATACTTTTCAAAGTAATTAAACTCCCGGTAATTACCAATGTAGAAGACCCACACGCTGCAGAAGTATCAAAAGATTCAATTTTTAAACATCCGCCGCTGGTATTCGGCGCATTGGCCATTTTTCTATATGTTGGCGCGGAAGTTTCAATTGGCAGTTTTCTCGTCAATTATTTTGCTGAAGCACACATAGGAAACTTAAGTGAGCATGAAGCGAGTAAGATGGTGTCATATTATTGGGGTGCAGCAATGATAGGTCGTTTTATTGGTGCTGCACTCATGCGCTTTATTTTGCCGACCTACTTATTGGCATTTAATGCCCTAATGGTGATTGCGTTGATCGCCATTTCGATGACCACTGAGGCTAAGTTGGCGATGTGGTCGATCTTGGCAGTTGGTCTATTTAATTCGATTATGTTCCCAACCATTTTTACGCTTGCAATTAAAGGGCTAGGGCCATTAACGGGGCGCGGCTCAGGGCTACTATGCCAAGCGATTGTAGGTGGCGCAATCATTCCAATTTTTCAAGGTGTTGCCGCTGACTTTACGTCGGTTCAAGCCAGCTTTTGGGTACCCGCTTTAGCGTATATTTATATCGCTTGGTATGCCTTACGAGGCAGTAACATCCAAGAAAACACGCGTGTTGAAGAGGTAAATACATGAAACCAGTAATTTGTTTTGGTGAAGCGCTTATCGACTTTTTAAACACTGGAGCGCAAGCCGACGGCTGTTTATCACTGAAAAACTACCGTCAATATCCCGGTGGCGCGCCTGCTAACGCTGCGGTTGCTGTAGCCAAACTTGGTGGAAATGCCTATTTTGCAGGACAAGTTGGCAACGATGTGTTCGGTCATTTTCTTGAACAGGCACTTGAAAAATATGGGGTTAATGTCAGTTATTTAAGCAAGCACCCACATGCCAGCACAGCGCTTGCGTTTGTCACACTTGATGACACTGGCGATCGAAGTTTTTCGTTTTACCGCCAGCAAACTGCTGACATGCTATTTGAGCAATCACAAATTAAACCCGAGTGGTTCAATCAAGACGCAATTTTTCACTTTTGTAGTAACACGTTAACAGAAGAAGCGATTGCAGCAACGACAAAACTCGCGGTTGAAATGGCGAAATCCAACAACGTACTGGTTAGCTTTGACGTAAATTTGCGTCACAACCTTTGGTCAAGCGGGGAAGCCGATAGCGATATCGTCAATGAGTTAGTGTATCAATCAGATGTGATTAAATTTTCTCGTGATGAATTTGTATATCTGTCACAAGGGAATGAACAACAATATGTCGAAACATGTTTATCTCGAGGTGTTTCGCTGCTAGTTATCACTGACGGTGAACATGATATTGAATTTATCACGCCACAAGGCCGAAAATGCGTTTCAGCCCCCACTGTTAACGCAGTCGATACTACGGCTGGCGGTGATGCATTCAGTGGTGCATTACTAATGGCATTTAGCTGTTTAGAGCAGCCAAAGTCGGCATTTGATTCATTGGATACTTTATTGGCATTAATTAAATTTGCTTCGTACTGTGGAGCACACACCGTGACTAAACCGGGCGCATTTCCTGCCCTACCGAGTTTTAGTGAAGTCGAACAATATTGGCCCACGCCAGATTTACCACAGTTGCCAGCGAATACATCAGGAGCATCTCATGCAGTTCTTTAATCGCGATTTTCTTATAACTCACTGTCAGTCAATTCTCGCTTTTTATGACCCTGTCGTCATCAGCCCGACAGGAGGTTATTTACAGAGCTTTTATGATAACGGCCAACCCTTTAATACAGGCTTTCAGCAACTGGTAAGTAGCACACGCATCATTGTAAATTACGCATTGGCGGGCATGGTATTTGATAAACCCAAATACCTTGAAAACGCTAAGCATGGCCTAGACTACCTTGAACAAGTTCATTGGCAAAGCGACAGCCAGACGTATGCTTGGACACTGCAAGATGGCCAGCCACAAGACATGACCCAACAAGCCTATGGCTACGCATTTGTATTGTTAGCTTATGCTGCCGCCAGAAAAGCAGGTATATTGCAATCAGACGATAAACTCCTGGAAACGTATGAATTACTTGAATCACGCTTTTGGCAAAAAGAGTTTGGCCTATATGCAGATGAAATTAGTGTTGATGGCGTATTGAGTGACTATCGTGGCCAGAATGCCAACATGCACATGTGTGAAGCGATGATTGCGGCATTCGAAGCAACAAACAACAACCTCTTTTTACAACGAGCGCTGACTATTGCGGAAAATATCGCATTAAAACAGGCGGATAAGACTGATGGGTTAGTTTGGGAGCACTACCAACCAGACTTCGCGATTGACTGGCATTACAACAAAGACGACCCAAAAAACCTTTATCGCCCTTGGGGTTTCCAACCAGGTCATCAAACCGAATGGACAAAATTACTCTTGATGCTTTATCGTTATGCACCTAAGGCGTGGATGCTTGAACGGGCACAATCGTTATTCGATCGTGCTTGTCAAACCGCATGGGATGATAAATACAAGGGACTAGTTTACGGCTTTGATCCTGAAGGCAAATGGTGCGATGACGACAAGTATTTTTGGGTGCAAGCTGAGAGCTTTGCCGCGGCGGCCATGTTATACCAAGCCACCGACGACAAAAAATACCTGAGCCAATATAACGCATTATGGCAATATGCTTGGGAACACTTCGTTGATCATCAATACGGTGCGTGGTTTCGCGTATTACGTAAAGATAACACTAAGTACTCCAACGAAAAGAGTGCCGCAGGTGCTAAATGTGACTACCATACGCTAGGCGCATGCTTTGAAGTATTAAGAGTGCTGGGTGACCCTGTGTTATCTGAATCACCTAGGATATCGAAGAGTCGATGAAGCATTCGAGGTTATCACTGTACACAGCAGGCTTAGTCACGATTCTAACGTTGGCTAGTTGTAGCAAACACTTGCGCACAAATGCTGAAGTTCAAGTTCAAACAAATGAACTAGATCAACCCGATGACGTGCTGCAGTGGGTTGATCCTTTCATTGGGACTGATGGTAAAGGTAAAACCTACCCAGGTGCAACGGTTCCTTATGGCATGGTACAGCTTAGCCCAGATAACGGCCGAAATGGTTGGGACTGGATTTCTGGCTATTTTTACCCGGATGATGTCATTGCTGGGTTTAGTCATACTCACCTTTCCGGCACCGGCGCAGGTGACTTATATGATATTTCCTTCATGCCACTAGCTGGCGAAGCAAAACAGCAAAAGCTTGATGACATAAACCCAAATGCGACCGTAATCTCGCATTTCAGTCATGAACATGAAAGTGCTACGCCCGGTTATTATCAAGTGTATCTAGAAGATTATGATATAAATGTTGAGCTAACCGCAGGGCTAAGAACAGGCGTTCAGCGTTATACCTTTGCCAACGCTAGCCCAAACAAGCGGGTTAAACTCGACCTTGGCTATGCACGTAACTGGGATAAAACCACCAAAACACAGTTAACCATAATTGATGAATACACGATTGCGGGTTATCGCCACTCAACGGGTTGGGCTGCCGATCAAAGAGTCTATTTCTATAGTCAGTTTTCAGTCCCTTTCAGTGACTACTACATAGAAGACATGGATACGGTGAAGATCGAAAATAGTAGTTACGCCAATAACACAGGCGTTTCAGCAACGTTTAGTTTCTCGCAAATAGAAACGAACCAAGTTATTGTAAAAACGGCTATTAGTTCGGTAAGCGTTGAGAATGCCAAAGAAAACCTCATGACGGATGGTGCTGATGCAACGTTCGAGCGATACCATACAAATGCCAAGCAATTGTGGCAAAAAGTACTAGCTAAGGTCGACATTGACGCTAGCGACGATAACAAAACGCAATTTTATACGGCGCTCTACCATAGTCACTTAGCACCTCGGGTATTCTCGGATGCCAACGGCCAATATAAAGGGCCTGATGGCCATATTCACCACACCAAAGATACGTATCGTTATTCCTTCTTTTCACTCTGGGATACATTTCGTGCCCTACACCCATGGAAGACAATTACCGATACCGTTGCCAGTAAGCAAATGATCACATCAATGATGGAGCATTATGAGGTTTATGGCTTATTACCCGTTTGGAATTTTCAGGGCAATGAAACTGACATGATGATGGGTTATCACGCCGTACCGGTTATCGTAGATGCCTATTTAAAAGGCCTTACCGATATTGATGGCGAAAGGCTTTACCAAGCCGTTAAGAAAAGTGCGATGCAAAATGCATTTGGCATCGATAAATACAAACAACTCGGCTACGTACCGTTTGAGCACGGCCAGTGGAACGTGTCGAAAACATTAGAGTATGCATTTGATGACTGGAGCATTGCACAACTCGCAAAGTCTTTAGGGAAAGAGGATGATTACCGCTATTTTAGCCAACGTGCGCAGCAATACCGCCACCACTTTGATCAACGAACGGGATTTATGCGTGCCAAGAGTGAACAAGGCCACTTTAAACCAAACTTCGACCCTCTCGCCTATCATCCAGAAGATTACTGTGAAGCTAACGCGTGGCAATACAATTTCTTCGTACCACATGATATTGATGGCATGATTGCACTGCATGGTGGTGATGAAGCGTTTGTCGCCAAGCTTGATCAAATGTTTAGCACTAGGCAGGCTGACGGTGACCTTCCTGAATGGATTTCAGGGTACATAGGTCAGTACGTACACGGTAACGAGCCCGCTCATCATGTACCATATTTGTACCAATTGGCAGGTTCCCCGTCAAAAACACAAGCACGTGTAAGAAAAATAATGGATGAACTGTATTCCACTAAGCCTGATGGATTAGTTGGCAACGAAGATGCTGGTCAAATGTCTGCATGGTATATGTTTAGTGCACTTGGATTCTATCCGGTAAACCCAGTTTCTGGGGAGTATGTGCTAGGTAGCCCGGAAATCGATCGTGCGGTACTTCATTTAGAAAATGGTCAAAAATTTACCGTGGTTGCTAACAATCAATCGCCAGAAAATGTGTATGTTGAGTCGATTTTTCTCAACGGTAAAATGTATCTACAACCTGTTATTTATCATCGTGATATTATGGTGGGCGGTAAACTTGTGTTTAATATGACTTCGGAGCCACAATGATCAGATTGGCGTGCATACTACTAGCTATTCAATGTTTTTCTGCTTCTGCGGAACGCGTTATCGATTGGGTGAACCCGTTCATTGGCACCTCAAACTTTGGCGCAACCCATCCGGGCGCTCAATATCCTCACGCGATGATGTCGGTTTCTCCATTCAACGTTGCATTTGAAGAAAACGGACTGAATAAGTTCGAAAAGGACGCTGCTTGGAATTCACGCGCCTATATTCACGACAATAAGTTTTTAACCGGTTTCAGTCATGTCAATTTAAGTGGCGTTGGTTGCCCTGATTTAGGTAGCTTATTGCTGATACCAACAACTGGTAAGTTAAACTTTTCAGCAAAAGAGTATGGTTCGACATTTAGTAATGAACAAGCTTCTCCTGGCTATTACCGCACCTACATCGACAAATACCAAGTGAATGCAGAAATGACCAGTACCCTGCGCTCTGGACTGAGTCGTTACACCTTTCCCAAAGGAGAATCGCATATCTTGCTCAATTTGGGGTTAGGGCTCACCAATGAATCAGGCAGTATGTTGCGTGTTGTGTCAGCTCAGGAAGTAGAAGGCTTCAAAATGATCGGCACCTTTTGTTATAACCCAGAAGATGTTCGCCCAGTTTTCTTTGTTGCGCGTTTAAGCAAGCCAGCCAAGACGTTTGGCGCTTGGAAAAAAATGCCCAAATATAAGAATGTTGAAGCAGAATGGATTGGCTATAACGACACCTACAAACCCTATAAAAATTATCGACAAGCACTTGCTGGCGACGACATTGGTGCCTATTTTTCTTTTGAAACGAGTGAAAACGACGTCATAGAAGTACAATTAGGTGTTTCTTATGTCAGCATTGAAAATGCCCGCGAGAATTTGAATGCTGAGCAATCGACATTTGATTTTGAACGCGTAAAAAAGCAAGCAGAAGACAAATGGCAACACTTACTGAGCAGAGTAAAAGTAAAAGGGACGAATGAGAACAAAACCCTGTTTTATACCGCACTGTATCACAGCCTGATCCACCCAAATATCTTTCAAGACGTAAATGGCGATTATCCCAAAATGTCACAATGGGCTATTGGTAACAATGGTAAGAAAAATCGCTATACTGTGTTTTCATTATGGGACACCAATCGAAATCTCCACCCATTGCTTAGTTTAATCTACCCAGAATTACAATCTGACATGGTCAACTCGATGGTCGATATGGCCAAAGAAAGCGGCTGGCTTCCTAAATGGGAATTACTCGGCATGGAAACCGAAGTAATGGTCGGCGACCCTGCCACCTCTGTTATTGCTGATACTTATTTGCGAGGCATTCAAGATTTTGATGTAAAAGCCGCTTATCAGGCAGCGAAAAAGTCAGCACTTACTAACGATAACAACTTATTACGTCCAGAAAACCCGGATTATCTGACTTTAGGCTATGTACCTGTTGATGATGAGACCACTTGGGAAGGCTCCGTTTCTACCAGCTTAGAGTACTACAATGCCGACTGGAATCTAGCACAACTGGCTAAAGCACTTGGTAACCAAGAAGACTACCAGTTATTTTTAGCGCGCTCAAAAGGCTACCAAAAATTGTTTGATGCTGAAACAGGCATGCTACGCCCTAAGTTTCGTAATGGACAGTGGCTCACACCTTACGATCCGCAACTTGGCCGAAACTTTGAACCTGCCCCCGGTTATATTGAAGGCAACGCGTGGAATTACCGTTTCTACGTACCGCACGACATTCTAGGGTTAATATCTTTACTTGGCGGTGAAAACAACTTTGTTGAGCAACTCGATCAAACATTTGCCACCGACAATTTCGATATGGCCAACGAACCCGATATTACTTACCCATTCCTATATAACTACGTTGCTGGACAAGAATGGAAGAGCCAACAACGAGTGACCGAGTTAATTAAACAACACTACACAAACTCACCCGGTGGTATACCGGGTAATGACGACGCTGGAACTCTTTCAACCTGGTTGGTGTTTAGCATGATGGGCATTTACCCTACGTCACCGGGAGACATGAATTACGCATTGGTGATGCCACAATTTGATGAAATCGAAATAACGCTACAACCAAAGTATTATTCAGGTAAGAAACTGGTGATTAAGAAAAATTCGACTGCCAGTAAAGACGACATTATTCAATCGTTCCAATTTAATGAACAACCCGTTACAACGTATTTTATTGATCACCATCGGTTAGTAAAAGGCGGTACGCTGTATATATCTACCACCGCTGAAGACTAAAGCACTGCATTAGCTTGCATTGCACATTCCCTCAATAACCCCAAACTGTTCGCTAGTAACATTGGGGTTATTGTTTGGTATGTATCAATAATTTCAGCGCAATTACGTACTTGTAACTTCTTCTTTTGACTTAAACCAAGGTGATTGTTCACGATCAACAATGCCAGCATCAACATAGCGTTTCATTCCAAGTCCCCTTTCAAAATAGAGTGACTGTATAAGTTGTGGATTCTCTTGTAGCCAACGTTTTGGATATTGCGCTTTTTTAAGCGTGAATTGATGCGGTGCATTAGGATCTATCGGACCAATGTTCTCCTCGAGCAACTCGAATATGCCATGGTCAAACGGCATTCCCTTTGCTCGTTCCTTCAAGTAAAACCGCTCTTTTCGACCTTGCACGGCTAGCTTTAGCACTCGGTGATGACAATATGGATTATTGCCGCGTTTGCCGAAAAAGACATGTGACGTCCAATGGCAACCACCACGACAAGTATTGGCAAACTCGCAACTGGCACAATGCCCCCAAAGGTGTTCAGTCGCCATAGCGTCACTTTGATGCTCGTTAATATTCAGCTCATCACTGTGATAGTAAATTTGTGATAATGTTTTGTTGCGAATATTCCCCCCAACATACGCATCACTAGGTAGGGAAGGACATCCTTTGATACTGCCATCGGCTTCGATGCCAATCACACTTTGTCCTGCTTGACAGCCCTTGTAGAAGGCCCAATCGTTTTCAAGATTATTCGCCCCTCTTAGCACTCGCTCGTAGGGACCATAGTAGCCAATATTGTTACCTGGTTGAATAGTCAGCCCATCTCTTCGGCCACGCAATGAAAGATAATGAAGTAGCGGGTATAAGTCGAGTAACTCAATCGGTTGCAGTAATAGTTGGCTATTTTCAACAGCATTGCCCATGGGTACGGTTAGTTGTATTTGCCATGCACTAACGTTGGCATCTACTAGCGCCTGATATAGTAAAGGTAACCCTAATGCCGTTTCTCGATTGATTTGTGTATTCACACCACAAATTATACCTACTTGATTTAAGCGCGCGATCGTTTCAAAACATTGTTGCCAAGACCCTGCTTTGCCACGTATGCGGTCATGTGTTGTTGCTAAACCGTCGATGGATACAGAAACCGTAGTGATACCTGCCGCTTTCATCCGCTTAGCAGTCCCGAGAGAAATGCCGTATCCCCCTGTAGTCATACTTGCCACCATACCTAGCCGAGTAATTTCTGCGGCTATCATCAACCAGTCAGGCCGCAAGAACGCTTCCCCACCGATAAGTGTGACCTCTTTAATACCAAGCTCAGCCATTTGCTTGACTAAATCCAGCGCTTCAGTTGTATTCAGCTCGTTATCTCGTTTGTCACCAGCACGTGAACCGCAGTGGCTGCAGGCTAAATTACACTTTAAGGTGATTTCCCAAACTGCATAAGTTTTTCGTTGGTATTCTTTAACCCTGATCCCTTTTTTTTGTAAAGACCTTTCCATGAATGCTCCATAAGCAAAAAGACACCTTGGCCCCCGTGCAACAAGGTGTCAAAGTACAAACAATTAGTCTGCTGCAATACGCCAGCGCGGATCAGTAATCGCGCCATAGATTGGCGTCACACAACTGAGTAAATCACATGGTGTAGGTTTAAAAGTGTCATCAAAAATCAGTGTAAAATCTTGAATATTCTGTTGGCGATGACCACCTTCAATTTTTTCCAATAGTGCTTTGGTTTGTGTTAGTTCCATCATAGATGGCTTACCTTGTTTCATTTCATATTCCTTTGTTAATGAAAATTATTCTTGGCTACGCCTTTCAATGCGAGTCTCAGCACACATTTAACAGGCACGTAATAGGTGTCGCTCGAGGTGAGCAACATGACTCCCTGCGACGAAATGAAAACTAGCAAATGGATAACATAGGTCAATGATGTGAAAGGTTGTTAATTTTCCACAACATGTAAACCATTGAAAAATAAAAAGGGATTGCAATGTTGTATTTACATTGCAATCCCCTAAAAAAGGTTGGTTATTTGTGATTAACGCGACGGCTCATGTTTTTCATAATGTGGTAAGTTGCTGTCAAACTCTTCCCAATTAGCTTTGGAAGTCACAAAATTATGCGAAATGGGACGCTCTTCAATTTCAGAGTCTAACAACCCCAAACGTAAGCGGATGCGTGTTGGATCTTCACTGTTACTGCTAAAAATCGGTGACGCACAAGTGCGGCAAAAGTGGCGCGCCTTACCCGGTTTAATTTCATATGATGCGATATTTTCTTGTCCAACTAACACCTGAAAATCACTCGTATTTACAAACCCATTGGTCGCGTAAGCACTTCCTGTTGATTTACGGCACAATGAACAATGACAATGAATAATACTGCTTATAGCACCTTTAATAGCAACTTTTACTGCTTTGCACAGGCAACTGCCTTGATAATCTCTAGCGGTTGTCAATTTACTTCCTTACGCTGTAGTTGAATAATAATTACACCACGACCTTCACAGTGAATTTTGCTGGCTTCCAATTCAGACAAAGCGGATAATTTCACTAAGTAGCCAGCAGGTATGTTGCTTGTTTCATTTGATACAGTGAGCTTTATCGCTTCATCTGGCGAATAACAGAACAAGATATCTTTAACATCGAGTGTTTGCGACATTTCACCGTTAAAGGTTTGTACATCAAGATGATACTTATCAGGGTTAACCATTACGTTGAAATCAGTAATTTCGCCATTAATTAAACGACCATTCGTGACTGCACCGCCATCAAACCTTGCGACATCTAAGGGCTGATTAAGTATATTGGTAGGGCTGTTGCTATGAGTAAGTTCAATTCCTTTGCCTGACAGCAAAATAAGATTTCGCCAATAGCCGCTAAAATCAGAAAACACACCATCCTGTGCAACGGTAGCAATACTTAGGCGCCAATCAAACGCAGACATTGAGCCACCTTCGCTTACTGCCAATTCCAAGGTATAACCAAGTCCATTTTTCCATGGTACTCGGTTGAATTCACTTGGCGCTATTTGAGTTACTTGCATTTATATTTGACCGCAAAATTATCATTGGTCAATGTTACCACACCATTTGAATACAAAAAAAGCGAGACTCAGCTTAATGCCGATCAGATAAGAAATATTTGATGATCCATTGACCGATCTTCTGGTTAGTTTATAAAGGCTTCTGAATTTATTCAGGAGCCTTTTCTTTTGCAATTAACGACAGCACTTTCTCTTGC
>Ga0213830_1000245_pt1 | contig 59183 bp, 54 predicted proteins | sample SWATP11_FD_161661 | JGI IMG/M metagenome (GOLD analysis project Ga0213830, IMG submission 161661) | Coastal seawater microbial communities from Marineland, Florida, United States - SWA TP1 #1 | ecosystem: Environmental > Aquatic > Marine > Coastal | place: USA: Florida | collected 2016-08-06 | reverse complement strand
CTTCAAACCATGCTCAATGAATTCTGATTTTGATTCTTTCGAATCGAATTGACTATGAAGTCACTCAGTTACATTTGAGACTCTAATTTTTTTGCTCCTGAATCAAGAGCTGTTAGAACTCAACCTGCACGAGTGCCCACACAGATGATTGCTTCATATTTTTAAAGAACAGTGCAACTAACGCTTGGTTAGTTGCCGCAGCCTTGCTGCGAAGTGGAGCGCCATAATAACGACTTCACTTTTTATGTCAACACTTAATTTTAAAAATTTTTTAAAGTTAAGTTTTATTTGACTCGACATCGTTTTGATTTGCTTTTCAGCGTCTCGCCCCGTGTCAGTGGGGTCGCATTATAGGGAGAGCAGAAAATTACGCAACCCCTTTTTTAAAGAAAAATGCAAAAAAGTAACTGTTCGCATGTATTTTGACCGAAACCTTATAATTTCGATGTTTTATGTAGAATAAGTGAGCAGTTTTAGCTACTAAACTGCCAATTTAGCTTTGATTGATACACGCTTTCTTGTTCAAGCTCACTTTTCATAAGTGGGTGTTGAGCTAACCAGTCTTCAGAAAAGCTAATATTAAGTCTGTTTTTATCTGCTTTTACTTCAAAGGTAGGTAAAACATCATCTTTACGACGCATAGATAAGATAACGGCTAGCCTAATTATACGTACTAACTTTTCGGTCAGCGCTTTATTAGCACCAAGATGTGAAAACAGTGCATCATTTAAATCGGCACGGTGGCCTTTTAAAAGACTCACAATTACTTTCTTTTCTGCTGGCGAGTAACCCGGCATGTCGGTGTTACTTAATATATAGGCGCTGTGCTGATGATATTGTTTGTAATCTATTAGCAAACCAATTTCGTGCAAGTGCGCTGTTGCGCAAAGCAATACATTTACTTGCTGTAAATCTAATTGCCAAGCATGCTGAAGTTGTTTTGCTATTAATAGGGCAACATCTGAAACGCGTTTAGCTTGCTCTTTATCGGTATGAAAACGCAGCGCAAAGCTTTCAAGCGTTCTTTCACGAATATTAGAATGGTGTAGATCTGAGATCATGCTGTATAGCACACCTTCACGAAGTGCCCCACCAGCAAGTCCCATTTGCTGAATATTCAGCGCTTCAAATAATGCAATAAGAATTGCCAATCCAGATACAAACACCAAACGACGCTCTTCACTGAGACCAGGTAAAGAAAGTGTTGATACATTCTTATGCTTAATCGCTTCGGCTTTTATATGCTGTAACTTTTCTAAAGAAAGCAGATCGGTTTGACCTGTCGCAGCTAAAATTTCTTGAATTGCTTGCACAGTACCAGATGCGCCAATAGCAAGCTCCCAGCATGTTTCTAAATATTGAGCCTTAATCGGCGCAATCACAGTGTGTGCTGCAGCAATTGCTTGCTCAAAATTCTTCTCAGACAGTAAACCATTTTGAAAATAACGCTCTAAATAGGTGACACAACCCATATCTAGGCTTTTATAAAGCAGCGCTTCAAACCCTTTGCCTATGACAACCTCGGTACTTGCACCGCCAATGTCGATTACCAATTGTTTACCTTGGCATGCAGAAGTATGTGCAACACCTTTATATATAGTGCGTGCTTCTAATTCGCCACTGATGATATTGATTTTGTGATTGAGGATTTTTTCGGCTTGGGTTTTGAATTCTTGGGCATTGGTAGCAAGTCTCAGCGTTGCCGTTGCGACAATGCTGATATTTTGCTTCGGTATGTCTTGCAACCTTTCGGCAAATAGCGCCAAACACTCCCAACCTCGTTGCATTGCATCAGAAGATAACGTGTTGTTTTCGTCTAAGCCTGCAGCCAGACGCACTTTACGTTTAACCCGACCGATGGTGTGAACACCACCGGCAATGTGTTTTGCAATCAACATATGAAAGCTGTTAGAGCCCAAATCAATAACGGCGAAGACGTTATTATTATCTATATTTTTGGCCACTTTGTACCTCTAGCTGCAAGATCCCGCAATTACAACTTCTTAAGTGTTCGCTTTCGATTTATTGTAATTTGATTGACGTCGATTGTTTCCCTTTCTTGGGCCAGAGTGATGACGTCTTCTCTGCGTATTTGGTTTAGGTAAATCTTCAATTAATGCTGTTTTATCATAATGAGACAGAGGAATCGAATGTTCTATGTACTCTTCAATCTCATGTAAGTTATATGCATACTGTTCACAGGCAAAACTAATTGCATGACCTGATGCACCAGCACGACCCGTACGACCAATTCTGTGAACGTAATCTTCACAGTCATCCGGTAAATCAAAGTTGAATACGTGACTTACTTCAGGAATATGCAAACCACGCGCAGCCACATCGGTTGCCACAAGAATATCTAAATCACCTTTGGTAAATTGTGCCAAAATTGACTGACGTTTCTTTTGATTTACATCACCGGTTAATAAGCCTACTCGATGTTTATCTGCTTTTAGCCAAGCATATACGTTTTCACAACTTTGCTTAGTGTTTGCAAATACAATTGCTTTTTCAGGCCATTCTTCTTCTATTAAGGTAAGAAGCAACGGAATTTTATCGTCATGAGAAGAGTGGAATAATTCTTCTTGGATACGTTTACCCGTTTTTACATCTGGTTCAATTTGCACATGCTCTGGATTAGTCATGTGTTCAAAAGCTAACTCTTGCACTCGATAAGATAAAGTCGCAGAGAAAAGCAGGTTTAATCTTTCAGCTGTCGGTGGCATACGGTTGAATAGATAACGTATGTCTTTAATGAAGCCCAAATCAAACATACGGTCAGCTTCATCAAGTACAACAACTTCGATTTCATTAAGGTTATAAGCACCTTGTTTGTAGAAATCGATTAGACGACCCGTAGTACCAATTAAAATATCGACACCTTTTTCGAGTTGCGCCCGTTGTTTTTCGTAATCTTCGCCACCATATACTAAACCTAAGTTTAGACCACAGTGTGGCGCAATAATTTTTGCATCTTTATGGATCTGAATCGCAAGCTCTCTCGTAGGAGCCATGATCAGCGCTCTTGGGTGCTTTCTGGATTGACCTTCTGTTTGCATTAAACGGTGGCAAGTGGCCGTTAAGAACGCCAATGTTTTGCCAGTACCGGTTTGTGCTTGACCAGCGATATCTCGCCCGTCACAGACAAAAGGTAGACACTTTGCTTGGATTGGCGTGCAATATTCAAAGCCATTCGCAGCTAAACCGGCGACCACTTCCGGTGCAATAGCAAAGTCAGAAAATTTTTTATTGGTCAAATGTGTCTTAGTCATAGCAATTAAGCATAACGTTTAAACTTGCAATAAGAAACAAGAGTGTTTAAATACGCAGTAAATAATTCGCCAATTTCTAACGGAGAACGCAATGAGCGACAAAATTATCCAGCTTACTGACGACAGCTTTGAAGCTGATGTAATTAAATCAGATCTACCTGTACTTGTAGACTTTTGGGCAGAATGGTGTGGCCCTTGTAAAATGATCGCGCCAATCTTAGATGAAGTTGCTGAAGAGTTTGCTGGTAAAGCTGTTATCGGTAAATTAAACATCGACCAAAACGCCGGTACGCCACCTAAGTTTGGTATTCGTGGTATTCCTACACTACTTCTTTTCAAAGATGGTGCAGTAGCTGCGACTAAAGTTGGTGCGTTATCAAAAACTCAACTTGTTGAGTTCTTAAACGACAACATCTAAGTCTTTTATATACGCCTTACCAATGTAAGGCGTGTATCCCACCTGCCTACCTATAGTTTTTTCGACTAAATTTGTTTAAAGACTGGACGACTAGCAAGCTAACTGCTAATTTATAAAGCCACTAACCTTTAGCTTTATCAAATCAACCTCTCATCACTGAGATGACAATTGTTATAAAGAACCCACCAATATGCATTTACGCGAATTAAAAGACAAGTCAATCAACGAACTTGTAAAACTAGCTGAGTCCATGGGACTTGAAAACGTAGCCCGTTTAAGAAAACAAGACATTATTTTTGCCATTTTAAAAGCTCACGCCAAAAGCGGTGAAAACATTTATGGCGGCGGCGTTTTAGAAATTCTACAAGATGGCTTCGGCTTTTTACGTTCATCAGAAGCCTCTTATTTAGCTGGTCCTGATGATATTTATGTTTCACCAAGTCAAATTCGACGCTTCAGTATGCGTACTGGTGATACGATTAGCGGCCTTATTCGCCCACCTAAAGATGGTGAGCGTTACTTCGCACTACTAAAAGTAAACGAAGTTAACTTCGATAGACCTGAAAACTCTCGTACTAAGATTTTATTTGAAAACCTAACGCCTATTCATGCTAATGAGCGTTTTGTTATGGAACGTGGTAACGGTAGTACAGAAGATATTACTGCCCGTGTTCTTGATTTAGCATCACCTATCGGTAAAGGTCAGCGTGCCCTGATTGTTGCTCCGCCTAAAGCGGGTAAAACAATGTTGCTACAAAATATCGCGCAATCGATTACCTACAACAACCCAGATGCAACTCTAATGGTTCTACTAATCGACGAGCGTCCGGAAGAAGTAACTGAGATGCAGCGCCTTGTAAAAGGTGAGGTTGTTGCTTCAACATTCGATGAACCAGCAAGCCGTCACGTACAAGTTGCCGAAATGGTTATCGAAAAAGCAAAGCGCTTAGTTGAGCACAAGAAAGACGTTATCATCCTGCTTGATTCAATCACACGTTTAGCGCGTGCTTACAACACTGTCATTCCTTCATCTGGTAAAGTACTAACCGGTGGTGTTGATGCGAATGCACTTCATAAACCTAAGCGCTTCTTCGGTGCTGCACGTAACGTTGAAGAAGGCGGTAGCTTAACAATTATCGCAACGGCCCTTATCGATACTGGCTCTAAGATGGATGAAGTAATCTACGAAGAGTTTAAAGGTACTGGTAACATGGAATTACACCTAAATCGTAAGATTGCTGAAAAGCGTGTATTCCCTGCCATTGACTTCAACCGCTCAGGCACGCGTCGTGAAGAGCTACTGACTAAAGCCGATGAGCTACAAAAGATGTGGATCTTGCGTAAGATTGTTCATGAAATGAGTGAAATCGACGCAATGGAATTCCTCATCGACAAGCTCTCAATGAGTAAAACAAACGACGAGTTCTTCGAGCTCATGCGTCGTAAGTAAATATTCTAAAAAAGCCTGCTCATGCAGGCTTTTTTGATCTTAATTACTATCGCATTGCCCCCAATTTTTTACTATTCTAGTTATAGACTTACGTGCTTAGGCAGGGAGCTGTTCAATTTATGAAGCCCTTTCAATTAATTCGAAACTTTCTAATCCTCAACACTTTAGTGTTACTGGTTATGTTGCCATTACTCTCTGTGTCTTGGTCAACAACGGCCATGATTACCATTGTGCAGGTTATCTTAGGTGCAGCTGCACTTTGGTATTCAAGCCAAAAGACATCACAAACAGAATATTTACAGACATTAGTCAATTCTATGAACCATGACGGCTTAATTGATCTCACTTATCGCTTTGACGATAGTAAAGCATCGACGCCACCAGCATGCTTGGCAATTAATGCCAGTCTTGCCACCATAGAGCACATCATTGCCGAGGTTTATGCTTCTTCATCTCGACTTTCCCCCATGGCTGATGGATTAAGAGACACATACGCATCAATGACACAAAAAGCAACCATTCAACACGCCCACGGTGAGGACTTAGCTGATTCAATTAACCGTATGCTCGCTGTATCTAGAGAGCTCGATGATAACCTAGAAAAGATCTACACCTCAGTGGAAGCTGCAACAGAAGCGGTTAAAAAAACACGTATAGATACTGATAAAAGCCAAGCTAGTTTAATGAGTCTTGCTAAAAACATTGAAGAGACCAGTACTGAAATTGAGACGTTAAAAATTGACTCAGATGCGATTAGCTCTGTAATTGACGTCATTAACTCAATCGCAGAGCAAACGAATTTACTGGCACTGAATGCCGCGATTGAAGCCGCACGAGCAGGCGAACAAGGCAGAGGCTTTGCGGTTGTTGCAGATGAGGTAAGAAGTTTAGCGGCTCGAACCAGTCAATCAACTCAACAAGTACGTGAGGTAGTGAGCAAAATCCAAGCAGGTACTGATAGTGCACACCAACTAATGCTCAACGCACTCGAAGAAACTAAGCAAACTGTGACACTATCGGAAGCATCTACTCGAGAAGTAGACCAAATAGAATCAGCAATGCTCAACATCAACTCTATGTCACACAGTATCCATGGGCAAGTGAAAAGCCAAAAAGCAGTATCTGATGAAGCGCAAACAAGCATTGAATCTATGGTTGAACTTAACTCAGATGCACTATCAAGCTCTAAAATACAGGCTGTTTCTAGTAATGACCTGATCAGCCTTGCCCACAGTATTCATGATAAATTAGCGATTTTTAAAGTCGATGAAGCCGTTTTTGAGCATGACCCCAGAGCGGATAGGTCTCGACTATATACTGACACGAAGACTGCCAGTACTAAGGCTGAAGTTCAGCAAGATTCAGGAGACATTGAGCTGTTCTGATAACTGAACTTGCTGTAACTCATCACACAAGATTAAATACCAATGCTGCAACCCATGGGAATCCACTTCTTGTGGGTTTTTTAAAGCTTCCTCTATATGCTTTGCCGTTTTGGCAATATCATCAAAGCCAAATGTGGAGGCTGCACCTGTGAGGCGATGACATACAGCTCTCAGCTCTAACCAATCTTGCTTTTGCCATAAGTCGATAACAGTAAAACGCTCTTGTTCAAGACTTAATGCAAAACTTTCTATCAAGTCACTAATATCAACTTGCATATCTTGATTATCCACACCATCTACTTCTGCTAAAAAGTCACTTAAAGCAAGATGGAGCTTATCTCTATCAAGTGGTTTTCCCAGATGCCCAGCAAACCCAAGTTCAAGGTAAGACTTAATTTCATGCTGCATGACATTCGCAGTGAGCGCAAAAATAGGCCCATCAAACCCAGCTTGTTGCAACAGTTGAAATGCTTCTAAACCATCGAGCTGTGGCATTTGAATATCCATTAAGATTAAATCGGGATACTCACTCAGGGCCTTTTCTACTGCAACTTTGCCATTCTCAGCAGTAATAACCTTTACACCTAGCTGAGTTAGGATACGTTGGAATAATGCTCGGTTATCATCATGATCTTCTGCAACTAAGACAGTGCCACTTAGTTTTGCAAGCTGAGAAACCGGGCGAAAAGCTTTCTGTTGGTTAGAGAAGTCAGTGGAAGACTCTAAACGCGCACAAGGTATTACAATGTAAAATTGGCTACCTTGTTGTGGAATACTATTTACCTGAATACAGCCCCCCATCATAGTCGCCAATTGTTGAGATAGGCATAAACCTAACCCCGAGCCACCAAAACGACGCGTTATGCTGTTATCCCCTTGCTGAAAGCAGTCAAAGATATGCTGAAGTTGCGTGGCATCCATACCAATCCCGGTATCATTAACTGAGAATTTAACTCCTGTATTTTCTTCACTCACCACCAATTCCACATGGCCATATTCTGTAAATTTAACCGCGTTTCCTAACAGGTTAATCAGTACCTGTTTCAAGCGAACATAATCAAGTCTTACTATATAGGGAGTCGGCAAGTGGTTAATCACGATAAAGTTTAACCCTTTCGCTTCACACACATGCTGAAACATCTCGGTGACATCATCAAGCAGCTGTTCTAAAGCAAACTCGGTAAATTCTAATTCGAAGCGCTGGGCCTCAATTTTACTTAAATCCAGTACATCACTGACCAGCTCTTTTAAATGCTCTCCTTGCCTTTGAATGACCTGTAAAGGGCCCTGAATATGCTTATCGTGTTGGTATTCATGTAATAGCGCTTCACTATTACCAATAATAGAAGTGAGTGGTGTTCGAATCTCATGGCTAATATTTGCCAAAAATTGGCTTTTAACTTTATTTGCTTCACCAAGTTCATCTGCAAGCTTTTGTAATTCTGCAGTACGCTTAGCAACCTGTTTACTTAGCTCAATATTGGCTGCACGCTCCATACGTTTTCTATACATACTCACTACGGCAACTGTGCCTGTGATCAACAGTAAAACGATGAGCCACGTCAACTGCTCTCGCTGCTCAATTTGTAAAGCTTGAACCGCCTGTTGCTGCTTTAACAATTCGATCTCACGATTAAGCTCTGTCGCCTCAATTTTACTTTGGTATTCATTTAAACGCGCATAAACTTGATCATTTAAAAGTTGTCTTTGCAACTTTTGAAATGCATTAAAGCTTTCCATCGCTTTTTCAGACTGCCCTAGATGCGCTTGAATAATCGCCAAAATGGCTAAACCATCTTTTTCTCGCAGCTTAGAGCCCTGTTTACGTGCAATAGACAGCGACGTTTCAATACTTTTGAGCGCCTCAGCAAAGTCACCGCGATAGACTTGCAGCTTCGCCATAGGGTACAGCGCTTCCATGTAACCAGATTGCAGATCTACTTTTTCTGCATAATAGAGCGCCTTTTGAGCCTCCTCATAGCCCTGTTCCATCTCCCCTAATGCAATGCTAAGTGTTGCCAAGTTACTATATTCGAAGGTCAAGCTGCGCGCTGAACCTACTTTTTCATAGTATTCCACTGCCGCCAATAAACTCGCTCTGGCCAATTTGCTTTTTCCCTGCTCCATATACATGGCACCCAAATTAGCTTGTGCCAGTGCAACACCATATTCGTCATTAAGTTGATTGAATAAGCCTATAGACCTCAAAAGCATATCTTTGGCAATGTCATAACGATGCTGGCGAATATAAGCGCCAGAAAGGTTTAATAACATATCCGCTTTATCTTGCTCACTACCATGCAATTCGTACAAGCGATGTGCTTCAACATAATGTTGGACTGTTTTTTCAAGGTCATGTGCCTTGAGATACGCCAGCCCCAAATTATTGTATATATTAGCTAGCTCTAAAGGTTTATTTCGCAGTTTGGCAATATTCAGTGCAGTTTGATAATGTGCGATGGATTTGTCATATTCACCTTGATAGTAAGTACTAATACCAAGCATTTTAAATGCTAAGTACTTTTCATCACTGCTTAATGAATCTGAGGTAATGTCTGCCAGACGCTGAAAATACTTTACCGCATCGTTTAGCTTCTCTCGTTTAAGAGATTCTCTGCCCATTTGGGTAAGAAAATAATTATAATCTTCGAAGTTAAGCTTTAGCGAGTCACCCAGCTTTTGTGCTTCTGCTTGTGCAGTTTGCCAATCTGACAACAGGGTAATTTTTTCTATCTGAGTTTTTAATTGAGTCTCTGGGGTGGCTAACCCTGGCGCTGATAAGCTAAATAGCGTGAACCCAAATAGCACTGACGTGAATGATTTTCGCAATGGCTTAGTCAACATCCTTGCCCTCATTGCCTAACAAAAAATAAACATGGTATGGTGAAGATACACCAACAAGCCCAGAGGGACAATGTTGCGTCCAATTCTAGATGAAATTTTTTCAGTGCTGAGTAATGGCACGCATTTTAAAGTTCACACTTTAGCCGCGCATTTACAAGCTGTTGAATTACTTCAGCAACTTGACGAAGATCCCAATCAAGATTTATTCAAGCGCAACTTTGTATTGATGAATAGCTTGTATACTTTGCAATCGGAACTCATTGAAGACGATATCTACTTACATATAGATAGCATGGACATTTACCTTGCTGATAAAGACCATACCCCAGAATTAAACTCGCCACTTAGACACTATTATTTAGATTGGCAAAATTACCAAACAGATAATGAAGAAATAGAAGCGTTACTGGATTCTTTTTGGCAACGCTATAAGCAAAGTCTTCACCATCTGCAGAATACATTAAGCCCTCTTCACCTTGAGGACTTGTGTCTACAATGGCAGTTAGCACAGCCGCTTGAAGAAAAAGCCATTCGACGACGTTGGCGGCAACTGGCCCTTCAGCACCACCCAGACAAAGGCAGCGATGACGATACACGATTCAAGCAGTTGCAGAATGAGTATCAACAACTGCTTGGGCACATTAAATCAATTTAATTGACGCGGCGGACTTGGTATTTCTTACCTTTGATTTTGTTATCGCGGAGTTTTCTAAAAGCAGGTTTACTTGCTTCACGCTTAACAGCAACAAACGATTGGTTTTCAAAAATATTAATTTTGCCTATCTGCGAAAAGCCAATGCCCTCTTCACCCGTTAAGCAACCCACTATGTCACCAGCGCGCAGCTTTTGCTTCTTACCGCCATCAATATAGAGGGTTTGCATTTCTGGTTTATAAGGCGGTTTATCTAATAAACTCAGCGGTGGTAAAACAGCAGGTTCAAATTCACGATCATATAGCTGCTCTATTTGCTTAACTCTGAACGCCTCTTTTTCACCAAAAATAGAACAAGCAAGGCCTTTTTTATCACCACGACCTGTACGCCCAACTCGGTGAACATGGGTTTTAGGGTCGATTGCGAGATGGTAATTAATCACCATGTCCATATCATCAATGTCTAAGCCTCGCGCCGCAACATCAGTCGCCACTAAAATAGAGGCACTCTTATTAGCAAAACGCATCAACATCATGGCGCGCTCTTGTTGAGCTAAATCGCCATGTAGTGCCGAAGCATAAAAACCCGCCTCTTTTAATTCTTCAAATAAGCGCTTAGCTTCAACCTTGGTATTACAAAACACCACACAACTTTTTGGTTGATGCTTCATCAGCAGTAGTCGCAGCGTGTTAAAACGCAGCTTGTTATTACTGAGCTTATAAAAAGTCTGTTTGATGCTTTTATTGATCCCCACCTCTTCAACTTTGACTTGTTGCGGGTTGCGCATCAGCTGCGCAGAAAGTGACTCAATATTTTTTGGATAAGTTGCGCTAAATAAAAGGCTTTGACGTTCAGGTGGTAAATAAGCAACGATGTTCTCTATCGCATCGGTAAAGCCCATATCAAGCATTTGGTCGGCTTCATCAAGCACTAAGGTGTTTACTTGCGTTAAGTCTAGCGTGCCTTTAAACAAATGATCTTCAATACGTCCTGGCGTACCGACAATGATATGTGCACCATGTTCAAGAGAGCTTATTTGCGGTCCAATAGGCACTCCACCACACAGGGTAAGAATTTTAACGTTTGCTGTGCCACTGGCTAACTTTCTAATTTCTGTCGCCACTTGATCTGCCAATTCACGTGTAGGGCAAAGCACTAAGCCTTGTACATGCATACTCGATACATTGAGTTTAGATAACACACCGAGCGCAAACGCCAAGGTTTTACCCGATCCTGTTTTTGCTTGTGCAATCACATCTTGTTGGTCGAGGATCAGTGGCAAGCTTTGCGCCTGCACCTCCGTCATCTGTTTAAACCCTAATTGCGCAATGGTCTCAAGTAATACTGGTGATAAAGCCAATGTATTAAATTGCATGATGCTTTGAGTCTCTCTTATAAAGCTAACTTAATGGCTTAGTTTACCAGTAAATGTACTCGACCACACTGATGCATAACTGCAATTAAGCATCAAAATTCTACCGCTCAGAGTTTCAGCGAATGACTAAGTAGCAAACTTATGGCAGACTGAAATTTTATCGGTACAAGGAAGCAATTATGCAAAACCTCTTTCAAAAATCACTTTTTTACTTCCATGACCAAACTGACAAACTCTATAAACATCATCACAAAACACTGTTTGTTATAGCTCTCATAGTTATTGCTTACTTCGTACATAGCATTTATGAAAACAAACAGCGGCAAGCAGTCTTTTTAGCAGCCCCTCAAATTGATGATGTACTCATTTTAGATATGGGACACATAAACACAGACCGAAAATACCAAGCTCAATATCGCGTGGCTCAGGTACTTCAAGTTGACGACGAAACCGTTACACTGAAACAAGGTAGCTATACCTATCGGAAAAAACGCGGTGCAGAACGCGCTATTAAACTAGATAGCTTAATGCTCAATAACTATTTCCGTCCTGCACTATTAAGCTTCAAAAAGTCAGAACTCTCAGTACTTTATGACAAAGGCGCTATCGACGAAATTTATCGTCCAACTGACATCTATGTGATGGGTGGCATTGTAAGACATAGAGCTATGCCTGAACGGGTTCCGCATAAACTTAAGATAGCTTTCAATCAATACAACCAAGAAGGCGTGCAAGCCTATTTAGCAAGAGACTTTGAAGAAGCGAGAAAGCTTTTCACACTCGCAGCGGAGCAAGGTTACGACTGGGGTCAATACAACCTTGCCGATATGCTTGAATATGGTGAAGGTGGCAATATTGATTTAGCTGGCGCGTATAAATGGTATAAAAGTGCTGCAGAGCAAAACAACCTAAAAGCAAAAACTGCACTTGAGTCATTTTGCGATAAACATCAAGCGCTTTGCCGTTAAGCCTGTTTTAACCTGAGCTCAGGTCATTTAACTGGCATAGTCAGCTAAAAAGCTTTCAAATGCCGCTGCTTGCAGCGGCTTACTATGTAAGTATCCTTGCGTAAAATCACATCCCAGTTCATTCAATAACCACAACTGTTCGTCTGTCTCTACGCCTTCAGCGACCACTTTAAGGTTTAGGTTACTTGCCATTGAGATAATTGCTTTAACCATTTCATGGTCGTCCTGATCATCTGGCAGGTCTCGCACAAACTCCCTGTCGATCTTAAGCTTCGAAAGTGGAAATCGCTTTAAGTAGCTTAAAGACGAATAACCCGTACCAAAATCATCAATGGCCAGCTCAACCCCCATAGCTCTGAGTGCCTTAAGCTGTAATAAAATACTTTCTGAATTATCTACCAGTACCGTTTCGGTGATCTCGATGGTTAGATACCTCGCATCCAACCCTGTCTGCTCTAATACTTTTTTAACCAATTCCACCACACTTTGACGCTTAAACTGAGTACTAGAAACATTCACGGTAATAAAAAAAGGTTTATCACATTGCTGCTGCCATGCTTTGGCTTGCGAACAAGCTTGGTACATCACCCACTCACCTATAGAAATGATCAAACCAAGCTCTTCACAGATTGGAATAAAGTCTGCTGGCGATACCGAGCCGAGGGATTTGTTTTCCCAACGTAACAAGGCTTCACCACCAATTTTATCATCATCACGAGAGAGAATAGGCTGATAGGTCAGATGAAACTCATTATTCACAAGCGCTTTATGCAGCGCGCCCTCTAACTGACTGCGTGCTTTTGCATGCTCATGCATGGCCGAGGTGTAAAATTGGAAGCAGTTTCGTCCTAACTCTTTGGCTTTATACATTGCATTGTCAGCATTGCGGAGCAGCACCTTGGTATCATCGCCATCTTCTGGGTAGAAGGTGATCCCCATACTGCCCGAAGCAAACACTTCATGGCCTTCAAGCTCATAAGGCTCGTGTAGTTTCTCAAGAATTTGTGTCGCGATTTGCTCAACTTTAGTGATTGAATCAACATCAGGCAGCAACAATGCAAACTCGTCTCCCCCTAAACGGGCTACGGTGTCAGAGTTTCTGGTGCACTCTTCTAAGCGCTTTGCCGCTTCAATTAGCATTAAGTCGCCAATATGATGACCGAGCGTGTCGTTTACGGCTTTAAATCTATCTAAGTCAATAAAACATACAGCCAAACGGCTTTTATCTCTTTTAGCATTTTGTAGCGCTTGTTCAAATTTTTCTCGATAATTTCTGCGATTAGCCAAACTGGTTAAGGTATCGAAGTTGGCTTGTTGCCACATCATATGCTCGTGATGTTTACGCGAAGTGATGTCATTAAACAAGGCAACATGCATTTCAATTTCACCTTGCTGATCAAATACCGCCGATACCTGCAACCAACAAGGGAATACTTCACCGCTTTTACGACGATTCCACACTTCTCCTTCCCAATGACCTCGTTGACTTAAGGTATCGTACATTTGCGAGAAAAAAGCTGGACCATGGTGGCCGGAATTTAAAATAGCGGGCGACTGGCCTAGTACTTGCTCTTGCGTAAATCCGGTGATCTCAGTAAATGCCCGATTCACCATCTGGATCTGATTGTGTTTATCAGAAACCAGTACCCCTTCGCTGGTTGTCGCAAATACAGTGCTGGCTAGGCGTTGCTCACGCTCAATGGCTAATTGCGCAGTGATATCTTGCAACATGTATAAATCACCCAGCGATTTATCTGCGTTATTCACCGCTTGTTTATCAACCTTAAAAAAGCGCCATTCATCTTTTACCTTTAAGCGATGTTCTGAGCTGCCATAAGCCTGGCTAGCCCAATCAACATTACTAAAGAAAACTTCACCTAATGCTCTACCCACAATAGAGTCACGACTCTCAATATCTTGAAAAACCTGCTGGTTAGCATCAAGTACAGTGCCAGCACGAGAGGTGAAAAGTAAGTAGCCCTCTATAGCATCAAAAATAGACGATAAACGCGCCCCTTGAGAATCTGCTTTACGCTTGGCATTTTTAAGCTTAATAAAAAACCGCCCCAAAATGAGCAAAGAGCCAATGAGTAATACGATAACTACAAAAGACAGCAGCAACTGTATTCGACTTGCTTGTTGAATAGCATCAGTTTGTATCTCAACTTGCTGCTCGAGATTGGCTTGATAATGCCAAAGCGATTCTTGTAACGCGCGTTGTGCACTGATATCGGTGATCACAGATAATAATTGCTGCTGGCCGTGCTCGTCGGTAAAAGGTGCTGAATGCACACTGACCGTGCGGATCTCACCATTAGCTAGTTGATGTCTAAAAATAAAGTAATTGCGCCCTTCAGCTGCGGCGTTAGCACGCTCATTTGCTACCTGTTCAGGCGTGAGTTGATTTATGTTCTGAATGAACCGCTGTTCAAGCTCCCCGGCTTGATACCCATAGAATTTATCAGCTGCACCATTGGCAGCCACAATCGCGCCTGTTGAAGGTGTGATCACAAGCATCACTGCGCTGTGTTGCTCAAAAACCACCTCGGGTAAATGATCGGCACTGGCGTTATGACTCAAGCTGAGTAAGGCACACAACAATATCGCTTTAAGTCGCTTCAAAACTTCCACTCACAAATCACACAACACATTCGACTATAATCTAATCCGCAATAGTTGAACATAGTTCAATTTACTGCATTTGTGCAAAATCAAACAAAATCACGTTTACCTTCGTATACCTTACTCAACTTAAGTGGTGATGCCATTTTCGCCACATCTTGATATACTTCGCGACAATGAAAAGTGCCCTATGCCAACGATGAAATACAAAGACTTAAGAGACTTTATTGCGCGCTTAGAAGAACAAGGTGAACTTGTTCGAGTTAAGCAGCCTATCTCTACCAAGCTAGAGATGACCGAAATAGCCGATCGCACCCTGCGTGCTGGCGGCCCTGCGATTTTATTTGAAAACCCTAAGGGGTTTGATATTCCTGTTTTAGCTAACTTATTTGGTACACCAAAACGTGTTGCCATGGGCATGGGTCAAACCGATGTCAGCGAACTACGTGAAGTAGGTAAGCTATTGGCTTTCTTAAAAGAGCCTGAACCACCAAAAGGCATCAAAGAAGCTTTAGGGCAAATTCCGGTGTTTAAGCAAGTGCTTAATATGCCTGCTAAAGAAGTGCGCAAAGCGCCTTGCCAAGAAGTGGTGTTAAGTGGTGATGATGTCGATTTAACTAAACTGCCTATTCAACATTGTTGGCCGGGTGATGCAGCACCGCTGATCACATGGGGCTTAACCGTTACCAAAGGGCCATATAAAAAGCGCCAAAACTTAGGTATTTATCGCCAGCAATTATTAGGTAAGAATAAAATCATCATGCGCTGGTTATCACACCGTGGTGGTGCACTTGATTATCAAGAATGGTGTAAAGAGCACCCGGGTGAGCCATATCCTGTTTCGGTTGCGCTAGGTGCAGATCCGGCGACGATTTTAGGCGCTGTAACCCCTGTACCAGATACTTTAAGTGAATACGCATTCGCAGGTTTACTACGCGGTTCAAAAACTGAAGTTGTTAAGTCAATTTCTAACGACCTACAAGTACCGGCCACTGCCGAGATTGTACTTGAAGGCTATATTGAACAAGGTGAAATAGCACCTGAAGGGCCTTATGGTGACCACACGGGTTATTATAACGAAGTTGATGACTTCCCAGTGATGACCGTCACACATATTACTCATCGTGAGAACCCGATTTATCACAGTACTTATACGGGTCGTCCGCCCGATGAGCCAGCCATTTTAGGCGTGGCACTGAACGAAGTATTTGTGCCTATTTTACAAAAGCAATTCCCAGAAATTGTCGACTTTTATTTACCGCCTGAAGGCTGTTCATACCGTATGGCCGTGGTCACCATGAAGAAACAGTATCCGGGTCATGCGAAACGTGTGATGATGGGTGTTTGGTCGTTCTTACGCCAGTTCATGTACACCAAGTTTGTTATTGTCTGTGACGATGACGTCAATGCGCGTGATTGGAATGATGTCATTTGGGCCATTACTACCCGTATGGACCCGGCTCGTGACACCACAATGATCGAAAACACCCCGATTGATTACCTCGACTTTGCTTCTCCGGTGTCAGGTCTTGGCTCAAAAATGGGAATGGATGCCACCAATAAATGGCCAGGTGAAACCGATCGCGAATGGGGTGAGCCCATCGTGATGGATGAATCAATCAAACAACGAGTTGATGAAATTTGGGACTCGTTAAACATTATGTCTCTTAATAAATAAACGCTGCACGCGTCGTGAAAGGTTTAATAATGCAAGTGTTAAATGCAGAAGTAGTAAGTATTACCCCCCTAACAGAATTTGTTTACAAGGTAGAGCTAAAACCAAGCGAGCCTGCAGAGTTTAAAGCAGGACATTACCTTCAATTGGTGCTTGGTGAGAAAGACAAGCGCGCTTTTTCAATTGCGAGCCGCCCAAGCCAAAAAGAATTACTTGAGCTACACATTGGTGCCTCAGAAGAAAACAGCTATGCCATGCAAGCGCTTGATCATTTACGTGAGCACCACACAAATGGCACGCAAGCAATCGTTGAGGTGGGGTTAGGTATTTCTGAATTACGTACTGAATCGCAATTGCCTATCGTATTGTTAGCAGGCGGTACAGGTTTTAGCTATGTGAAATCTATGGCCGACCATTTAGCTGAAATTGACTCAGATCGTCCGGTATTTTTCTACTGGGGTGTGCGTGATGAATCAGCACTGTATGCAGCAGAAGAGATGCAAGCTTGGGCTGCGACAAAGCCAAACTTCAACTTCGTGCCAGTCGTTGATAATGCTAGCGACAGCTGGGAAGGCCACACAGGTTTTGTTCACAAAGCAGTATTAAAAGATTTCGACTCGCTAGCAGCCTACGAAATCTATATGGCGGGCCGATTCGACATGATTGGCCCTGTGCGCGATGACTTTATCGCCCATGGCGCAATTCGCGAGAACATGTACGCCGATGCCTTTGCGTACATTAAGTAACGCAACTTAATAATAAAAACGCCAGCATATTTGCTGGCGTTTTATATTTCAGTTGCATTTAAATCTTAAAGTGTAAGCCTTGTTTAGATTGCTCTATTTTAACCTGCCCCGTTTTAAGATAATGCTCAGTTTCTTTGATAATAATTTCTTGTTTAAAAGCTGCTAGCTTCGCCTTCAATAAGGCACTTTTCAATTCTTGCTTTAGCGATTTTAATAACTGTGTTTGATCTTCTGATGCAACAAATTTATTTATGAATTCAGTCTGAAAACTCGGGCCCATTTTTTCCATGGTATTTTTAACATGCTTAGTTGATTCATAGCCCGATTCAATCCGCACTAATAACTCTACGGGTAATTCTCTGAGCTCATCACGCAACAGCGCAAAACGCCATACACTGACACTTAAATCTTCTTGCGGAATAGAAAAAAGATATTTTTTATTAGCCGTTTCTCGGTCTTCTTCAATGAGCTTATCGATGTAAGCAATACTGTCTTCATAGTCTTTCAACGCCGACTTTAAAGAGACTAAGTTACTCTTCATTTCATAATGTGTTTTATCAAGAATGTCATAGGCTCGCCTTTCTTCTTGATAATTTTGAAACCACTCGTTAATAACCAGAGCGATTAACACACCTAGTGTTACTATCATCAGCTCAAAGGTAACTTTACCTAAACTAGACCTCAATTTTTCTTTCATATCCGTTGAACCTTTACTACAAGTACCGAATTTCATCTTACCGCTTTGATAGACATAAAAAACTGCAAAGTCTCTTACAAACCTTGAAGTAAAATAGCCTACCGTTCAAACCCTACTGACACTCCCTGACATGGCGCTGTGGTTTACTTATTTTCGTCAACCAACAACAGTTAATACGGAGATAATTATGTCTAATAACGCTATTGAAATCGTGCAATTCAAGTTACAAGAAAACGCTGATCTTGATCAGTTCGAGGCAGCAAACACGGCTTTCCAAGGCTTCATTGATCAGCAACCTGGTGTGCTTTACCGCTCGCTTGCAAAATTAGCAGATGCACACTGCTATGTTGATGTGGTGTATTTTGAAACCATGGCTGATGCCAAGCGCATTGGTGATGCATTTATGGAGAACCCGATTTGTCAGCAGTTCGCGCAACTGATTGAGAAAGACAGTGTGAAATTAGAGCGCTACAATGCAGTGAGTCAGACGCCTTGTGAACAAAGTGCCTAAATATTTAATCACTCTAATCATCAATTAAAACAGAAAGGACAATGGTGTGCATAAATCTGAGCGGTTATTTCAACTGGTCAACATTCTAAAGGGTCGTCGACTCGCAACACGAGCTTGTGACTTAGCAACACGTTTGAATGTGTCAGAGCGCACCATTTATCGTGACATACAGCATCTTCAAAGCTCTGGCGTGCCCATTGAAGGTGAAGCAGGCATTGGTTATCTCATTAATGACTATGATTTGCCACCTATGATGTTCACCATGGATGAGCTGCAAGCGCTGTTGCTTGGCAGTAAAATGGTCAGCGCATGGACCGATCCTGATTTAGCCGAAAAAGCACAAAGCGCCATCACCAAAATAGAAGCCGTACTGCCCGCCCATTTAAAACAACAAACAACCGATCAACCTTATTTAGTTTCAGGCTGGAGTCATAACGCCGAACATCAATCGTTTACTTATACCCTGCGCCAAGGCATCGAACAAAAACGCTGTGTAGATTTACATTACTGTGATGCCAAACACGCGCTCACTTCGCGAACGGTTGAACCTCTGGGGTTAGTTTATTGGGGTGGAAAATGGACGCTAGTTGCTTATTGCCAATTCAGAGCTGATTATCGTGAATTTAGACTTGATAGAATTCAAGGAGCAACGTTATTGGAAGATGGTTTTAACCTGCATGAAAAGAAGAATCTCGATCACTATGTGGCACTTATCAAGGAGAAGTATGGTGATTGTTAGAGCAAAAGATCTTGAGTAACCTCAAGATCTTTAAACTAGACGTTATATGCAGTAATTAACCGTCCAGCATACAGGGTGGCTATAGCAAACAATCGGATTACTCGGTCCCGGACCATTTGCAGCACCACCTACTTGTGGTGTTAGCTCACTTGGCAATGCTTGCTTGTCTTTACTTAAACTTTTTACTGCCTTTTTGTTTAGCTTTAATTTCATTATTAATTCTCCTTAACCAATCTTTTAGCTATGTGATTAGCAATAGTATGTATGGCAATTACCCATAGAATGACAGGCATAAGTGGTACCGTTACAACCTGTTTTTGTCATATAACCACCAGCAACTTGGTCTGTAAAACTTTGAGGCATTACTTTTTTGTCTTTGCTTAAAGTTTTAACGGCTTTCTTATTTAGTTTTAGTTTCATGTTTATATTCCTTATCATGTTAATACCCATTATGGGTAAACAAAACATACACCTAACCACACCAATTGCACATTGAATAAAATTCAACCAAAGTAAGGTTGCCAGCCTAGTTCAATAAAAACAATCAAACCAATCTAAACAACCCATTTTACCAATTGCAATTTATTGCTGATACTAATCTCAACCAACAGGAGAACCGTATTATGCAAGCAATTAAAGACATTATGACTAGCCAATTTCCGGCTATTTACGCACACACAGAATTAACAGACATCATTGAACAACTGCAAAGCCATGGTTTATTTGGTGCACCCGTACTCGATGCACAAAAGCAGTTAATTGGTTTTATTTCTGAACAACAACTGCTGAATCCACTGTTACAAAACAGCTATTTTTGTGACGGTCAGATCACCGCACAAGATTTGATGAGCAAAGATGTTTTAGCAGTAAAAAGCAACATGTTGCTGGTCGATTTAGCCACGCAAATGCAGGGCGATAAACCAAAAATTTATCCTGTTGTGGAAGACAATAAAGTAATCGGATTAGTGACGCGCTCACGCGTTATCAATGCGCTTAAGCAAGCTTATTTAAGCTGTGCAAAAGCTTCATAGATGAATACCAATCCGCAATAACACTTAATTATTTTGAGGGATTAAACCTGATGATAGCTGCGTTAAAGATTTCTCATTTAGAACAACTAAATAACGAAATATTTGCCTTGCCTACATGGATGTAGGTACCTCAGCGATAGCAGGACGCGTGAGCGGTGCTACCAACAAGGTTTTCTTGCCTCAAAATAGACCACTTAGTTAAGCGGATTGGTATAACCAAAGCTCTGAATAAACTAGAATAGACGGTAACCATTTGGGTGTTACCGTCTATTACTTTTTATAAAGATAGCTGAAGATTAACCCGCTTTTTTCGCTAGTAAAGCTTGCTTGTCTGAATCACTTAAGAATGCGATTTCAAGCGCATTTTCTTGGGCTTTTTTCACGTCATCAGCCGTTAAGCCCGCTACTTTCGCCGCTTCAATAAACTCATGCTGTAGCTCAATACCTTGCACTGCTGGGTCATCAGTATTAATACATGCCGCAATGCCGTGATCTAAGAATTGTTTAAGTGGGTGCTTGGTTAAATCAGCCACGGTACTGGTTTGAATGTTACTGGTTAAACAAGATTCAATACCAATACGGTTGTCACGCAAGTAATCCATCAGTTTTGGATCTTCAATTGACTTCACGCCATGACCAATACGCGTTGCGCCTAGCTCTTGAATCGCCTGCCACACACTTGAAGCACCTTCTGCTTCACCTGCATGAATGGTTACGCCTAAATACGCGTCGCGAACTTGTTTAAAGTGATCAACAAATAATTCACCTGGGAAGCCAAGTTCATCACCTGCTAAGTCAACTGCTGCCATATCATTTTTAAATGCTAAGATTGCATCTAGTTCGTACTGGCATTTTTCTACACCGAAAGTACGCGACATAATACCGATCAGGTTAACCTTGATATCACGGTTAGCAGTTGCCGACTTAATCCCATCAACTACGGCTTCTACGACTCCTTGCGGGTGTAAGTTATGACTTTGTGCCATGTAGTATGGGCTGAATCTTAATTCTGTGTAATCAATATTTTGTGCAATGGCATCTTCTACGTTTTCTATCGCAATACGACGACACGCATCGTAGTCACCCAATACCTTCACACCCCAGTCTAGCTTTTGTAAAAACGCCACAAGGTTGGGTTCAGTGCTCTGCACTTGAACATGTGGTAATAAGCCTTCTAGGTCATTGGCCGGAAGCGGTAAATTAAATTGCCTACCTAACTCCAAAATAGTGTTAGCACGCACATTGCCATCTAAGTGGCGGTGTAAGTCTAATAGCGGATATTGGTTACTAAACATAATTTACTCTTCTGTTTTGCGGATAAAATTTTTCAGATCATACGCATGTGGGATTTTCGATCAAGGACAGGTGTCCTCCGGAGCGAGCTCATTCGACCACTTTCAATAAAAAAGCCCCAGCTACATAACTATAGCTGGGGCTCTATCTGTGTCTAATTTTCTAAATTGTTACTGTTATTTTGCGGCCAATAATAAATAGGCTTTTTGGAACTGCTGGGTTTGCTCATAACTGTTTAAAACCGGTGTTAAATGGGCTTTATCGAGCTCTGTTAGCTGACAATTATCGAATACTTTCGCCGCCAACTCATACTCACCCGCCGCGTTAGCTAAACAACCCATGGCAAACAACAATTTCGGTTGCTCTGGATGTTTTTTCAACGCATCTTGCAATGATGAACGCAATTTAACATCAGGGTTTTTGGCATGCACGACCACATCAGCAAATGCCTGGTACTGACCTTTCTTTAGCCATTTTTGTAATGTCGGCAGTAAGTTTTGCCATTGCCCTGCACTGGCTTGCGACTGCATATATATTGCTTCGCTTTGCACTTTCAGCGCTTTTGGTAGTTGCTCAAATTGGCCAATCGCCTGCTCTGCGTTCGCAGCAAACCAACGAGCCATAAATGCTTGCCACTGTGCTTGCGACCAATCTAAACGTTTGTAATGCTGATTTATCGCCGTCGCTAATTCAGCGTGTTTTTCGGCCTGTAGTAAGCCAGCCAAATAACTGCTCACCGCAGCCTGTGTTGGTTTCTTCTCAGCCATTGGCGCATCTAACAGAGCCAAGGCTTGCTCATTCTGATTGGCATCCAACCAAAGTTTAGGCACCTTGCTTTGCGCTGAATCACTGATGTTTTGTAAATGCGCCAGTGCTTGTGCTTTATCGCCTTGCTGTAATGCAGCTTTTGCCAGTAAAGCTTGCTGAGCGTCTTGCCACTCTTCAGGGGCTTGCCCTTTATTAAACGTACTTTGCACCGCTGCCGCATCATCATTGATGCTTGCCCATAAACCTTGCTGCCACACTTGCTGTGCTTTAAGTGCTTTTTTACCACGCCAAAACCCCGTGGTTTTGCCATACATACGTAGCAATGTTTTTAATAATTTAAGCACTAGCCACAACGCAATAAAGCCCAGCACAAACATGATCACAAAGGCGATGATGGTGCCTTCGATTGTGGTGTTATTAAATGCGATAAGCACATAGCCTTTCTCATCTATTAATAGATGACCTGCAGCCAATGCTGCAGCGACAAGGGCAAATGCTAAAATTGCTCTTATCATGGCGCAACCTCTTCGGCTAACCAGCTCTTCAATACTTGCTCAGAGCTTAACTGCACTGGTCGACTAAACTGAAGCGGCTGCTGTTGTAACTCAATCAATGCTGATTGCATGGCTTTAACTTCAGCCTTATCAGGTGCGAAATAAGCCTCAAGGTGTTGCTGTGCTTGTTTTAATGCGGTGAAGAATACGCTGGCTTGCTTATCCATTAGCGCAGTTTGCGCTTGTGATAAATAGCCGCGTAGTTGCGCTTTTAATAATTGCTGCTCTTGGGCATCAAGTAGCGGATCTATCACTGTCACATCACGTTCTCGGACCTTAATAAAATCATCCACCAGCCCTTGCCATGTTCTCTTCAGATTGGTTTGCCAATCGCTAACCTCTGTCGATAATTCAGCTGGCGCTTGCTGACGCGTCTCAGGTAACTGCAAAGTCACTAATGGCAGTGTATCAACCTGATTCAATAAACCATGCAGCTCTAAGTAAATACTTTCCACCGCGGGTTGTGGCTGAGCGTTGAGTAGAGCAATGTCATCTGCCAATGCTTTTAATACTTCCGTATTGTTGCTCTGTGCTAACAACACATCGTGTACACGCTTTAATACCGCTGCACCGCCTTGGTAGTCTTGCTCTGCGGCCACTTTAAATACCGCTAGACGATGTAAGTAAACCGCTTCATTAATTGCTGCGCCACTGAGTTGTTGATCAGCTTGGCGCAACTTGCTGTCTAACTGGGCTGCAAAGCTCTCTTGTAGTTGCGCCGCTTGTGATGACAAAGACTGGTTTACTGCTTGTGACACACGCGATTGCTCACTTTGCAATGCGGCTAAATTCTGTTGTGACTGTTTGAGTTCACTTTTTAAGGCGCTATTTTCGGTTTTTAAGGCATCTAGCGCAGCGTAGGTTTTGTCGCTGATCTGCTGTCCATGGACGATTAAACCGGTTGTCATGACACCCGTTGCCGTTGCTATCAACAGGGCTAATACGCCCACTTTACTGATCTTTTGCTTCATCGGTTTGGTCTCTGGCACGCTCGGTTTTTCACTCGCAGCGGTTGGTTGTTTTTGTTCTTCACTCATGGTGCTTACCTGCTGTTTTTGAGACGACTTAATGCAACTGAACACTGCATCATCACTGGCACCGCCGGCAAGGTATACCTGCGTCTCAGCGATTTGGTACTGTTGTTGTAAATAATCACAGCTGCGTTGACTGACCAGATAAAAATCTCGTTGCTTTAACCAGTCCAAATGTTGTTCTGATTGTGTGTTAAAAACAGCATCAATCGCAGCATTACTGCTCAGCACTATAGCGGTTATCTGTTGCTCACGCCAGTGGTCTAACCAGCTATCAGCGCTTTCTTCTAGCGCTGCGCGTTCATATACAACACATTGATTTAGAATAGCACCGCGTGATTTACAGGTTGTTGCTATCAGCGTGCGACCACCCTTACCTTTGACAAGTACACATTGTTTTGCGTCTAAATCTTGTAATGCTTTTAAGGCCAATAAGCCTTCGGAATCTTGTTGTTCTGGAAAGTCTGCTTTGCGAGAAAAGTGTGTTTCTATGGCCTGTGCGGTTTGCTCGCCCACCGCAAATAGTTTGGCATGGGCTGGTAAAGTCAGATATTGCTCAGCAAGAGATTGCACGGCATCTTGCGAAATGAAAATAATGACATCGGCATTATCGAGTGGCGCAAGCTGCTGAGCGTCCAGTGTTATCGAGGTAAGCGATAACACTGGGGTATGAAGATATGCAATCTGATGCTGCTCAAGTTGCGCCTTAAGCTGCTCACCTTTACCACTTGGCCGTGTGATTGCAATCTTTGTCATATTAAATTTAACCTTATTACGCGTCTCTATATACTTCAGCTAAAATTTTGTCAGCACCTTGCGCTAACAACTGCTCGGCAAGCTGAATACCTAACTGCTCAGCGTTCTCGACTGAACCTGATACCTCATCGCGTAAAATCTCAGAGCCATCAACAGCACCAACCAAACCACGAATGTGTACTTGCTCCCCATTTACTAAGGCATAAGCGCCGATTGGCACCTGGCAACCGCCTTCTAAACGACGATTCATGGCACGCTCTGCAAGTACACGAATACGTGTTTCAGTGTGCTCTAATGGCGCAAGCAATGCTTTTACTCGCTCGTCATCACTGCGACATTCAATGCCCACGGCACCTTGACCGTTCGCTGGTAATGATGTTTCTGGCTCGATGAAGTCAGCAATGCGTTCAGGCATTTCTAAACGAAGTAGGCCAGCAGCAGCCAAAATAATTGCATCGTAATCGCCGTTATCTAGTTTAGCTAAACGGGTATTTACATTACCGCGTAAGTCACGAATGTCTAAGTCTGGGCGTAATGCACGGACTTGACACTGACGACGTAGACTCGAAGTACCCACTACTGCACCTTGCGGCAGCTCATCTAAGCTTTTGTATTTGTTTGATACAAACGCATCGCGCGGATCTTCACGCTCACAAATGGTGTTAAGTTCTAACCCTTCAGGGAATTCAACCGGCACATCTTTCATTGAATGCACGGCGATATCGGCGCGGCCATCTAACATGGCTTGTTCAAGCTCTTTTACAAATAACCCTTTACCACCGATTTTTGCCAGTGGCGTATCTAGAATAATGTCACCCTGGGTCGACATTGGCACCAGCTCAACGGTAAGGTCTGAGTGAAAACGCTCAAGTTCGGCTTTCACAAATTCTGCCTGCCACAGTGCCAGTGCGCTTTTGCGGGTTGCGATACGTAAAATATTTGCTTGTTCTGTCATGCTTTTGCCTGTTAGACGCGATTAAAGCGCCGATGGAATAATTCGAAAAGTTTTTTGTGCCAGTAACTCGCCTTGCTCTGTTACGGCTTCAACACGCCATTGACCTGTTTGGCTTGGCATGATGTTTTTGCTTGAATAAGTACGGTAGCGGTCTGCGCTGATCGTCAATGGAATTTCTGCCATTAACTGATCTTGATGAAACCATAAATGGCTAATAGTTTGACCTTTTAGCTTGCGCACCTCTGTGAAGAAAAATAGTTTTTCTTGAAACTGAGTTTGCTCAATTGATTCTTTTAACACATCAATCGGCTCACGCTCACTAATGCCTGTAGTCAGTACAGCACGGCTAATAAATTGCACATCAATTTGTGCACCTAACGCCACTGAAGTCACTTTCGCGTTGTCTGAAAACTGTGTCGATGACGTTTCTGCATCTTGCTCAACCTCAGGTGAAGTAGTTAGCGTCTCAACAGTTTCTTTCTCAACGCTGATTTCATCAGTCACTTGTGCAAGCTCAGACTCGCTATCAAGGGTTTGCACCGTATCTGTTTGCTCAGTTAAAACTACGCTGGCTTTTTCCACACCAGCTTGGTTATCAATCACAGCGGCGCTTTGCTCTGGCTCTTGAAGCTCAGGCTCTGCTGCAACAGTTTGCACATGTACCACTTTTTCTGCGGCCATCACCTCGGTTTCAGGCTCAGAGATAGCAGCAACACCATTATCTAACTCTTGCTGTACTGTATCTGTAACAGGTGCTGGTTCTGAAATAACGACTGTGTTTGGCTCAACCATTTCAATATTTTGCACTTCATCGGCATTTACTGAATTCATTAAGCCATACACGATAGCCACAGCGGTCAGCATTAACATGCTTGCTGCCATAAAAATGCGTCGCCAATGCCACTGATAATGCACAGCTTGCGGCTGGGCAGGCGCCTTACTCACACTGGTTTTTATGACAATCTTCTGTGACATGTTTTGCTCCGTTTAATTAAGCCAGCTTTTCAAGCAACCAAGTGCGAATAGCGGTTAGCTCTTCAGCACATACCTGATGTGCCATTGGGTAATCTTGCCATGATACCGAGTAACCTTGTATGGTGAGCGTATCAAATGCTTGGCGACCCGCCATCATAGGCACGACTGGATCTTGCGAGCCATGCGCCATGAAAATATCTAACTCGGCTTGCACAGCCTCGTCTGCCAGCTTTTGCGGCGCGCACATATAAGTCGATAACGCCATCACGCCGGCTAGCTTTTGCTTAAGACGCGGTGCTAAATGTAAGGCTATCACCCCACCTTGAGAGAAACCAGCCAAGATGATTTTATCGGCAGGTATACCTTTGTCTAACTCAGCTTGAATTAAAGTTTCAACTTGAGCAGAAGAGTCTCTCACACCTGTTTCATCGGCTCTTTTATCTAGATCAAAAGACTTGATGTCATACCATGCGCGCATCACCATACCACCATTTATGGTGACCGGTTGCTCTGGCGCGTGAGGAAAAATAAAACGTACGCCAAGCTCTGCAGGTAAACCAAGCTCTGGGGCTATCGGTAAGAAGCCGTTACCTGAATCGCCAAGGCCATGTAACCAAATGATCGACGCTTTATGCGTGCTTTGTGCTGGGTATTCTACAAATTCAAGCATTAGTCGTGCTGCCACTCAATAGGTGCACCAGCTTGCTTGGTCGCCGCTTCGCTCATAAATTGCCAGAACTCTGCACCCGAGCGGTTATCGATCCACTGTTCGCCTTGTAGTTCAAAATGGTGACCATTGAATTTAGTGGCAACCCATACTTGATGAAGTGGTGCTTGTTTGTTGATGATGATCTTACTCTTATCAGGGAAGATGATCTCTAGAATGCCAGATTGAGACTCATAGTCTAAATCAACATCACAGTCATCAATTTGCTCTTCAATGGTTAACATTAATGCGTCGGCAAGTTCGTGGTATTCATGATCGGTCATCACGGCATCCTTCATTAAGCACGGTTGTATAAGTTATGACGAAATTTCACAGCCCCAATAGCTGCATTTTCTATGAATTCTGTTACTCTGCGATTATAAAGGCACTGACATCATTAATCTAATGAAAGCGAACCCCTCATTCACAAGCTTATTATTTTTGGTCATCTTTACCAGCTTATTCGTGACTGGTTGTGGCCAAAGTGGCGTGCTCTATTTACCAGAGCAACAGCAACAAGATAACCAAACACCTGCGAGTAAACAACCGAAGCAAGACCAACAGAAACAACAGCAAGAGGAAAAGTAAGATGGATTTTTTCGAATACAAAAATAATCAGCTGTTTGCTGAAGGGGTTTCGGTGGCAGATATCGCCGAGCAATACGGCACCCCTTGTTATGTCTATTCACGCAAAACCCTAGAGCGTCACTATCATGCATTTACTGATGCCGCTGACGGTCATCCGCATTTAGTCTGCTATGCAGTTAAAGCAAACTCGAATCTGGCTGTGTTAAATGTCTTGGCCAAACAAGGTGCTGGCTTTGATATTGTATCGCAAGGCGAACTTGCGCGGGTTCTGCAAGCCGGCGGTGATGCCAGCAAAGTGGTTTTCTCTGGTGTTGCAAAAACTGCACAAGAAATTGCGTTTGCTTTAGTACAAAACATCAAATGTTTTAACGTTGAATCTGAAGCCGAACTGGAACGTATCAGTCATGTTGCCAGTGAACTAAATAAAACTGCACGCGTGTCTATTCGTGTGAATCCAGATATAGATGCTAAAACCCATCCATACATTTCTACTGGGTTAAAAGAAAATAAGTTTGGTATCGACATCAATCAGGCCTTCGATATTTATCAAAAAGCCTATGCATTGCCAGGCATTGAAGTGGTCGGTGTTGATTTTCATATTGGCTCGCAGCTGACCGAAGTCGCACCATTCTTAGCCGCACTAGATAAAGTCTTGGCTTTGGTCAATAAGCTAAAAACTGCAGGTATCGAACTTGAACATTTAGATATTGGTGGTGGTCTAGGCGTGCCATACGACAGTGAAAAGCCGCCTCATCCGAGTGCCTATGCTGCAGAGGTGAAAGCTAAGCTAGTAAACTACCCTCACCTAGAATTAGTCTTTGAGCCGGGGCGTGCTATTGCTGCTAATGCCGGAATTCTAGTGACCAAAGTTGAGTATATTAAGCCGACAAAAGACAAACATTTCGCGATTGTTGATGCGGGCATGAACGACATGCTTCGTCCGTCTTTATATCAAGCATGGCAAAACATCATTGCTGTTGCGCCGCGCGCAGATGGTACACCGACACAAAATTATGATGTAGTGGGTCCGGTGTGTGAAACTGGTGATTTCTTAGGTAAAGATAGACCACTAGCTATTCAAGCCGGTGATTTACTTGCACAGCGCAGTGCCGGTGCCTATGGCTTTACCATGAGCTCAAACTACAACTCGCGCCCTCGTGCCGCTGAAGTCATGGTAGATGGCGACGAGAGTCATTTGGTTCGCCAACGCGAGACACTCACTTCTCTTTGGCAAGGCGAGCAATTACTGCCTTAATTAAGCGCATTCCCGCACCAAGCCCAGTTGATATCACTGGGCTTTTGATAATTGCCATGGCAAAGTAGTAGCAGCTTGGAGTTACATTAAGACATTATGTTTGTAAATTTTTCTAAAATGCACGGTTTGGGTAACGACTTTATGGTCGTTGATAACGTCACTCAAAATGTATTTTTATCACGCGACCAAATCAAGAAACTCGCTGATCGCAATTTCGGTGTCGGTTTTGATCAACTACTCATGGTTGAAGCGCCTTATTCACCCGATCTCGATTTTCATTATCGTATTTTTAATTCTGATGGCACCGAAGTGGAACAATGCGGCAATGGCGCACGCTGTTTTGCACGCTTTGTGCGCATGAAGGGTCTAACCAACAAACATAAGGTCGCAGTCTCTACTAAGGGCGGCAACATTACCCTGTATACTGAAAAAGACGGCCAAGTCACAGTGAACATGGGCAACCCACACTTCGCGCCGAGCAGTGTGCCATTTAAAGCGAAAAAGCCAGAGCTCACTTATATTCTTCGCGCAGGTGAAAGTACGGTTTTTTGTGGCGTAGTGTCTATGGGCAACCCCCATTGTGTATTAGAAGTCGACGACGTGAATACCGCTGAAGTCGAGACCTTAGGCCCTTTACTTGAAAACCACGAACGCTTTCCTGAGCGTGCCAATGTGGGTTTTATGCAGATCATCAACCCTGAACACATTAAACTGAGAGTCTGGGAGCGCGGCGCTGCCGAAACACTCGCTTGTGGCAGCGGTGCTTGTGCTGCTGTGGCTGTGGGTATAATGCAAAAGAAATTAGCCAGCACAGTGCGAGTAGATTTACCTGGCGGTTCGTTACAAATACGTTGGCAAGGCGAAGGCAACCCAGTGCGTATGACAGGCCCAGCTGAGCATGTATTCGATGGGCAAATTTCTCTGTAAATAATAAGCTTTTAAGCGCGCTCGAAATAAAAAGTCGGAGTAATTAACATGAAGCAAACAGATCAAGAACAACAAGTCTGCGACTACTTAAAACGCAACCCCGACTTCTTTCAACATCACCCTTATGTGTTACTCGAATTAGAATTGTTCAGCAAAAGCCAAGGCTTACCTAATTTAGCCCTACAACAGCTGCGTTTATTAAGAGAGCAAAACCAAGCATTAAAACAGCAGCTCTCCGGGATGGCTAAAATTGCACACAGCAATGAACAGATATTCAAAACTCTGAGCGATTGCCAGCGCCAAATTTGGCAAGCTAGCTCCTTGAATGAAATCTCCAAAGTGATCCAAACCGCGTTTGCTAATACACCTAATATTTCGGCGACAGAGCTGCTCTTTCAGCCCGAGCAAGTAACCCAAGCGCTAAACACCACACTTGAAGATAAAACCCAATATTTAGGTCGCACGCCAAAGCAGTTAGATAGCGTCTGGGAAAAAGCCCCGAGCACTGGCTCTGTGGCACTGTATCAACTTGAAGACAGTGATGCGGTACTGGCTTTTGCCAGTGACAACCCTGCGCATTTTTGCCCAAATAACGACGACTTGTTGATGCAAGAGTTTTTAGCGGGCTTAAAACTGAGAATAGCAGCACTTGGATAGCCCATTGTGAATAATCAGTTCAATGCCTCTCAAAGTGAGCTTAAAGAGGAATTTTCACAACCAATCGATGCATTTATGGCTTATTTGCGTCATGAAAAGCAATACTCAGAACACACTTTAGGACAGTATAAACGTCAACTTATACAATCCGCTTTGGTCTTTCAGCAAGACTGCCATGATTGGCTAGGTGTATCCCCCGACCATATTCGCCGTTTTAGCATGCAACTGCGCAGCAAGCAGTACAACCCTCGCAGTATTAATTTGAAGCTTAGCTGCATTCGCAGTCTGTATAAGTTTTTAAAAGCCAAGCATCAACAGCATCAAACTTTGATCAACCCCGGAGAAGGCATTAAGGGTCCTAAGTTTCAAAAACCATTGCCAAAGAATCTCGATGTCGACCAAATGGCACAGTTATTAGAATTGCCCGAAGACGATGCCCTAGCAGTGCGCGACAAAGCCATGATGGAATTAATGTATTCAAGTGGTTTGCGTGTTAGTGAGCTAGTAAATGCCAACTTAAATGATATTCGCGAAGGGGAAATTCGGGTACTGGGTAAAGGCAGTAAAGAGCGTGTAGTCCCAGTTGGCAGTAAAGCCCTGGCCGCATTAGAGGCATGGTTAAAGCTACGCCCACAATTTGCCATTGAAGGCGACCCCGCCTTATTTGTTAGCAAGCAAAAACGCCGCATCTCCACCCGTCATGTGCATGAGCGCATGAAAGAATGGGGCCTAAAACAAGGTATTAGTACCCCAGTGCACCCGCACAAACTGCGTCACTCCTTTGCCAGCCACATGCTTGAATCAAGTGGTGACTTGCGCGCCGTGCAAGAAATGCTCGGGCACAGCAGTTTGTCAGCAACCCAAGTCTATACCCATGTCGATTTTCAACATCTTGCTAAGGTTTACGACAAAGCACATCCGAGAGCGAAAAAATCCAAATAACGGATCATTTACGTATAATGTGCACAACCTTAAAGGAGCCATTTAATGCGATTCAACCGAGCCATCACGCCCGTTAAAGTTTTAAGCTTTGACCTAGACGACACCCTTTATAACAATCACCCAATAATCAAAACCGCGCTACAGGCACAGTTTGATTACCTTGCCACTATTGAGCAATGGCATGCTAAAGGCCCTGACTATTGGCGTGAGTGTCGTAATCATATTGGTGAAACACAGCCTGAACTTCAGAGTGATGTGACTAAATGGCGTCAGGTTGCATTAAGGTATGGCTTTGCACAATTGGGGTTTTCTGACAGACAAACCCAAGAGTATGCAAACGCAGCATACAAAGCATTCGCCGATGCGCGCAGCAATATTGTGGTTAGTGATGAAGTACTTGAGCTACTAGCGCAACTTCGCGAAAAATATACGCTCATCGCCATTACTAACGGCAACGTTGAAGTCGACAAATTTAACTTAAAAGGCGAATTTGATTTAGTGTTACAAGCCGGTCCTCACGGTGAAGCTAAACCGAGTCGCGCTTTATTTGATAAAGCCTGCGCGCTATTAGAAGTAAAGCCAAGCGACATCCTGCATATTGGCGATAGCCTTGATACCGACGTACAGGGTGCGAATAATGCAGGCTGTTATAGTGTTTGGCTCGATAACCAAGATTGTATATACAACTATAAAGGGCTTGCTGATATTGAAATAACTGACATTATGCAGTTAGCGCTTTTAACAAAATAAGAATAAAACAAACACAGGGATTATTTATGGAACAAACAGTGACACACCCCACTAAGGTTATGATCACAGGTGCGACAGGATTGCTTGGCCGTGCCTTACTTGCTGAGTTGAGCCCACATTTTGATGTCGTTGGCACAGGCTTTAGCCGTGCTGAAGGCAACATCATCAAATTAGATTTGCATGACCAGCAAGCGGTTGCAAACAGCTTAACTGAGCATAAGCCACAAGTCGTGATCCATGCCGCCGCTGAGCGCAACCCAGATATTTGCAGCAACAAGCCAGAGCAAGCCATTGCCCTGAATGTCGCCGCTTCAAAATTTTTAGCCGAGCAATGTGAAGCCATCGGCGCAAAATTGATTTTAATCAGTACCGACTATGTCTTTGACGGCCAAGATGCCCCCTACTTAGAAAATGCCGCACCTAATCCTCTAAACCTCTATGGACAAAGCAAGCAACAAGCGGAGCAAGCCGTGTTAGCGGTTGCGAAAACCCATAGCGTGATCCGTGTGCCGGTTTTATATGGTGATATTACGCATTTAGGCGAGTCAGCTGTCACCACGCTTGCACAACAACTCAGTGCCACTGCGCCTTCAAGTCACGACAACTGGGCGATCCGCAACCCAACTCATGTAGCCGATATCGCCATGAGTATTCGTGACTTAGTCCAACAAGCTGACAAATTAGGCGGTATTTTCCATATTTCTGGCACTCAGAAAATGACTAAATACCAAATGGCGTGTTTGATAGCCGATGCACTTGGCTATGACCGCAGTTTATTGGAGCCACTGGGCCAACCCAACGATGGTACACCACGCCCGTATAACTGTGCTCTTGAAAATAAGCGCTTAAAAGCCATGGGGATCCACTATGAACGCGGTTTTGCCAAAGCGATTGCTGAAATTATTCGTGCACATATCACTGAATAAACAGCTTCATGTCTAAAACACGCCTTGCAAAATATATCGGCCATGCGGGAGTCTGCTCCCGCCGTCAGGCTTCCCGCTTAATTGACTTGGGTGCAGTGACGGTGAATGGCCGACCTGCAAATCACATCGATCACGTTGATGAGCTTGATGAAATTATTGTGCAGGGCGTGAAGCTTGAAGGCCCTGCCAAAAAGGTGCTCTACGCTTACCATAAACCTGTTGGGATAGACTGTAAGCTAAAACCTGAAGATCCAAGCAGCCTTATTCATCACTTACCGCAAGGTGAGCGTGTTTACCCAATTGGCCGCTTAGATAAAGACTCTCGAGGTTTGTTACTACTAACAAACGATGGCGAATTATGCCAACAGTTAATCCACCCAGATCACCATCAAGAGAAAGAATACCTAGTCGAAGTCGATAAGCCCCTTGATGCTGATTTCTGTGCAAAAATGGCAGCGGGCGTGCCTGTTGATGGTCAAATCACTTTGCCCTGTGAAGTGTCTCTGGTTGATAAGACCCGCTTTAAAATCATTCTCAAGCAAGGGCTAAATCGACAGATCAGAAAAATGGCCAAATATTGTGGTTATAAGGTGATAGATTTATACCGAGTGCGCATTGCCAACTATGTGTTAAATCCAAATGAAGTAAGCGAAAACACTTACCAAGCCATCACCTTCGATGAATTAATGTAGTGGCTTTTTAAAAGCACACCACAATCATCGCCAAGGCGCTGACTAACCCCACCAGCCACACCGATGAACGGGCAATGTGCCAGTCAAGGTAATAACAGACGCAATAGGCAACACGGGCAATAATGTGGGTGACCGCCAAGGTTTGTGTGGTCTCGTTTATGGTATTTGTGCCTAACACCACAGCTAATGCAACGGCAAATACCGTTAATGCTTCAAAGCTATTTTGATGGGCAGCTAAAGCGCGTGCACCAAAACCAGTAAGCTGCGTTTGTTGCGCTCTTGGGTGTCGATTATCGTAACCGCCTAATCGATTCATCGCGATGACAACAGGCGCTTTTGCCAAATAAGGCAGTAACATGGCGATAAAAGCGCAAACGAGTAGCGTGGTCATTTTATTTACTCCAAACTGACAATATTCACAGTCAAAATATTTTGAACTCAAAACAACACGCTAGCACAAAACTGCAGACAAAAAAAAGCCACCTAAAAAGCAGGTGGCGAATTATTTTGTAGCATCTGATACCGAGTATACGCACAAAAATAAAAAACACACTGCGACAGATTGTCGCAGTTCAAATGATTGCCATTCTAGCTTCAAAAGCCTCTATTCAATTTTGCCCTTTCTAAGCTTTATATTTTCAGATGATGCTTTAGATAATAAAAATAAATGCCCAAAACCAGCAATTCATGATCAATGATTGTGATAAATATTCATTATTCAAACATGCTGACAAAACAAGGAGGTTATTACGATATAGTGTTGTCAAATATAAGCAGTTTTAGACAACGTGAGTGGGCAGCCTTGCTCACTAGATAAATCATTTAACAATAACAAATTGGTATCCTATGACCTGGATCGCTTTCACACTGTTAGCCGCCTTCTCTCAAGCATGGCGTAACGCCTTGCAAAGCAAGCTGAGTAACCATGCGAGTGTCGCAGGTGTCACCCTCGCCCGCTTTTTACTCGCCAGCCCACTCGCTGCACTCTATTTATTTGGCCTTTACCAATGGCAGCCTGCTGAAGCACTATCTCCAAATAGCAGCTTTTTATTTTATGTATTTGCAGCAAGCATTATGCAAATTGCCGCTACTGCGCTCATGGTGGTGCTCTTTAAGCAAAATAATTACGCCATCGGCGCAGGACTTGCCAAAAGTGAAGCCTTAGTCGCCGCTATTTTGGGCATGTTGTTTTTTGGCTCTACGCTATCGCTATTAGGCTGGTTAGGTGTTGCAATCGGTGGCCTAGCTGTGCTGCTTCTGAGTGGTTTTACTTTAAAAAATCTCAATCCCAAAACAGCACTCATTGGCTTAGCCTCGGGCACTGCATTTGCACTTACTTCTCTTTGGGTGCGAGAAGCGAGTATCGCATCAGGGTTGCCTTTTCCACACAGTGCAGCTTGGGTATTACTCTTTGTATTACTCACCCAAACTGTGATGCTATCGGCGTATATCAGCATTAAAGAATCACACACTTGGCGCACTTTACTGAGCCATAAACCGCTAACTTGTGCGATCAGTTTTACTAGCTGTATTGGCTCAATTGGTTGGTTTAGTGCCATGAGCTTACAACACGTTGCTTATGTGAAAACCCTTGGGCAAGTTGAAGTGTTTTTCACCATATTACTGTCGATTTTCTGGTTAAAAGAACCGGTAAAAAAACGCGATGGACTCGGGCTAGGCTTAATCGCCGTTGCGGCCATATTGGTGATGATGACCTAGCCAAACTACTATTTAAAACGCAAAAAGGCTCATCCATGATGAGCCTTTTTGTTAATAACAAAAAATTAGTTCTTTTTATTCATATTCCAAAGTACGCTTTGCCCTTCACCCATCATGGTTGTTGGCATTTGCCCATTCCATTGCTGAGCACGCATATAGTCAACTAAGGTTGCATTATTCTTAATTGCTTCGGCTTTTTTCAGTATCGCCTCTGCTTCTGCTAAACCTTTTAATTTAATGGCTTCAGCTTCGGCTTGGGCTTCTACTTTAATTGCGTATGCTTGGCCGTCTGCTTTTGCTTTGGCCGCATCACGTTGTGCCAGAGCCGTATTCACTTCACGCTGCGCTTCTAGTTTTTGACGTTCTAAACGGTGCTTTTCTGCAGCCGCAAGGTTCTTTTCTGTCTGCTTGGTTTCGATAGATTGAATGTATTTTTGCGGAAGCTCTAAGTTTTCGATTTGCGCCGAGTCTAATTTCACCGGATAGTCTTTCATTTCTTCCAGTAGTAACTCTTCGATACGAGCAATGACCTGAGAGCGATTTTGGATAAGCTCTTCGGCCTTATAACGTGCTAGAGCATCTTTCGTTGCTGAGCGAAGTTTAGGGTCAAGAATACGGTTCTCAAATTGCGTTAAGCCACCATAACTTTTAAATAAATCGAACGCTTCTGCACGGATCACCGTCCAGTTAATTGACACCTCAGCAGTTACGGGCATTTGTTCATGAGTCGCGGCACGTAATTTCTCGACATTTTTACGTGTACGGATCTCTAGCATCTCGACGCTATCGACAATAGGTACCTTGGTATGCAGACCTGGGTTAACTTGCTCGGTCGCTTCACCAAAACGTTTGATAATACCCACATGCCCTTCGTCAACGGTATAAAAAGCGCCATTCGCAACAATCAGCAAACCGATTGCCGCCGCTGCACCACCAAACATGCCCTTTTTCTTAAAAAAGTTTGTGCTAATGTCAGGTAAGTTATTATTTTCCATGCTTCACCTTTTTAAATTTTCGTCCAGTCTTGTGCCTATTTATAACACAATAAAGTGATAAAAATATAACCCCTCACTGTTTATGGCTGTGGAGTGAACGTGATTTCATGAGTTAAAACTTGTGGCAATAACGGCGTATTCTCACCTTCTGCGTATTCTTCAAACCCGCTGCGGTAGAAAGGTGAAAGTGGGTGACCACTTTGTCCACCAGCCACGGTCATAATGGCTTTTTCTAACTCACCTGGTTGCACAATAAAACGCTGTGAGGCGCCAAATTCAGGGCGTTGCACCGCAGGCATATAGCTATCGCCAAAGCCGTCGTACTTAGGCATATTTAAGAAATGACTCAATATCGGCAGTTGCTTGCTAAACGGATGTTGAATTTGCAATGCATTTACTTCCCCCCATGTCCAAGCAGACATATTTGGACCAAACTCTGCGGCCAACTTTTGCTTTGCTTGTTCATAAGCAGCAATTTGCAGCGCTTGCCAATTGTCATGGCCGTGCAACCAAGATTCTGGCTGGGCGTTGATCAATTGCCAAAGTGCCGGCTCTAAATAATTTTTCAGTGCGCTTAAACTGCTACCTGACTTTTTCATGTTACGTTCAACCGACACAAACACAGTATCAATGAGGCTATCGCGATAATAGCGCACTAAGGTGTAGCCCACTGACTCAGCGCAAGCACATTGCTGCCAATCATCTAGCCAACTTAAGTCAATTTGATACTTAAACTGGGTTTCGGTGTCTTGTCGTAATAGCGCCGATAATTGCTTATGCCATGGCGTTAAGAAACGAGCTTCATTATCGAGCTGAATGGTATAAAAATCTTTTTCGCTAAATTGTGACTTCTCTAGTAGCCTGTCTCTGATCTGCGCTGAACGCGCCCCCAAAGCATAACCGCCATCACCAAAGCGCTGATGAGCAACAGCCGAGACAACACGAGAGTTACCCGTCCAAAGTTTACCACTTTGCGGATTCATCACTTGTGGGCGCTGCACTTCATTAAATTGCCAAAGCTTGGCGTAGTGCTCACTGGATTGTGCAATATCTGCAGGGTTCGTTCTAGCAGGAACTGCACCCATTGGTTTCCACGCAGCATTACCTTGGTCGTCTACCACCATTAAATTTTGTACTGGAATACCCACATGCGGCGCCAGTGCGACAGCTTCTTCAACCGATTTCGTGCGTTCAAACCTAAGTAACTCTAGGTTTACTGCGTAAGACTGGTGTGCCACCCAACTCAATGCATATTGCTCACCTTGGATTTCTTTTACTGGGCCGTAATTAGACATGGTCAGCTCATACACTGCATGCTCACCGTTTGGTAATGCAATGCGCTCGTTTACTTGCCATGTTTTATCTTGCGCTGTTAGGACTACCCAATCAGCGGTATCTAAATAACCGTTCGTGAAGCCCCATGCAATATGATCATTACTACCAACTACAACCGCAGGTGTGCCCGGTAGCGTCACCCCTGTCACTTGGTACTTTTCGCCTTGGTGGCGGTAGTTTAATTGCGCGCGATACCAAATTGACGGCACATTCAAACCCAAATGCATGTCATCTGACAGCATGGCTTTTCCGGTTTTGGTTAACGCGCCGGTTACCGCCCAGTTGTTGCTGCCGTAGTGGTCTTGCTCTTTAATATGGGTTACTTGTGATATTGCTTCACGACTGATTGGCTCTGGAATAGCAACGCGCCCTTGTGGCAGCTTTGAGCCATCGAGTGCCGCCTGGTATTGACTCGGCTGCAAGATGAATTCGCGCATTTGCTCGCCGTACAACTTATCTAAATGAATTAACGCTTCATCTCTAAAATAGGTGCCCGCTTGTAAATCGAGATACATGCTAAAGATCACCAGCAAGCTATCTTCGCTTAACCAAGGTTTTGCCTCTGCGCCACTTAATAGGTATTCAAAGCTAGTTATGCCGGCCTGACTTCTACCTTCGTTAACCCCTTGCGTGTAAGTTGCCAGTAGTTGTTTATCTGCTTCAGGTAATAATTTTAGAATTTCTTGGCTGCGAGCACGCAACTGATGAAAACGCATTTTTTTATCGAGCTCGAGCGCACCTTTACCAAATAACTCACTTAACTCTCCCGCAGCGTTGCGGCGTAATAAATCCATCTGGAAGAAGCGATCTTGGCCATGGGCAAAGCCCAACGCATAAGCGGCATCTTGCCGGGTTTTCGCGGTGATCACCGCTTGCCCCAATACATCTCTTGCCAGTGTGACGGGCTTAGAAATAGCAGCAGAAGTGCCCTTACCGTCTAATGCCGGTAGACTGAGCGATAGCAAGCCATATAAGCCTGCGGTAAGAATTAAAATGAAGATCAACAACCCTGATAATCCACGCTTGAGCCAACTTAACATTGCGGTATCTCCTTGTGCTTTATTATTTTTATACTAGCCATAAATAAGTGACGCTATTGTGTCAGCGAAACTGCATTATGTTCATGTTATACCCAGCTTTTCAATCTTGTTCCTCTCTGATAACCAACTAAATCAATTCTTTATCTATTCTTACTGGTATATTAATTCGCCTTAACGTACATTTGAGAAATAGCCTAATTAAGGAGCTTGGCGATGGAATTAAATCAAATTGAACAACGTATTATTGGTGTGTTGCTAGAAAAAGAAATCACTACCCCTGACCAATATCCTCTATCTTTAAATTCTCTGGCGACGGGTTGCAATCAAAAGTCGAATCGTGAGCCGGTTTTAGAGTTAAGCGAAGCTGAAGTCTTAGATGCCGTTGATGGTTTAATTGCTAAAAGAATAGTAGTTCGAGATGAAGCTGTTTCGGGTCGAGTCGATAAATACCGCCATCGTTTCTGCAATACCGCATTCGGCGATTTACAGTTTAACGAACAACAGCTCGCGGTTGTGTGTGTATTGCTATTGCGAGGCCCACAGACTCCAGGCGAACTTCGCAGTCGTACCAATCGCCTAGCTAACTTTGCTCAGGTCAGTGAGGTTGAACAAGTACTACAAGACCTCCAACAGCAAAGTCTTGTTCAGCAGCTACCAAGACAACCGGGTAAACGCGAAAGCCGTTATCAACACCTGTTTATATCAAGCACAGAAGCAGAGCTGGCCAGTGCAGGGGCTGAACCATTGGCTGAGTCAGACTTAAACAGCTTATTAGAAGAAGTGCAGCAACTTAAGCAAGAGCTCGCTAAGATAAAACAACATTTAGGGCTTTAATTGTCAGAAATAGCCCTTTAAATTCAGCAAATATCACAACATAATAGAGCTTGCACTCAATAAACCAGAACTCACAGAGGAATCATCATGCGCCAAGCCATTTTAGCCGAAATGCGCGTTCAGCCTAATATCGACGTCGACTTTGAAATCACCCGTCGCGTTAACTTCATCAAACAACGTCTTGTCAGTGCACATTGTAAGTCACTGGTGTTGGGTATTAGTGGTGGCGTAGATTCTTCAACTTGTGGTCGCTTATGTCAGCTTGCCGTTGACGAGCTTAATAACGAGTTAAACACCACTGAATATCAATTTATTGCGATGCGCTTACCTTATGGCGTGCAAGCAGATGAAGACGAAGCGCAATTAGCTCTAGAGTTTATTAAGCCGAGCAAACGCCTAACTGTGAATATTAAAGATGCAGCTGATGCGCTGCATGCTCAAGCCCTACTAGCCATGTCTGATAGCGATACCACTTTACCTAGTGACAGTCATGTGGACTTTGTAAAAGGTAATGTGAAAGCTCGTCAGCGTATGGTTGCGCAATATGAGATTGCCGGTCTTACACAAGGTTTAGTGGTTGGTACTGATCACAGCGCTGAAAACATCACTGGCTTCTATACTAAGTTTGGTGACGGTGCCTGTGACCTTGCGCCTTTGTTTGGCCTATCTAAACGCCAAGTTCGCGCATTAGCCAGCAAGCTTGGCGCACCAGCTGCCTTAGTAGAAAAAGCACCGACAGCCGACCTTGAATGTGATAAACCTGGTCTAAAAGACGAAGACGCGTTAGGTTTGAGCTACGAGCAAATTGACGATTTCTTGGAAGGTAAAGACGTAGACGCTGAAGTCGCTGACAAGCTGATTGCGATTTACCTACGCACGCAGCATAAGCGCCAGCCTATTCCTACGGTTTACGACGAAGTATAGGTAACCTGAGCTCAGGTAAGTTCTTTTTTAGGCAATAAAGAAAATTAGGTTATGAGCTTACTAGCTCATAACCTGTCATACCCGCCTCGAGCACAATTAAACTCAGCAAAAACATTACCACATAACCCACTTTTACTTTCGCACATACATATGCACCAAGCGGTGCACCAATTACCACAACAGGAATAGCGGCAAGCAAGTAGCTATGAATTTCCGGCGTGATCTGCTGTAAATAAACCACATTGATAAGACTGCCGATCACTGAGGTGAACGCCATCACTAATACCGACGTCGCGGTCGCTTTTTTCACATCAGCTTTATAGCAAAGCAATAACAGCGCAAATAATGCAATATCTGCACCTGAGCCCACCAAGCCACTGGCAAGCCCGCCAATAAAAGCCACCAGCATTAAGCGCTGTTGATGCGGGTGAATGTCATCAATACTTTGCTCATGGTGGGCTTTGCGCCACCACCTAACCAGCATGGTCACAGCAAAGCACAGCAGCAACACACTAAATACCGACTTAACCCACAACCTAGGCACAACAGGGGCAACATACAATAAACTTAAAATCACACCCAGTGATGCCATTGGCAGTGCAAGCAGCACCACATTGCGATAATAAGGAATGCCTCGACAGATAATAGTTAAACTCGCAGCCGTCATGCCAAAGCTTTGTATCGCCAAAGAAAACACTTTAGATGTGGCCGGTTCAATATCAAGCACCTTGGTCATGATCGGAAACGCCACCGCACCACCTCCCAAGGCTGTGCCACCTGCTACAAAAGACCCTAACGCCATGGTTAAGGCAATCTCAAATTCTTGATAAACCTGCATCAACGCAGGCTTTGCGCCTTGTAACAATAACAAGGTGGCATAAACTCCGGCAGTAAACCAAAACGGCCAAACTGACTTTTGCGTAACTCTTGCTAACATCCGACCTCCATAGACAACGCTGTCAATTATACCCAAGTTGTATACTTTAAGTTCACATTTTTAGGAGCGTTAATTTAAGCCGATGCAAGCGCTTGATCGATAAAAATAAAAAAAGCGTATACACTGGTTAAATAGAAAAAATTTAACAATCAAGATAGGTCTTATATGACAGCACCCATACTTATTACCGGTGGCGCCCAGCGCATTGGCTTAGCACTCACAGAACACTTTGTTGCTCAAGCCCAACCCGTAATAATGACTTATCGCACCCGTCACGCATGTATTGATGAACTCGAAGCCCAAGGCGTTACTTGTATTCAATGTGACTTTGATAAGCCCGACGCCGTTACCGAATTGGTCAATCAAGTAACCTCGATCACTCCCAGCCTTCGTGCTGTGATCCACAACGCATCAAGCTGGGATTGTGAAGCCAGTTGTGACGACTATGCCAACTTATTTGACCGCATGATGCATATTCATGCCAAAGTCCCTTACTTATTAAATATGGCGCTAAGCCCGCTGTTACAAAACTCTGATGACATTACCGATATCATTCACCTAACCGATTATGTGGTCGAGACAGGCAGCCCGAAACATATTGCCTATGCAGCAAGCAAAGCGGCTTTAGGCAACTTGACTAAGTCTTTCTCAGCGAAGTTTGCACCGCATATTAAAGTGAACTCTATCGCGCCAAGTTTGATCATTTTCAACGAGCATGACGACGACGCTTATAAAGCAAAAACATTGAAAAAATCCTTGATGGGCATCGAGCCTGGCTGCCGTGAGATCATCAATAGCGTTGAGCTATTATTAAGCAGTAACTACATCACAGGTCGCACCCTAGCAGTTGATGGCGGACGCCACTTAAAATAAAGAGACAGATTATGCATGACGATTTAAAGAAAAGTTATCACGAAATCTTAACTGCGGTAGGTGAAAACCCAGAGCGTGAAGGTTTGTTAGACACGCCGAAACGCGCTGCCAAAGCGATGGAGTTTTTAACCAAAGGCTATCGTGAGACTCTAGATGAGATAACCAATAATGCCGTATTTAGCTCAGATGCCGATGACATGGTACTCATTCAAGATATCGAGCTGTATTCAATGTGTGAGCACCATTTACTGCCCTTTGTAGGTAAATGCCATATTGCTTATATTCCTGATGGCAAAGTACTTGGCCTATCTAAGTTTGCACGCATTGTTGATATGTTCGCGCGTCGCTTTCAAATTCAAGAGCAGCTTACTCATCAAATCGCCAAAGCAGTTGAAGAAGTAACGGGCGCAAAAGGCGTCGGTGTCATTGTTGAAGCAAAACACATGTGCATGATGATGCGCGGCGTTGAAAAACAAAACTCAAAAATGCGTACTTCGGTCATGCTGGGTAACTTTAGACACGACCCTAAAACCCGCAATGAGTTTTTACAGCTAGTAAAAAACTAAGGAGCAGTGAATGCAAAACGCGATTATTAATATCACCAATTTAAGGCTGCGCACTTATATTGGTTTTAACCAAGAAGAGCGTGAGAAAAAACAAGATGTGGTACTGAATATAGAAATTCATTACCCTGCTGATAGTGCGTGTATCAACGGTGATATCGTAGAACATGCGCTTAACTATAAAACCATCACCAAAGCGGTAATAAGCCAAGTCGAAACTGGCCACTTTTTACTACTTGAAAAACTGGTTGCTGACATTTTAGAGATCTGTCACGAACATGAATCAGTCACTTATGCAAAAGTGCGTGTCGATAAACCCCATGCGCTGCGCTTTGCTGATTCAGTCTCTTTGACTTTAGATTGGCGTAAAAGTTAACAGATATTCAATTTAAGTGCGGCTATATCAGCCGCTCTATACCTAATGCGACCGCAATAATAAAGCCGTAACGCAACGCTTTACCGATACTCACCAGTAACACAAATAATGAAAGCCTAACTTTAAAGACCCCACCTAGTAACGTGAGTGGATCGCCAACTACGGGCAGCCAAGCAAACAGCAAGCTATACACGCCGTACTTATCAAATACCCGTTGGCCTTTCGCGATTTGCTCCGCATTAATCGGGAACCAGCGCCTATCTTGAAACGCCATCATTTTTAGACCCAACCAATAATTAACGCAACTGCCCAATACATTGCCCACAGTCGCAGACAACCAAAGTAACCAGAGTAAACCTTGCTGCTTGACCACCAGTCCTGAAAGTACCACTTCAGACGAGCCGGGTAATAGCGTGGCCGATAAAAATGCCGAGGCAAACAGGCTAAGATAAATCCACATTCAATAAAGCGTTCATGTCATCACATATAGCGTTGCATTATCCTATCAAATAGCGGTTAATGTAAGCGTGAAAACCGAGTAACTAACCTGAACTTTGGTTAACTACTTACTCGTTGCTGATAATATAATAACAACAGGATTTAGCCTCATGTTCGAATACTTTAAAAAGAGCGTGTTAATTGCATCAATTGCACTGACCTTAAACGGCTGCGCCGCCACCCAAAGCATTGAGCCTCACCCTAAGGGTTATGAAACCTACGTGGTACAAGGTGATGATTTTAAACACACTAGTTTTACCGATATTAACGGTAAACCTGTCACCTTAAATGATAAAAAGAAATTGGTTATCTTATTTGCAACCTGGTGCTCTGACTCAAAACGCACGCTGCGTGAGCTAAAAGCCTCACCACTTATTGCCAATCAGGATATACAAATTATCGGTATTGGCCGCGAAGAAAACTCTGAATCAATGGCTAAGTTCAATCAAGAATTTGAGTTGCCTTTTGCCCTAGTGGCCGATCCTGAACGCGCCATTTATCAGCACTACGCAAACAAAGGCATTCCACGTCTAATCTTATTAGATGAACAAAATAAAGTAGTGAAAACATTGATTGGCGAACAAGCCAATATTATCGATCAAGTTATCTGGTAAGTTTGCGAGTTTGCGAAATACTTTTATATATAAAAAACCCAGTCAATTTGCAGACTGGGTTTTTTAATTATTATTTAGCTACACACTAAGCAGCCAATATATTATCGCATTACTTCTGCTTACGACGGCGAAGTGCTGCAAATGGTGCTGCTAGAAGCGCTAACCAAGCTAGTGAACCTGCACCGCTATCATCGTTGTCATCACCACCTTTCACATTATTAACGCGAATTTCAACTTCTACAGGATTAGAGTAGTTGCCTTTTGCATCTACAGCTGTTGCAGTGAAGCGGAAGTCACGGTCATATTCGTAGTCGATTTCACCAGTAACTACAATTTCACCGTTCGCATGAACATCTACTAGGTTAGTACCGCTGATCATGATATCTACAATGTCACCATCTTCATCATGATGCGCAAGCTTACCAATAACTGTACCAAGCTCTACATTTTCGTCTGTGTAGAATGTTTGGCGCTCTTCGATCACTGGTGCATTGTTATCACGGCTTTCAATGACTTCATCAATAACGTCTTGACCAACTGTTGCAACAATTTGATTCAGACCATTACCTATTGCGAACTGGCTATTCGCTAATACATAGGCTGACTGACCAGACGCAAGTTCATTTACGCGCTCACCAGAAGCATTAACTAGTACACCTCTTTGAGTAAAGTCAACTGTACCCACTAGACGATCTGTTTCAGAATAAACACCATAGCTATAGCTTGGGTAACCCGTTACCGCAGCAACAGTGAATGGTTGAGCTAATGTCTCATCTGTAAGACCTAGTTTATCTGTACATACTGAAAGTGTTACAGAGTCACCACCTGTAGTGTGGAATGCAGGGCCTGAGATGATTGAAATATTAGTATCACCGTCAACTACTTCACCGTACGCTGTTCTAGAGCGGCCAGGAACAGCAGCACTGCGACCAGTGTCATTGTAGTTACCAATACCGAAGTCGTATACACCGTTATTGTCAGTATCAAACATGAACTCAACACCCACTTGGCGTAAGTGGCTGTAATTGTCTGAAAGCTGCATTGTCGCAGTCATTAGCAGACCTGATTCACAAGATTCAACATTATATAGGTTTGCTGAAACAGCCTTAACGTTAAATGCTTTATCTGTTCTATCATCAGTACCAATCAGTACTTCTGGGTTGATAGAAAGTGGCTCGAAACCTGTATTTGTGAAAGTAACATACTTTTCAGTACCCATTTCAACCATACCAAGCTCACCGCCAACAAATGCTTTAGGTAGAACGTGATAAACAAGCTGCAGGTTGTTTGTGCCTGGTGCCATTAAGTCATTGAATACTAAAGCACCATCAAACTCAGCCATTGTTAATGCATCAGCACGAGGCACTAGATCATCAGCTGATTGAGGGTTCTCAAGCATCCACTTTGGTAGAAGCGCAGGATCGATTGTCACAGTTACATCAAATTCTACTGAACCGTTAGCAGGCACTTTAACTTCACTTGGGAATTCCCAAGAAAGTGCGCCAGTTTCCGCATCATTTGCATAACGCGCATTCAAAGACAGTTCATAGATACGCTCTTCATCTGAATGGTTATTAACTTCTACCTTCTTCGTGTAAGAAGTTACTTCTTCTAATACATCAAAGCCAAAAGAAAGTGCAGCTTGCTTAGTATTAAACTCAGGGTGGTGAACCATAGCTACTGCAGGAGAAGCAATCGCTTTTTCAACATCAACTAAACCTGCACCGATTAAGCTGATTGGTGCTAATGGTGAATCTGGGTTTAGTGTTAACGGGTCTACAGTGACGTTTAAGTCTGCAGTATTCATCAGAATAGCTTTAACTTCATGCGCACTTAATTCAGGACGCGCTTCACGCACAAGTGCAACAGCACCCGCTGTAATTGGGCCTGAGAAAGAAGTACCTGTTGCAGGTGCTAACTTATCTTGTGTACCAGTCGCAGCAACCATGATGCTTGTACCTGGCGCTGTGATTTCTGGCTTAAGCAAGCCATCCATTGAAGGACCACGAGAAGAGAAGCCTGCTACTGCACCAGCAACATTGAATAACTCAACTTTGAAATCTAACGTATCTTGACTTACAGCTTTAATGCCATCTTTGATAGCAGTACCTGTTGCAAAGTTCACACCGATAGAACGAATAGTTACAGCATCAGAGCTACCACCCATAGGTGCAGGCGTACCATCATCATTGTTATTTGCAATAATTACAAACTCAGCACCTTGCTCTTGTGCATTTAATACTTTTTCAGTGAATGCACACGCACCACGGTCGATCAGCACTGTTTTACCAGTAAAATCTAGTGAAGCATACGGGTTTGCTTTGTCATCACCAACATCACAACCGTTTTGGATTGCAGCTTCTTCTGGGTAAACAACATCACCCAGTACGATTGACATCTCTACAACACCTTGAGGGCCAAAGCTTGCTGGTTGAACAACAACGTCTTCACCCGCTAATGTACCGCTAGCAACGCCTTGCTCAAGTGTTGGGTGAGTCATTGCGCCTACAGAAAGTGCATTTGGTGTAGTAGAAGGGCCACCTATACGGAACGGATGATCACCGTCATTACCAGCTGAAATCACAACGTTAGTACCTAAACGTACAGCACGTTGAATTAAGTACTGAGTACCGTCTTCTGTGTAAGTATCACCAAACTCACCACCTAGTGACATGTTAATTACGTCTACACGATCAGATAAATCGCCGTCGCCGTTTGGATCCATTGCAGCTTCTAACGCATTAATCTGTGCAGCGTAAGGACAGCCACCACCACATACAGAATAAACGAATAACTCAACGTCTGGTGCAATACCGGTTACTGAGTGAGAAACCGAAGTACCGTGGCTAGTTGCATTGCCTTCGCTGAAGTTTGGATCATTTTCAATCGGGTCAGCATCGTTACGAATATAGTCATAACCGCCTTGTACTTGACCTTGTGGCCAAGCTACCGATGCAGGATCAGCCTGCGCAGCTTCATACGCCTCTACGGTGCCTTCACCACCAAATACTTTGTGCGTGTAGTCGATACCTGTATCTAATACAGCCACTTTCTGACCTGCAGCTGTATTACCATTTGCGTTTACTGGTGCTGCCTTAATGTAATCATTCACATCTGCAACATGAAGTTCGAAATCACGAAGAGGTAATACTCGCTCAACGTTAGAGTTTAACTTAAGTGCAGCTAAGGTAGCGTCATTTGCAGCCACGATAAGTGCTGGAGCCAGTAGTTTTGTAGCACCATAAACTTTCGCATCAGCATCTAACTGCAACAAATCGTTAGTTAAATTAGCTTGTGCTTGCTCGATAGCAGCATACGTTGCACGCGCTGCATCTACTGAATAGTTACCTTGCTCGATTAAATCTGCCGCAGTTGTTTGTTTTAAAACAACTAAATAAGCATCTGAACGAACTTCTTTGATTTCTTCTAGTTTTGATTTTTGGCTAGACTCAAATGCTTGGTTAAGAGATGTATTTGTAGCAAATTGTGCAGAGGCAGATGCTGCCATTAGTGCACCTGTCACAGCTGTAGCAACCGCAGTTGCTTTAAATGAATACTTAGACATAGTTTCCCCTAAGTCAGATTAGTAAAGAGTTTTTTATTTTTTTGTATATATATAGAAACAAACAGCAATATAATCGTTGATAGATACAAAAAACAACAATTTAGGTACATTTGAATTACAAACAACCACTTTAAATGCAGAAAAAAAGGCATAAACAGATGATTTTAATAAACAAAACAGCAAGTAAATAAATGTAAACAAACTTGTGTTTTGTTATAAACATTTAAGATTAAGATGATGAATTAGAGGTGAAGATGATTTTTTGTTTCAAAGTGATATGAAGGGTGTGAATTTTTACGTTATGAGCTATTTAGTTTTACGAAATAAAAGAGCTGGCTAAATGCCAGCTCTTTTCTGAATAGTTATCTATTCATATTACTTTTGTTTGCGGCGACGAAGCGCTGCAAATGGTGCTGCTAGAAGTGCTAACCAAGCTAGTGAACCAGAGAATGCATCATCATTATCATCGCCACCTTTTACGTTATTAACACGAATTTCAACTTCAACTGGGTCAGAGTAGTTGCCTTTCGCATCTACTGCTGTTGCTGTGAAGCGGAAATCACGGTCATATTCGTAGTCGATTTCACCTGTAACGACAATTTCACCATTCGCGTTAACGTCTACTAGGTTAGTACCGCTTACCATGATATCTACGATGTCACCATCTTCATCAGAATGCGCAAGCATGCCGATTACAGTGCCAAGCTCTACGTTTTCATCAGTGTAGAAAGTTTGACGCTCTTCAATCATTGGCGCGTGGTTGTTACGGCTTTCGATTACTTCGTCCATCATATCAGCATCAGCTACAGCAACGATTTGGTTAAGGCCGTTGTTAACAGATACAGGCCAACTCGCATCAATATATGCAGACTCACCCATACCTAGTTCACGAACTTCTTCGCCAGATTCGTTTACAAAACGAGCTGGGTTAATACCAAATGGAATTGTACCTGTTAGGCTATCTGTCTCAGCCCAAATGCCAAGAGTATAACTTGCATAACCTGTAGCGGCTTTCACTGTGAACATATCGCCAAATGCCATTTCACCAAGGCCTAAGTCTTCAGTACATGCAGATAATGTTACAGAGTCACCACCAGTTGTGTGGAATGCACCACCCGTGATAATTGCCCATTGCGTTGCACCATCGACAACTGCACCACCCGCTGTACGAGAGCGACCAGGTACTGCTGCACTTCGGCCTACATCATTGTAGTTACCGATACCGAAATCATATACGCCGTCATTATCAGCATCAAACATGAACTCATAACCAGCTTGACGAAGGTGAGTAAGTTCACCTGCTAATTGCATTGTAGCAGTTAGCATGATGCCTGATTCACACCAATCAGCGCCATATAGGTTTGCAGAAGCAGCTTTAACATTAAATGGAGCATCTGTTCTGTCATTAGAACCGATTAACATTTCAGCACTTAGGTTTAGAGGCTCATAACCAGTATTCGTTACTTTTACAAACTTCTCACCATCCATTTCAACCATGTCTAAATCACCACCAACAAATGCTTTTGGTAGTACGTGGTAAACAAGTTGAAGATTGTTTTCACCTGGTGCAAATAAATCATTGAATACTAAAGCACCATCAAACTCAGCCATTGTTAATGCATCGGCACGAGGCACTAGGTCATCAGCAGATTGAGGGTTCTCAAGCATCCACATAGGAAGACGAGCTGGATCAATAGTTACAGTAACTTCGAACTCTACAGATTCGCCAGCTGGTACTTTTAATTCACTTGGGAAATCCCAAGATAACGCACCTGTTTCAGCATCATTTGCATAACGAGCATTCATAGAAAGCTCATACATACGATCTTCGTCTGAGTGGTTATTCACTTCAACAGTCTTCGTGTAAGATGTCACTTCATCAAGAACGTCGAAACCAAATGAAAGAGCCGCTTGCTTAGTATCAAACTCAGGGTGATGAACCATAGCAACTGCTGGAGATGCGATTGCTTTTTCAACGTCAACTAAACCAGCACCGATTAAACTAATTGGCGCTAATGGAGAGTCTGGGTTTAGAGAAACCGGATCTACTGTCACATTTAGGTCAGCAGTATTCATCAGAATTGCTTTCACTTCATGTGCACTTAGCTCTGGACGCGCTTCACGAACAAGTGCAACAGCACCCGCTGTAATTGGACCTGAGAAAGACGTACCTGTAGCTGGAGCCAACTGGTCTTGTGTACCAGTTGCAGCAACCATGATACTTGTACCTGGCGCTGTGATTTCTGGCTTAAGTAGACCATCCATTGAAGGACCACGAGAAGAGAAGCCAGCTACTGCACCAGCAACGTTAAACATCTCTACTTTAAAGTCTAAAGTATCTGTGCTCGCGCCTGTAATAGCTTCTTTAATCGAAGCACCTGTCGCAAAATTCACACCGATAGAGCGAATAGTTACAGCATCAGAACTACCACCCATAGGTGCTGGAGTGCCATCATCGTTATTGTTCGCAATGATCACGAATGCAGCGCCCTGAGCCTGAGCGTTTAATACTTTCTCTACGAATGCACATGCACCACGGTCAATAAGCACTGTCTTATCAGTAAAATCTAGACCTGCATATGGGTTAGTTGGGTCACCCGCATCGTCTGCGCCATTACAGCCATTTTGAATTGCTGCATCTTCTGGGTAAACTACATCACCAAGTACAATAGACATTTCAACTGCGCCTTGCGGACCAAAGCTTGCAGGTTGTACAACTACGTCCTCACCCGCCATTGTGCCACTTGCAACACCTTGCTCAAGTGTTGGGTGAGTCATTGCACCTACAGAAAGTGCATTAGGCGTAGTAGAAGGGCCACCGATACGGAACGGATGATCACCGTCGTTACCAGCAGAGATAACCATGTTAGTACCAAGGCGAACTGCGCGTTGAATTAGGTACTGAGTACCATCTTCAGTGTAAGTATCACCGAACTCACCACCAAGTGACATGTTGATAACATCAGCGCGATCACTTAAATCACCATCACCATTTGGATCCATAGCGGCTTCAAGTGCATTTACTTGTGCTGCGAAAGGACAACCACCACCACAAACTGAATAAACTAGCAGTTCAACATCTGGCGCAATACCTGTTACAGAGTGAGATACTGATGTACCGTGGCTAGTATAGCCTTCGTCTGAACCTGGGAAGTCTTGGTCATTTTCAATTGGATCTGCATCATTGCGCATGTAGTCAAAACCACCTACAACTTGACCTTGTGGCCAAGAAACAGAAGCTGGATCCGCTTGTGCTGCTTCGTACGCTTCAACAGTACCTTCACCACCAAATACTTTGTGCGTGTAGTCAATACCTGTGTCTAGTACAGCAACCTTTTGACCTGCTGCAGTATTACCACTTTCATTTACAGGTGCAGCATTAATGTAATCATTTACATCAGCAACATGTAATTCGAAATCACGAAGAGGTAAAACACGTGCAACATTTGAATTTAGTTTAATTGCACTAAGCGTAGCATCACTTGCTGCAACAATTAACGCAGGAGCAAGTAGCTTAGTTGAACCATAGATTTTAGCAGTAGCATCAAGCTGCATAAGCTCGTTACTTAAATCTGCTTGCGCTTGCTCAATCGCAGCATAAGTTGCTCGAGCAGCATCTACCGAGTAGTTGCCTTGTTCAATGAGGTCAGCTGCAGTAGTTTGTTTTAAAACAACCAAATAGGCATCAGAACGTACTTCTTTGATTTGCTCTAATTTTGATTTTTGGCTTGTTTCAAACGCTTGTTTAAGAGCTGGACTTGTTACTAGTTCAGTAGCTGCTGAAGCAGACACAGCCATTAAGGCACCAGTTACAGCGGTAGCAACAGCTGTTGCTTTGAATGAGTACTTAGACATAGTTTCCCCTAGGTCTTGTTATATTGATGATTAAAACTTGTTATTTTTATTTTCAATAAAACAACAATATAGTACTTAAACAAATTTAATTACAACATAAAAGAAACATTTAAGAACAAATAAATCACAAAAACAAAGATACCCTTTAATTTCATACAATTAATCATCATGAACAAACGTAAACGAACGTAAACAAGTTAACATTCTGTTCACCTTAAGGGTACATAAATATTCTTTTTGCCCCATCACGCAGGAATAAAAATTAAATGCATCCACTCATCATGAACAACTTGCCTTTTAACACTGTTTTACGTACAAAGAATTAACTTAACTCTTAGGGGCAAATAATGAAAAAAACGATTCTTTTAGGCGCATTGCTCAGTACGCTAACTTTAAGCGCAAATGCTCAATCTATGTTTGAAAAGTCTGAAGACGCAATTGAATACCGAAAAGCCACTTTCCAACTGATCCGTTACCAAATCGGTGATATGGGTGACATGCTAAAAGGTAAAGTGGCTTTTGATGCAGAGCGATTTCAAAAACGTGCAGATGCTGCTGCAACTTTATCAGCATTACCTTGGGAAGCTTTTACTAGCGACTCACAAAAAGGCGATACCAGCGCGCTACCCGCGGTATGGTCTGATCGTGCAACTTTTGACAAAAAGGCTGCAAAGTTTGCTGAATATGCAGCAGCTCTAGCTATTGCGGCTAAATCAGGTGATAAAAAAGAAATAGGCCCAGCTTTTAGAAATTGGGCTAAAGGTTGTAAAGACTGCCATAAATCATTCAAAGATTAACAATCTCTTATAAAAGCGGCGCTAATGCGCCGCCTTTAAAAATCTAAATCAAGGTAAGCTAGTTGAGTAGTAGATTAAGTGGCTCTAAACCCCAAATATAAATCAAACCGACAGCAAGTAATAAAAAAATCACATATGCTTTCCAGCCGGCTTTCATTTCAGGCTGTTGCAAATTTGACTCAGTCGACCCAGTCAAGAGGGCTTTAATGAGGTTTTTACCTTTCAAGCGATAAGCAATGATGGCCAAAATATGTAATCCAATGGCAGCAATTATAAAGTCTATATTGCTATGATGTATTGACCCAGCTAACTCAACAAGATCATAACTAACATACTGGACTAAAGGACCATCAACAAGAATATCATCTGTGGTAAATAACCCTGTGACGAGTTGTAGAAGGATCAAAATAAAAAACAGTACAACCATCAGACTGCCTGCGGCATTGTGCCCAACCCGGTCTTCTTTGCCTTTTAATGCATTAATAACCTTTGCCGGGTGATTAATCAACTTGCTTAGCTTAGCTGTTTCGCTGCCAATCACTCCCCAAATTAATCGGGCTAACATCAGTGCTAACAACACATAACCGGTAACAAAGTGCAGCTCTAACCAACCTTCTTCACCACTGACATATAGCAAACCTAATGCAGTAACCAACAACCAATGAAAGCCCCGAATAAAGCCATCCCAAACCTTAACTTTGCCCATATTAATCTCAAACTATTTTATGCCATACACACCATTATGCCGCACTGCGGGAGCGTGTCTAGATAGTTGAGATTTAGCACAGATCTATTATTACCCTAGGTATTGGTTTAATTGTGTCATAAAGTACACTTAGTTTAATCAATATCTCCAAACTCATCTTCGCCTAAGCACTCTCGTAGGCGCTTTTGTTCAAAATAATCTTCTAACCTTTTTCGAGCTCGGCGCTTTTGAATGCTAGAAGACTCTGTATTTAAATCATCTAACTCCGCACCAAATTCATCATCAATAGGCGCATCTTCAGAAAAGGAATTACGCATGGAGACAACCTCATGACTATAAGCACAATACAGAATTAATAATTAGCTCGATTTTTTAAGTTTGCAAACTTTACGATGCCACCTTGTATGGAAGCAGTTGTGTTAAAAATCATAATAATTGGTTAAATAAACCACTTTTATTTTCATTTTAGCTATACACACACCTGCAAAAAGAAAACAAAACACATAAGAAACTGAATCTAAAGAACTTTAATTGTTGGCATTCATCTTGATAATTAATTAGCAAGTCCATCAATAGGAATGATAATTATGAAAAAGTTTATGCTAGCAACATCGCTAATTTTAAGTACTTCAGCAATCGCACATGAAGACCACGGAATTCAAATTAGCAGCGATCAGTGTCAAGTCGATTTCCAGAATGATGTTCGCATCACACCAAATCAATTACAGATCACTGCTGAGAATAATAAACAGCTAACGATTGACAGTTATGGTGAGCTTTATGTTGATGGGCAAGCAATCACACTAACCTATGATCAGAAAGAAGCTTTAGCGAATTATGCCGATTCACTCAGAGTACAACTTCCGCAAGTAGCGAACATCGCCCTTGACGGCGTAAAACTAGCAGGCGTTGCACTGGATGAAGTAGCGCAAGCTTTCAACCTACAAGGACTAGAGTCTCTTAACGGTCTGATGGATGAACTGCACGTTGAGATCAGCGATACCTTCTATCAACAAGGTGCATTTGTCATGGGCGAAAAGACCTTTCATGAGTTCGGTGAAAATTTTGAGAATCACTTTGAGACTCACATAGAAGAAGCTGTCGAATCTGCCATGATGGAATCAATTGGCAGCATCTTAATGATGGTCGGCTCTGAAATGGTCAGCTCAGGTGGCGACATGGAAAGCTTTGAAGCGCGCATGGAAAACATGGGCAAAGAAATTGAAGAGAAAGTGCAGTTACAAGCAAAACAAATTGAAGAACAAGCAAATGGCTTATGCGATAAATTTGAAGGTATTGCACATGCAGAAACTGATTTAGTTGCGCAGATCCCTGCAATGAATGGCTACCAGCTTTTCAACTTCAAATCTAAGTAAGCATTATTGAATCACGTATTAATTATCTCCCTTTATGAGCTGACTAATGTCAGCTCTTTTTTATAGTCTCATCTTTAGAGCGCCAGGGCAGACTGTAACGATTGCGGGAGTCTCTCCTATCATTTCGCCATCAGCTTCAATTAACAGATCAGGTTCAGAAATTTTATACTCCACCAACTCACTCACTTCAAGATGAGATGAATTTTCATGCTGGCGCACTAACATCAGCAGAAAGCTCCAGAGCCGACTCAATAAAAACTCAGCTTTAAAGTGCAACATTAAAAGCTTACCATTATCAACTCTTGCACTCGGCGCCACTTTTAGGCCTGCAGCAAAAAACTGACCATTTGCAAATACACGCATTAAAGAAGGGTCATGTGTTGAGATGTGTTTAAAGCCAAACAGGTGCTTAATGCCCGCAAAAATATAGCTCAGATTATGACGGCTTTGGAACGTATTCATATCTTTTACAACTGCAGCATTAAACCCTATGCCTGCAACATTAATGAAAAAGCGCTGATTTATTTTACCTAAATCTAATAACTTAAAAGATTCAGAAAAAACCAATGCTCGCCATTGCTGTTGAGAATAGGCGAACTGTCTAACAAAGTCGTTACCCGTGCCAGCTGGCAACACAGCAAGCGCAGCAGGTGAATTCGCCAATGCGTTCGCGACTAAATGCAATGTACCATCACCACCAACAGCAATAACCGTCTCTATATCAGTTAGCTTTTGCTTAATTGCGGTGACATCCGTTTCAAAACATCCGGATGTAAAAAACCATTGATTCTTGAGCCCTCTTTTTACAAATTCTTCTTCTAACCATTTAACCTGCGCTTCTATAAAAGGCGAATCACTTGGTTTTACAACAACGAGCATAAAATTAATTAACCTAGCTTATTAAATAATTATTCACAAAGAACCAAGAAAGCCCTTAAAGCTTGAAAAAAAGATAAGAATAACTATTCAAAACCCACAATACAAAACATAACTCATTAGAAAAACTTATCCGAAAACAGCAATTTTTATTGTTTTTAAATTAACCAAATCGAATGCAAAATACACTCAATCAAGCATTACTCACTTACATAACTTAGGAGCTCATCATGATCCAGACAGCTGCGGCGTGCAGCAACACGCAACCTCGCTTAAAGAAATCAACGATTAAAAAGCCAAGCTTTTGCTGGCAGTCTCTTTTTGCAGTCTGCGCTCAAAAACTGTCGACGGCTCATATGGCTCAATATAAGTAACCTTTTAAAGCGCTTATCTTTTTGATTTCACTATACACAATTTAACCGATGTGGCTATCTAAGCTAAAAAAAAGAATTTTTTCTTTAATTTTAGGTTAATTTTTAGGCAAACAAATCAAAAGCTATTTACAGCAGCATAATCGCTGAGTATTATCTTTGCCCATGGAGAGATGGCTGAGTGGTTGAAAGCACCGGTCTTGAAAACCGGCATACGTTAATAGCGTATCTAGGGTTCAAATCCCTATCTCTCCGCCACATTTAAAGTTTGCGCCGGAGAGGTGGCCGAGTGGCTGAAGGCGCTCCCCTGCTAAGGGAGTATAGGGTTTGTAGCCCTATCGAGGGTTCGAATCCCTCCTTCTCCGCCATTAACTTGTATTAAAACCGCTTAACAGCGGTTTTTTTATGCCTGAAATTTGCTTATTAGCAATCCCCTTTTTTACTTTCGTATTTTACCCCCATCCTGAGTATTTTTTGATTAAAAGTAAGCACTCGTAAACTTGAATAAATCCCAAATAAAATGCACACTGACTAAAAAAAGAGCGAAACAATATAATGAAGAAATTCTTTCTATTTATATCAGTAGTAATAGCGCTAAGTGGCTGCGGTCAAACATCAGAGTCTTCAAAAACAAGCAAGCCTCAAAGTGCGCCACAAGTGAACACACAATTAGAAACAAAGCCAAGTTATGCTGATAAAGTTCAATCATTGCCACAGCAGAGTTCAGATAAGGTAACAAAGCAAATTGTTACTCAAGAAACGCTAGCCTCTTTAAGAGCACAGATTAGCAATATCGAAATGGCAAATGAATGTGACAACAGCATGCAGTGTGAGGTTATAGCAGCAGGTAGCAGAGCTTGTGGCGGCCCAAGTCACTATATGATTTACTCAACAAAATACACATCTAAAGAAAAAGCATTAAGTATCGCTTCAGAACTAACTAAATATGAAAGCTTGTATAACGCCCAGAACGACATGCAGAGTATTTGCGCCATGCTAACAAAGCCCGGCACACAATGCTCTAACAATAAGTGTGTTAAACTGTCCAACAGTAATGAATTAGCATATTAAAGGGAATATACATGATAAAAGTATTAGGCTCAGCTCTATTGGCTCTTTTGCTGCTTTCAGGATGCCAATCTTCGCCAAATGCTAAACAACCAGATAAAACCTCAATTCAAACTTATGTCTCGGATTTAAGCTGTACAGCAAGCTATCAATGCAAAGTGATCGGTATAGGTGAGAGAGCAGCCTGCGGTGGCCCTAGTCGTTATATTGTATTTTCCACAAAAACCGTCAATGAAAGTGAAGTGGAGCGCTTAGCCGAAGCTGAAACGGCCAGAGAACAGATACTAAACGAAAATCGAGTGACTGAAGATAGCTGCAAACAAGTACTACCTATTCAGTCGCTTTGTATAAAAAATGTTTGCGAGAGCTTTCCTATAAACAACTAGAATAGAAAAGTCCCTATTGCTGATAAGGAAATAATCAATAGGGCACAACCGCCAGCCTTAAAGATCAACGTTTGATCCATTTCTTTATAAAACCAATAGCGATAAAGGTAGCGAGCAAAGTAGCTAGCTGATGTACCAAATAACGCGAACATGATGAGCAAATATAAAAGATAAATAGTTACACCACAAAAATAGAAGAAACATATTAAGCATAGCTAGTTATTCATGACGGTGCAAAATTCATATGTAATTAATAATAGGATCACAAGTCGCTCGAAGCATCCTAAGCAATATTTTCAGCCTAGGGCCAAACAGAAACATTAGTAAGTCCTTTGTAAATAAAGAAGCGATGACACAGCACATGCGCCAGATATCACAAGCTACTCCAGTTGGCGGACACGCAGTCGTGATAATAGATGGTGCAGGCTAGCACACGTATGATACAGCTCCAGAATTCAGCAACTTAACGCTAATAAAACTTCCCCCTTATTCACCAGAGCTGAATCCAATAGAACAAGTATGGAGCTGGATACGACAACACGGTTTATCCAATAGAGTATTTTCGGGTTATGACGAAATAGTGGATGAAGTTTCTTTTATCTTTATACGGATTGGTATGAGTGCGCTTCTTTTCGCGCAAGAAAGGTGTAAAAGGCATGCGACAGTGAACGAAGTGAACCCGCTCTTTTTACGCAAGGTGAGATAAACCAGTTTAGCTGATGTTGAGGGACTTATATACCGATGCGAAAATTCTGCACCCTAAACGCAAAAAACCCGCTGCATCTCTGCAACGGGTTTCTTTAATTGCCCGGGGCAACCTTTGCTGGCGATGTTCTACTTTCACATGGGAAGCCCAGCTGGCCGCGCCCACACTATCATCGACGCTATCGTGCAAAATGAGCGACTGCGAACGCAGTGAGTTCGCTTCTCTTGCGCAAGGTGAAGTGAGCTATTTTAGCTATTGCAGAGGGACTTAAAGCAAAAAAGCCCGACTCTTTCGAATCGGGCTTTCTCTAAATAGGTGCTTGGCGATGTTCTACTTTCACATGGGAAACCCACACTATCATCGACGCTGTTTCGTTTCACTTCTGAGTTCGGCATGGAGTCAGGTGGTTCCAAAACGCTATGGTCACCAAGCAAATTTGGTTAAAATCTGGAAAAATCTGATAATTCTAAAACTTCTACTTCAGTTCATATTAGCTTCTGAGCTAAAACCACTTTGGCGTTGTATGGTTAAGCCTCACGGGTAATTAGTACTGGTTAGCTTAATGTATCACTACACTTCCACACCCAGCCTATCAACGTTGTAGTCTC
>Ga0213830_1000242_pt1 | contig 61076 bp, 60 predicted proteins | sample SWATP11_FD_161661 | JGI IMG/M metagenome (GOLD analysis project Ga0213830, IMG submission 161661) | Coastal seawater microbial communities from Marineland, Florida, United States - SWA TP1 #1 | ecosystem: Environmental > Aquatic > Marine > Coastal | place: USA: Florida | collected 2016-08-06 | reverse complement strand
CGACACGATGCACGAAACAGACTCAGGTATTGGCTATGGTCAACACAGACAGGAACCGCCGTGGTACGGAACCGTATGCCCGGTGGTGTGAGAGGACGGCGGGAGCAATCCCGCCTCCTACTCGATCTCATGCCATTCATTCACACCTTTCAAATCATTCTATTTCTGATGGTGCTAAATTTTGGTCAAATTAACCAAAATATGGTTTTCGCTATTTGTTTAAAAAATGACGTATCATATGTTTTTGATCTAAGTTATTGATAATAAATAAAATAAAAAGTTGGCATCGTCGTTGCTCTACCTTAAGCAACTCTCTCCCGTAAATGGTAAAAAGGAAATAACGATGAAAACTTTCACTAAAATAGTAATGGTTGCAGGCTTAACTTTCGGTGCAATGGCTACAGCTCAGGCAAATTCTCAATTTGTTGCTGCAGACGATGCGATTACTTCAGAAATCTGTGTAGTAGCCGCAAACGGTAACAAAATGAAGTTACACAAAGCGATTAAGGATGCAGGCTTAACCCGCGGTTTCGTAGAAGATAATGTTACCTGTAACGAACTGCCAATTGTTGAGTTTGTTGAACAGTATGGTGAAAACGTAGCGAAAATTAACCGCTACATTACCGCAGGCGATTACACCGGTACCCTGATCAGCCGCGCAAACTAATATGGTTTGTTGGCAAAAAAGCCCCTCGATAATTCGCGGGGCTTTTGTTTTTTACCCAGGCAGGTTTATCTGACCTCACTGGCAGGCACACCGCCAATTCCCCAGTTTGCCTTGGGAATTTCTGTGATGATCACCCTTACCCTCTCTTTTGGAGCATCTATAGAACGTGAGATCGCATCCGTCACCTCGCTTATCAGTTTTGCTCGCTGCTCTCTGGTGCGGCCTTCCAGAATTTCCAGATGTGCAATAGGCATAACGCTCTCCTAAACAAACTTCGCTGATACAGAACCCAGATCCTGATAACGCACCGTGATGTTATCGCCTTTTTTAACGGCCACGGCCGCAGTGATACCGCCGGTCATGATAAAGGTACCGGCAGGAATTTCTTCGCCGCGCTCGCCCAGCATATTCGCCAGCATGGCAACGCTTGAGGCCGGATGGCCAAGTACGGCTGCACCGGCGCCAAGCTCAACCACCTCACCGTTAATTTCCATTACCACGCCAAGGGTTTTAAGATCCACATCCTCTACTCTTGCCATGCGACCACCGGTAATAAAGCGGGTGGATGAGGCGTTATCGGCTACCACGCTGATAAGATCAAACTTAAAATTCTCGTAGCGCGAGTCAATCACCTCTACTGCCGGAATAATAAAGTCAGTGGCCGCCAGCACATCACCAATGTGACAACCCGGCCCTTTAAGCGGTGCTTTGGTGACAAAGGCCACTTCCGCTTCAATTTTGGGGTGTATAAGTTCAGAGGTATCAATGTCACCGCCATCAGGCACCGAGAAATAGTCGGCCAAAAAGCCATAAACCGGCGTTTCCACGCCCATCTGGGCCATCTTTGCCCAGGAGGTGAGGCCCATTTTCATGCCAATCACTTTATTGCCGCGAGCTTCTTTGCGACGGCGAATTTCCCACTGAATATCGTAGGCGTCGCCGAAGGTCATGTCTGGAAAGTCGTTGGTGACCTTGGTGATGTCATGAACATTTAATTCGGCATTTTCAATGTGCTCTGCCAGAGAAAGCATCTGATCTTTTGTTAATGTGCGAGTGCTCACTTAGCACCTCCTTCCTGTTGTGCCAGTAAATCCAGGGCAACGTCTACAATCATATCTTCCTGGCCACCCACCATGCGGCGGCGACCAAGCTCAACCAAAATATCCACGGTTTTGAGGCCGTACTTTTGTGCTGCCACTTCTGAGTGGCGTAAGAAGCTTGAATACACACCGGCATAACCAAGCGCCAGGGTTTCCCGGTCTACCCTTACCGGGCGGTCCTGCAGGGGGCGAACGATATCGTCGGCGGCATCCATTAGTGCATAAAGGTCGGTTCCGTGCGACCAGCCCAGCTTGTCGGCATTCGCAATAAACACTTCGAGGGGCGCATTGCCAGCGCCTGCACCCATGCCGGCCAGACTGGCGTCAATGCGATCGCAGCCTTCCTCTACGGCAACAATAGAGTTGGCGACACCTAAACTGAGGTTGTGGTGGGCGTGAATGCCGGTTTCGGTTGCCGGGTCCAGCACATCCTTAACCGCGCGGAAACGGTCGCGAATATCCTGCATGCCCATGGCACCGCCAGAATCCACTACATAAATACAGGTTGCCCCGTAGGACTCCATCAGCTTCGCCTGCTCAGCCAGTCCAACCGGCGTTTGCATATGGCTCATCATCAAAAAGCCAACGGTATCCATACCCAGTTTGCGGGCATGTTCAATATGCTGTTTAGACACATCGGCTTCGGTGCAATGGGTTGCCACCCGCACAATCCGCGCGCCAGCAGCATAAGCGTCGTCGAGATCCTCAATGGTGCCAATGCCGGGCAGGAGTAACGTGGCAATCTGGGAATGGGTAAGGACATCGGCAACCGCTTCTATCCAGGCCAGATCGGTATGGGCACCAAAACCATAGTTAAAGCTGGAGCCCTGCAGCCCGTCGCCATGAGCAACTTCAATGCTGTCAACGTTGGCTGCATCCAGAGCGCGGGCGATATCCTGCACGTTTTGAATGGAATACTGATGGCGAATGGCATGACTGCCGTCGCGTAAGGTCACATCAGAGATATACAGTTTTTTACCAGGATTAAAGCTCATATTATGCGCCTCCTGTGAGCATTGATTTGGCCATGCGTTCGGCCGTGGCCATGGCCGCTGAGGTCATAATGTCGAGGTTACCGGCATAGGCCGGAAGGTAATGCGCCGCGCCTTCCACTTCCAGAAATACGGAGGTTTTCAGGCCGCTGAAATTACCCAGCCCCGGTATATGCAGCGGTGCATCAGCAGGAATATCGTCAAACTGTACTTTTTGCTTTAGCCGGTAACCCGGCACATAGCTTTGTACCGCTTTCGCCATTTCTTCTACCGACGCGGCGACTTTGGCTTTGTCGACCTGTTCAGAAAGCACATACACCGTATCGCGCATGATCATGGGCGGCTCGGCCGGATTAAGAATAATGATGGCTTTGCCCTTTTCGGCACCGCCCACTTGCTCAATAGCGCGGGCGGTGGTTTGGGTAAATTCATCAATATTCGCCCGGGTGCCGGGGCCGGCGGATTTGCTTGAGACGCTGGCCACAATTTCGGCGTAATGCACTTTGGCAACCTGTTTAACCGCGGCAACCATAGGAATGGTGGCCTGGCCACCGCAGGTCACCATATTCACGTTGGACTGCTCGATATGATCTTCGAGGTTAACCACTGGCACGCAATAGGGGCCAATGGCTGCCGGGGTGAGATCCACTAAGCGAATGCCCGGTTTGGCAGTTTTTAACTTTTTATCGTTGATAAGGTGAGCACCGGCAGAGGTGGCATCAAACACAATGCTGATATCCTTAAATTCCGGCATATTGATCAGTCCGTCGACACCTTCATGGGTGGTGGCAACACCCATCCGCTGCGCGCGGGCCAGGCCGTCTGACTGCGGGTCTATACCTACCATCACGCTCATCTTCAGATTGCTGGAGGTACGTAACACCTTAATCATTAAATCGGTACCAATGTTACCGGAGCCGATAATTGCCACATTCAGTTTATTGCTCATAGCGTTAGCTCCTGTCAGGTGAAATACACACTGGCTGAGCCAATGCCGCCAATGTCAACGCGCATAAAGTCTCCGGCCTTAACCGGTTCCAGCGGTACCAGTGAGCCCGATAAAATCACTTCCCCTGCTTTTAGCCCAATGCCGAATTCACCCAGGGTGTTAGCCAGCCAGGTGACGCAATTTACCGGAGAACCGAGCGCTGCAGCACCGGCACCGGTTGAAAGGATTTTGCCGTTCTTTTCGACCACCATACCGCAGGTCACCAGATCGACCTTATGAGGAGAAACGGCTTTATCGCCGAGCACAAACAGGCCGCAGGACGCGTTATCGGCAATGGTGTCTTCAATGGCGATTTGCCAGTTTTCAATACGGGAGTCGACCACCTCAAAGCATGGGATCACGCATTCGGTTGCGGCCAGTACATCGGCATTGGAAATGCCCGGCCCCATCAGATCTTTTTTGAGAATAAACGCAATTTCCCCTTCCGCTTTGGGTGCGATAAGCCGTTCGCTGATGGGCATCACCTCACCCTGGTTGAACACCATATCGTCGGTGAGATAGCCAAAGTCCGGCTGGTGAACATTGAGCATGCTTTGCACGGCTTTGCTGGTTACGCCGATCTTTTTGCCAATCACTTTCGCGCCGGCGTCGATACGCCGGTTCAGCATTTGCAGTGAAATGTGATAAGCATCTGCAATGCTGATATCACTTTCCCGGGCCGTCAGCGGTGTGACGGCCTGTTTGCTTTGCATGGCGTGGTAAAGTTCATCGCCATACTGTTTGATTAACTTTGCGTCCATAAATCAGGTTCCGGTTTGGGAGGCGATATTCGCCTCATTAAGAAAATTAGTGACCAGTTGCACAAAGCGCTCGGCCTGTTCAATCTGGGTCCAGTGACCGCATTTGTTGAACACGTGCAACTGGGCGTCAGGTAGCAGCTCCAGTAGAGTTTGCGAGGCAGCCAGTGGGATCACCTTATCGTCGCGGCCATGCACTAGCAGCGTTTGGTGAGGCAGACTGGCCAGCGCGCCCAGGGGGCTTGCCAGCATTTCTATCCAGCGCTGCCGCGGGGCTGGAAACATGGCGGCAAAGGCCTCCTGAAAGCCGGGGCGGATACTCGCTTCGTAGCGTAGTTGCGCCAGCTCATCAGTGACCCTTGAGCGATCAAAAGCAAAGATGTTGAGCAATTTGCGCATGTTGTCCAGCGAGGGCTCGTAGCCCCACACGGCATCCAGGCCAGGTGTTAACGGGAAACTTGCGCCGGCACTGCCCATCAGCACGATGCGGCGCACCCGCCTGGGGTGCGCGATAGCCAGTGCTAAAGCCAGCCCGCCACCAAATGAATTGCCAATGATGTCGGCCTGCTCAATGTCCAGCGCGTCGAGCACACCGATAGCATGCTCGACCCAACGGCTTTTGTGGTACTGCCCATCGGCCGGACGTTCACTGTAACCAAAGCCGAGCATATCCGGTGCGATTACCCGGCGCTGTCTGGCAAGCTCAGGGATAGTCAGACGCCAGTTTGCCCAGGCAGTGACGCCGGGGCCTGAGCCATGGATCAGCATGACCGGAAACCCCTCGCCCACATCGTGAAGATTGGTTTGCCAGCCTGCGGCCTGAATAGTCTGACCTAATTCTGCTCTGGTGTTACTGCCGGGAGCTGTCATCTCTGTGCCTACAACTTCAGACAGATGTTTTTGAGTTCGGTGTAAAACTCCAATGAGTGCTCACCACCTTCGCGGCCGATGCCTGATTGCTTACTGCCACCAAATGCGGTGCGTAAGTCACGCAGGAACCAGCTGTTAACCCAGACAATGCCGGCGTCCACCTGTCCGGCCACCCGTGCCGCACGGCTGAGGTTTTCAGTCCAGATGGCGCTGGCCAGGCCATAGGGCAGGCGGTTGGCCTGTTCAATGGCTTCTTCTTCGCTATCGAAAGGCTGAATATGGCAGCAGGGGCCAAAGATCTCTTCGTTGACAACGGCAGAGTCGTCACTCAAGCCGGTCCAGATGGTCGGTTGGATCCAACTGCCGTTTTTCAGCGCTTCGGGCATATCCGGAATGCCGCCACCGGTAACAACCGTTGCGCCATCGTTCACTGCTTGCTGGTAGTAAGACAGCACCTTGTCACGCTGTTTCTGGCTAATCAGTGGGCCAAGGTTAGCGGTAGCGTCATCCGGCGGGCCGATGATCAGTTTTTCGGCTTCGGTTTTTAACCGACTAACAAACTCATCGAAAATTGAGCGCTCGACATACACCCTTTCGGTGCCCAGACAAACCTGGCCGCAGTTAGCAAAGGCTGAGCGCATGGTGCCTTCAATCGCTTTGTCCATGTCGCAGTCGGCAAAGACGATACCGGCGTTTTTACCGCCCAGTTCCAGTGAAATGTCGCGCACGCCCTTAGCGGCATTCTGCATGATGAGTTCACCGGTGCGGGTTTCGCCGGTAAAAGTGTAGCCATCCACATCCGGGTGAGCGGTAAGGAAAGCGCCGGCGGAGTCGCCGCCATAACCCTGCACCACGTTATAAACGCCATCGGGTACCCCCGCCTCTTTCATGACTTCGCCAAGCAGTGCGGTGGTAGTAGGGGTCTCTTCGGATGGCTTCACAACGACGGTGTTACCGCAGGCCAGGGCCGGGCCGACCTTCCAGGTCATTAACAGCAGTGGCAGGTTCCACGGGCTGATAACACCAATCACACCTTTGGGCCGACGCACAGCATAATTGAGCGCGCCGGTGCCGTCGGGCGTGGCCATTTCAAAGGCCTCGGTAGCGACGTTTTTCACCATATCGGCAAACACCTTAAAGTTGGCGGCACCACGAGGTATATCAATGTGACTGGCCAGCGATTTGGGCTTGCCGGTATCGGCACACTCCGCCTCTAAAAACGCATCGAAACGGGCGTTTATGCCATCGGCCACGGCGTGCAGAATTTTACTGCGCTCGTCGAGGGTCATTTTGCTCCAGGGGCCTTTTAAGGCGGCGCGGGCGGCTTGCACCGCGGCGTCTACTTCGGCTTCCCCGGCTTCATGCACCTGGCTTATCACCTCACCCGTTGCCGGGTTGATGTTATCGAACATCCTGCCACTGGCAGAGCCAACATACTGGCCGTTGATATAATGTTTAACTTCTTTCACAGCGAGTCCTGTATTGATGAGTTAAGTTAAAACCGTAAGAAAGCGCTCGTTGAGCACACGGTCGTGATAGAAAATGGCTTTGCCCAAATCCTCAGCTTTCCAGGTGATGGGATTATGGTCGGGGTACATATAATCGCCGCCGGCAAAAACTTCGTTGCGGTTACCGGACGGATCGAAGAAATAGATGGTTTTACCGTGGGTAATGCCGTGCCGCGTAGGGCCAATATCCAGCGAGGTGTCGGTCATACTGATAAGGTCTGCGGCGCGCAGGATGTCTTCCCAGGTTTCAAGAAAGAACGACGCATGGTGAAATTTGGCTTTTTCTTCGTGCTGAATAAAAGCAATGTCATGGGCCTTCATCGACAGCGTCAGAAACTGAGCAATCCGGTTACCGTCAGGATCGAGCACCTGCTCGGCCAGATAAAAGCCCAGTACGTCCACAAACAGATCATAGGTTTTAGCCAGTTCATCGCCATACAGCAGGCAGTGGTCAAAACGCACGGCCTTCATACCGCGAAGGGCTCTGGGCCAGGCTTCCGGATTGGTTTCTTCAACCCCCCATTTGCCGGTATAGGTTTTTTCTGCGTATAGCTCAAACACGTGGCCGGAAGGCGCAGTAAACTGAATGCGGCGGCCGCAATCCTTTAAGTCTCCGGCGGCTTTGTGGGTGACTTCCAGACCAAAGGCTTCAATGTCTGTGGTAAGGCTTTCAAGGGTGGCATCGTCGACCACCTTAAAGGCCATAAAATCCATGCCGGGTTCATTGGCTTCACGCAAGACCAGTGAGAATTTATCGACCTCGCTCCAGGCTTTTAAATACACCCGGCCTTGCTCGTCACGGTCGGTTTCGTGTAAGCCTAACAACTCAACGTAATGTTCGACTGATGCTTCAAGATCCAGTACGCGCAACTGAATGTGCCCTGGACGTAATACGCCTTTTCTCATTTTATTACCTCGGTGTGTTTTGGTTTTGCCTTGGCTACGCCGGTGATGCCAGTAATAGCCAGTGGTGAGGGGCTGCATTCAATGAGCAAATCGCTGGTGGGCTTAAGCCGACAGGCCAATGCGTACCCCTGTTGTTGTTGTTCTGTGGAGATCTGCGCTTTACTCATGCGCGCACATTCGTAGCTGCCGGCAATCACTTTGACCCGGCATACACCACAGCCGCCGCCCCGGCACCCAACCGCAATGGCTCGAAGCCCGCAGTTCTCCATGGCTTTGAGCACAAACTCGTCGTGCTGACAGGTAAAGCTTTGTTGGTTATGTTGCTCGGTGATCACAAAGTCAGGCATACACTGTAGTTCCGCGTTTAATGCTTAAGTCTTCGGCACCAAAGAAAAAACTTTTGATGCAGTGCGGTGACCAGAGCAACGCTTGTGCCACAGGTTAATAAAATGTTTAAAATTGTTGTTAACTTGTTGATAGAGGAGTAGTTTATATAAAGCACTCAGGCGCGAAAAACGTGCATCGCCACTCGAATTCCCTTCTTCATATTCCCCAAATTTAATCAAATAATTAAATTACTCTGACTTTTTAATCATTTGATTAAATGAAGGATTTTTGCTGCGTTGAAAAATGTGATCATTTAGTTGATTTCTTATCAGTTAGGGTTTTACATATGGTTTACATCTGACCCGGTTGTCAGTGTTCAACAGCTATTTGCAGGGGAAAACCATGACCATTGAATTCGAAGCAAAGCTTAATCATGTGGATATTCAGGATCTCACGTCACTGATTCAGTTTGAGAGCACCGAAGGCAAGATCTGGTTTGGCGAACAGCGGATTTTGTTTATGCAGCTGCCGGCGCTTGCGGCCTTTCGGCGCGAATTAGTCAATAGTATTGGCCTGGAGAGAGCCAAAGGTTTTTTTATGCGCCTCGGTTACCAGGGAGGTCTGCGCGATGCCGAACTGGCCAGACGATTACGGCCGGACAGCGACGATATAACCTTGTTCTGGACTGGCCCGCAATTACATTCATTGCGGGGAATGGTAAAAAATCGCCCGATAAAAATAGAAATCGATAAACAAAGCGGCCACTTTTATGGCGAGCTGGAATGGGTGGATTCCTGGGAAGTGGAAATTGTGCAAACCGAGCTTGGCCAAATCGACGAACCCGCGTGTTGGTCGTTACTGGGTTACGCCTGTGCTTATACTTCGGCCATTATGGGCCAGGAAATTATCTTTCGTGAGGTGAGCTGTCGTGGGTGTGGTGATGAACGCTGCCTGATAGTGGGCAAACCGGCCAGTGAATGGGACGATGCCGCTGAATTCTCAAGCTATTTCACCGCCGAGCCAATTATCGAAGAGCTTTACAGCCTGCAATCCCAGGTGAAGTCGCTGCGTAGCAGCCTGGCTCGTCATCAGGGGCAGTATTACGGCATTGGCGACTCGCCGGACTATAAAAATGCCTGCAAAAAAATCGACAAGGCCGCACAGAGTAAAGTGTCGGTGCTGCTGTTGGGGGAAACCGGGGTTGGCAAGGAAGTGATCGCCCGTAGCGTGCATTTGCGCAGCGATCGCGCCGAAAAAGCATTTGTAGCCGTTAACTGTGCGGCGATTCCTCAGGAGCTTATTGAAGCCGAGCTATTTGGGGTGGAAAAAGGCGCGTTCACCGGCGCTAACCAGTCTCGTGCCGGGCGCTTTGAGCGAGCTGACGGTGGTACGATTTTCCTCGATGAAGTAGTGGAGCTAACACCACGGGCACAAGCCTCGTTGCTCCGTGTACTGCAGGAAAGTGAGGTCGAGCGGGTAGGTGGTGTGAATACCCGTAAAGTGAATGTACGGGTGATTGCCGCGACCAATGAAAGCCTGGAGCAGGCGGTGAAAGACGGTAAATTCCGGGCCGATTTGTTTTACCGGTTAAACGTGTTTCCGGTGCAGATCCCGCCGCTGCGCGATCGACTGGATGACCTGCCGTTGCTGGTTGAACACTTTCTGGCTAAGTTTCACAACGATTACTCAAAACGCACGCTGGGTTTGTCAGATAAGTCTTGGCGGTTTATTAAAAATTATTCCTGGCCGGGCAATATTCGCGAGCTTGAGAACGTCATTGAGCGCGGCGTTATTCTTACTGAAAGTCACGAAACTATTTCGCTGGAATCGCTGTTTGCCAGTGTCGGCTCCGAGTCTGGCAATGCCGACGATACCCATGTGTATTCAGACGGCCAGGTGGTGAAGCCGAGCAATATAAAAACCACACAAGGCTGGGTCGATACGCTTATTGATCAGCAAATCGGCCTGGACTCTATTGAAGAGCAACTGATAAACCGGGCTATGGCTATGACTAACAATAATGTTTCGGCGGCGGCCCGGTTGCTTAACCTTACTCGTCCGGCACTGGCCTATCGGCTCAAAAAGCTCAGTGAGAATGACTCGACAAATCTTAAGTGATCAAATGATCAACATTGCCGATTATGGCAATCAACCTGCTTTCTGGCGGTTCACAGTTAGTGGCGGATTTTATTTTTAAGTTTCTGAAAGTATTGGGTAAACCATAATACTTTGTGCATTTTACAGAGTCGGTATTATTTATGCTGCGCTGATAATATTACGAATCGTTTTATGTCATCCGAGGTGCCTTTTGAATACCCCATCCCCACAGCCCGTTACCGTAATTGTGTCCAGACGGGTAAAGCCCGAGGCTGTTACAGCGTTTGAATCCCTAAGTGATGAAATGTCACGCCGGGCGAGTGAGTACGAAGGCTATCTGGGCGCGACCCTGTTTCGTCCGATGAGCCCTGAAGAGCCGGAATACCGGATGATTTTTAAATTTGCCGATGAGGCCAGTCTTGCGGTATGGGAAAAATCTGCCGAACGGGCTCAAATGCTGGAAAAGCTCGAAGCACTGCTTATTTCGCCGGCCGGGAAAAGGTTTCCGGTCTGGTGACCTGGTTTAGCCTGCCCTCACAAAACCCGGTAAAGCCACCACCGAGATATAAAATGACCATCGTTAGCTGGCTGGCGCTTTACCCGGCTGCAACACTAATTTTCTGGCTGTTTGGGCCATGGCTTGCGGCACTACCGCTGCTGCTGCGCACCTTGCTGGTTACGGCGGTGCTAATGATTTTAATGTCTTATGTACTGATGCCGTTTATGACCAAACGTTTTGCTTTTTGGCTGTTTGGCAGGCAGCACTCCTGAGTCATCAGAAAGAACGTTTAATGCCAAGCAGCAGACGTCGGGTGCTATCGACCATGTCGATTCGGCTAAACCAGTCAAGCTGCGCTACCGGCAAGGCGCCTGATAATTCTACCGAACCACCGTGGCCGGTACCCAGATAGTCTTCCGTCAGCTCTGCCCGCTGGCCGAAGTCTGTACTGACGTAAGCATAATAGGCATACATCTCAACAGGGTACTGACCAAGGGAAAATTCACTGTCGAGGCCGAGCACCAGTTTGTTCTCTGCGTCGTCAACGCGCCTGACAAACTCAGCAAACCACACGCGATCAGACTGGTGAAAACGTACTTCACTGCGCAGGTAATTACCTTCAATAATGCGCTCTACACCAAATTCCATACTGAATTGTTCATTGATGGTAGCGCTGTACTCAAACTCAAAGAGGTTAAAATCATCGGCAAGAGATAGCGCCTTATTCGGATCGGTACTGTTAATAGCGCCTGCTACTAACTCCAGCTTGTGGCCCGGCATTGCCTCGTAGACATGACGAAGCCCCTGAAACCAGCCGTCTTTCGACATCCCGGTGGCCGATATACGGCCTTTGTAGGTAGGAATAACGCCAAACTCGGTTTTGCCCAGTGCATGAGTACGCCGCAGATAAAGACGCCTGACAGCAATCTGGTCGCTGTCTTCATCACCAAAGGTGTTGTGACTGGAGCTAAAGTCATCGCCGGTGACGACAAAACTGTGCAGGCTCCAGTGGTCACTGAGATTAAGTTGAGGATAAAAACGCAGCCGAAACTGTGAGCGATTACTGCGGTCTGAACGGTTGTCGTAGCGCACCTGAACATCGAGTTTTTGCTGGTAGAAGCCAGCAGGTTTGCTAATTGGTTCACCGATCGGTTCGGCTGCCTTTCCAGCCGGTGTGAAAAAGAGGATGAGACATCCGATAAAGCAGGTCAGTCCGGTGCTCAGATTTGCCATTGGAAAATTAAAAACTCACAGCTAAAAAAACGCAGTGTAGCTTAAATATAGCTTTTACAACCAGAAAATATTACTGCTGTTGAACAGGGATAACAAAGAAAAAAGCCGGCAAAGACGCCGGCTAACAAGTGGAGAAGTACCTTTAACAAAGGTCACCAACAACTACGATGGGTCAATACCATAACAGTTGGCGTGAATTAAACTAAAGTCTAATCTACGTTAACTATAATTGCAGATGGCACTTATTAGTAATCAAAAAAAACGATTCAGTTAATCGACAAAATAGAACAACCAATAAAAAAGGCATTCCGAAGAATGCCTTTTGTCTGATTTTGCGCTGAGCTAAAACAGCTTAGCTCAGGCCTAACTTTTTCTCGAGGTAGTGGATGTTGGTACCACCTGCGTAGAAATTCTCGTCGGCCATTATGCGTTGCTGCAATGGGATGTTGGTTTTAATGCCGTCAACCACCAGTTCGTCCAGCGCATGGCGCATACGGGCAATCGCTTCGTCCCGGCTTTCACCGTAAGTGATAAGCTTACCAATCATTGAATCGTAGTAAGGCGGCACGGAGTACCCGGCATAAATATGCGAATCCCAGCGTACGCCTAAGCCACCGGGTGGGTGGAACATCTCGATTTTACCCGGGCTGGGGATAAATGAGTTAGGATCTTCAGCGTTTATCCGACATTCAATAGCGTGGCCACGGATTTGGATTTGCGACTGGTCGATAGACAGCGGCTGACCGGCTGCAATACGCAACTGCTCTTTAACCAAATCAACGCCCGTGATCATCTCTGATACCGGATGCTCTACCTGAATACGGGTGTTCATTTCAATGAAATAGAATTCGCCGTTTTCGTACAGGAACTCAAAGGTACCGGCACCGCGATAGCCAATTTCGATACAGGCTTTGCGGCAACGATCACCAATTTTATTGCGCATTTGTTCTGAAATACCCGGTGCCGGGGCTTCTTCTACCACTTTCTGGTGACGACGCTGCATCGAGCAATCACGTTCGCCTAAGTGAATAGCATTGCCCTGACCATCTGCCAGTACCTGAATTTCGACGTGGCGTGGGTTTTCGAGGAATTTTTCCATGTACACAACGCTATTACCAAAAGCGGCGCCCGCCTCTGCCTGCGTTGTTTCGATGGATTTAATCAGTTCGGCTTCGCTGCGAACTACTCGCATACCGCGACCACCACCACCACCGGCAGCTTTAACTATGATCGGGTAACCAATTCGCTTGGCAATGGCTTTATTGCGCTCAGCGTCGTCGGTTAACGGGCCGTCAGAACCCGGTACGCAAGGTACACCGGCCTTTTTCATGGCATTAATCGCAGACACTTTGTCGCCCATCAGGTTGATGGTGTCTGCTGTCGGACCGATGAAAATAAAGCCACTTTTTTCAACCGCATCGGCGAAGTCCGCGTTTTCGGCTAAAAAGCCGTAACCCGGGTGTATGGCGATTGAGTTGGTGACTTCTGCCGCGGCAATAATGCGCGGAATGTTCAGATAACTTTCAGTAGCGGATGCATTACCGATACAAATTGATTCATCAGCAAGCAATACATGTTTAAGATTACGGTCGGCAGTGGAGTGCACGGCTACCGTTTTAATCCCAAGCTCTTTGCACGCTCGCAGGATCCGCAGGGCAATTTCACCGCGGTTAGCTATGAGTACTTTATCCATGAGATTACCGTTTATTCGATGATGAACAGAGGCTGATCGAATTCTACCGCTTCTTTATCTTCTACCAGAATAGCTTTAACAACACCGGCTTTATCAGACTCGATTTGGTTCATCATTTTCATGGCTTCTACGATACACAGGGTATCGCCAACATTGACGCTCTGACCTACTTCAACGAATGCTTTGGCAGTAGGTGAAGATGCGCGGTAGAAAGTCCCTACCATTGGCGATTTAACCGTATGGCCAGCAGGCGCTTCTGGCTCGGCCGGAGCCGCAGGGGCAGCAACAGGGGCCGGCGCGGCCGGTGCAGCCACTGGTGCCGGAGCGGCATAATGAACAGGTGCAGCAGCTTGTGAACTACCACGGTGAATACGTACCGATTCTTCACCTTCGGTGATTTCTAACTCGGCAATGCCTGATTCTTCGACCAGCTCAATCAGTTTTTTTATCTTTCTAATATCCATAATCTGTCTCTGTTTGTCTTTGCAATTAATGGGTAAAAATATCTGCTGCTGCGTCCAGGGCGAGCGAGTAGCCTTTAGCGCCAAAGCCTACTATCACGCCAGCAGCGATATCGGAAAAATAGGAATGATGTCGAAATGCTTCACGGGCGTGAACGTTCGACAAATGCACTTCAATAAACGGGATGGATACACTCAACAGGGCATCCCGCAACGCCACACTGGTATGCGTAAAGGCGGCGGGGTTAATAATAATGCCATCAACGCTACCCATGGCTGCATGGATACGATCGATAAGCACCGCTTCCGAGTTGGACTGCAAGTGCTCTAACTCTATCCCCATGCCTTTGGCCTGTTTTGACAGACCCTCGACAATGTAGTTGAGTGTAGCGTGGCCATATTTTTCTGGCTCACGTTTGCCTAACATATTCAGGTTAGGGCCGTTCAGTAGAAGTATTTTCATTAATCTTGTAGCTATCTTGCGGCTAAGTTCGGCATAAACACCAGTTATACATAAATCGGCGAATAATTAACACAAAAACCACGTTGAAATAATACTAAAATAAGCTTAGTCGACAATTATAGTTAATAATTATGATATCGCAGCAAAATACTGGTCTTATCAGGGGATTTAGCCGCAACTTCTCGATATTGAGATAGGCTCAAATAAATACTGCGGCGTAAGTTTGGTGAGGTTACAGGCGGTTGCCCCTGGCTTTACTGCGAATGGCTTCCGTTAGCTGTTTGGCAATCTCCGGGATTGGTAACGATTTGTCTACGCCACCACGTTTGACCGCTTCTTTGGGCATACCATACACAACACAGGTGGCTTCATCCTGGGCAAAGGTTGTGGCGCCTTTATCGTGCATTGCGCGCATCCCCTGGGCGCCATCCCGACCCATACCTGTGAGGATCACGCCAAAAGCATTGTGGCCAACGTGTTCTGCAAGGCTATCAAACAGGACATCTACTGAGGGTTTATGGCCGCTAACCCGGCCCTCGTCACTGAGTTGGGTGCGGTAATCGGCGCCGTATTTAATGACGCTTAAATGCTGATCGCCCGGTGCCAGGTAAACATGACCGGGCAACAGACGTTCATTATGCTGTGCCTCTTTTACAGTCAGTGCGCACTGACCGTTGAGGCGTTTGGCGAATGACTTGGTAAAGCCTGGCGGCATATGTTGGGTCATCACCACGGCCGGAAAAGATGCTGGTAGCCTGACCAGTAAATCTTTTATGGCTTCGGTACCGCCGGTGCTGGCACCGATACCCACAATGAGTTCAGTGCCGGAATACGTTAACTGGGTTTTGGTTACGGTTTCATTGGCGACCCGTTTTTTGACCCGGGCCCCGGCAGCGGCAATTATTTTGTCGGTAACCAGTTGCTGAAAAGCCAGAAACTTGGCCTGAACATCGATTTTCGGTTTAGGAATAAAATCTACCGCACCCAGCTCCAGCGCCAGCATAGTGGCATCTGCGCCTTTTTCGGTCAGGGTTGAAATCATCACTACCGGGGTAGGTTTGGCTTTCATCAGCCGGTCGAGAAAGGTCAGCCCGTCTACCTTGGGCATTTCGATATCCAGCGTAATAACATCGGGGCTGAAGCGCTTTACCATATCTTTTGCGACATAAGCATCTGGTGCCGTACCCACCAGGTAAAGATCAGGATGATTGGCAATAATTTGCGTCATCAATGAACGAATCAATGCCGAATCATCGACAACCAAGACAGAAATGGACATTAAAAAACTCTAATCAAATAAATCGATATCACCAGATACGGGGGCTTCTTTAATCCGCATACGGTATTCGCTTTCGCGATCAAGGATAGTGGTATTATGCATGGTTTTAATTTTGCGTACTTTTACCTCACCACTTTCGAGAAAAAAGTAAACCTTGCGAGGGTAAGGGCCTAGTAAATCGCGAGCAAGCACCGGGATACGTTCAAGTTGAAGATAATCCAGCACAAACTCCGAGTTTCGTTCACCGACATTATGCACTGTCAGGCCTTGCAGTACATTACCTCCGCCAAATACTTTGGCTTCCAGGCGGTTTCTTGCTGCGCCCATTTTTAATAGTTCATTAATGAGAAGCTCCATAGCGTAAGTGCCGTAACGTGCTGAGCTGTTCATTTCTCCGGAGGTAATAAATTCATCATTGGGGAGTAAGAAGTGGTTCATGCCACCGATTTTCGTTATCGGATCACGCAGACAAACCGACACACAGGAGCCTAATACGGTCACGATCATCGTATTATCGCGGGTTGCGTAGTACTCACCGGGTAAAATTTTCACCGCATCGCGATCAAAATGGCGGTCAAAATACCGATTGGGTGCACTGTTGTCTAATACGGCAGTCATAGCTGATTTCCGTTTACCTGATAGATAGTTTTGCCCCGTGCCCGCATAATGGCAGTTAAGTGATTAAAGTTTTCAGAATGCCCGGCGATATACCAGCCGTTTGGCTTCATGAGTTTAATGATTCGCTTAACGATGATTTCCTGAGTGGGTTTATCAAAATAAATCATTACGTTACGACAGAAAACAATATCCAGGCCAGGGTCTATGGCAAACTCTGTTGCCAACAGGTTTTGCTGAAAAAAGTGAATTGAATTACGCAGCTCAGCCACCACTCTGGCTTTACCAGCATTACTGCCCGTGCCTCGGTGGAAAAAGCGTTTGCGCCGGGCCGGACTGAGTTTTTCAACCTGATCAATTGGATAAATTCCCGCCCTGGCACGCTCCAGCATTCGACTATCGATATCGGAAGCGTAAATCTTAACGTTAGTGGAAAGTGACCCTCTGGCCTCAGCGCAAGTCATTGCTATGGAATAGGGTTCCTCGCCGCTGCTGCTTGCTGTACACCATATTCTCAACGGACCCCTATGTTGGTGTAAATATTCGCTAAGTTGTTCAAAATGGTGTGCTTCGCGAAAAAACGACGTCAAATTGGTGGTCAGCGAATTAATAAAGTGTTCAGTTTCATCCTGATGCGTATCCAAAAAATCCAGATAAGCCTGAAAGGTACTCAAATTAAGCGCTCTCAGCCGCCTCGATAGACGGCTGTAAACCATATTGTCTTTGCTGTCCGCCAGATTGATCCCGGTAAGCGAACGAATTTTGTGACGAATAGCATTAAATTCTTTGTTGGTAAATGCGAATGGCTTGTCCATTCAATTCGCCTTATTAAAAACTTTCCCACTCGTCATCATCATTTGGTGCGGCGGCACTAAATTGCTGAGAGCGAGGAGCTATAGACTTGGCCGGCACCCTGGGTTTAGGCTTTGCAGCTGGCACCGGCGCTGCCGCTGGAGTGTGCCCGGCGCTATCGCCAATATCAAAGAAGTTAACCCGTGATATCAGTTGTGACGCCTGCGAGCTCATGCTCTCAGCTGCGGCGGCGGCTTCTTCAACCAGGGCGGCATTCTGCTGCGTCATCTCGTCCATTTGCACTACGGCTTTGTTGATTTCGTCGATACCGCTGGCTTGCTCGGCCGACGCCGAAGCAATTTCCGACATAATGTCGTTAACGCGCTGGATAGCTGTGACAATTTCACTCATGGTCGCACCGGACTGATTAACCAGCTCATTCCCGCTTTCCACTTTCGATACCGAGTCGGATATCAGACCCTTGATATCTTTTGCGGCATTGGCAGACCGTTGAGCGAGGGTGCGTACTTCTGAAGCCACGACAGCGAAGCCGCGGCCCTGTTCGCCAGCTCGCGCTGCCTCAACCGCCGCATTGAGCGCCAGTATGTTGGTCTGGAAGGCAATACCATCGATAACGCCGATGATATCCTCAATTTTCTTGGCAGACTGATTAATTTCAGCCATGGTACCTACGACCTGCTCTATCAGTTTGCCGCCAGAAATTGCCACACGCGAAGCCTCTGAGGCCAGACCGTTGGCCTGTTTCGCATTATCGGCATTAAGCTGCACGGTACTGGTTAGCTCTTCCATGCTGGAGGCTGTTTCTTCCAGACTGGAAGCCTGTTGCTCTGTGCGTGAAGATAAATCGGCATTACCTCTGGCAATTTCACTTGACGCATTGCTGATGGTTTCCGAGCCGCTGCGAATTTCGAGGATTATGCTGGACAGGTTGGTCACAAAATCATTCACCGATTCTGCCAGTGTCTCAAACTCACCTTCGTATTCACGTTCAAGCCGCTCAACCAGACTACCTTTAGACATGGATAGCATAATGTCGCAGATATCATTAACGGCCATTTTACGGCTGGTTATATCAGTGGCGTATTTAACCACCCTGAAGACCTTGCCATTGTCATCCACAATAGGGCTGTAGGTGGCCTGGATCCAAATGCTTTTGCCGCCTTTACCTACACGATGAAACTCGCCGGTCTGGAACTGACCGTCGCCTAATTGCTCCCAGAATAAGCGGTATTCACTGCTTGAGCGCTCTTCCGGGTTCATAAACATACTGTGATGTTTGCCTTTAATTTCATCCAGGGTGTAGCCAACGGTTTTCAGGAAATTGTCATTAGCATCAAGGATTTTGCCAGTCGGATCGAATTCAATGACCGCCTGGGATTGATTAATCGCCTTAATCTGGCCAGAGAAATAGGCATTTTTGCGTTTTTCTTCGGTAATATCGGTGGCGTATTTTACCACTCGCGTGACCTTACCATTACTGGTGACTACCGGATTATACGATGCCTGGATCCAGACTTCTTCACCATTGCTGTTAAAGCGCAGGAACTCCCCTGCCTGATATTCGCCGCGGTTTAATTTTGCCCACAACTCTTTATATTCAGTAGAGCTTGCATAGTCTTTATCGACAAATATGCGGTGATGTTTGCCAACGATTTGCTGCTCGTCATAACCCATGAGGGCCAGGAAGTTTTCATTGGCTGTGAGAATTTCGCCGTTAGGTCGAAATTCAATAACACCCTGGCTTCTGTCGAGCGCGCCGAGTTTATTTGACGTCAGGTTGTGCTCGGTTTTATCTACCCACTCCACCATGGCTCCATTGGGATTGCCCTGTGCATCAAGCAGTGGTGTCAGACTAAGGTTAAAGTTGACATCGCCGATCATAATTGACGAGGACATCGGAGCCCTTAAATCAGCCAGGATGCGGCGCTGATGGCCTGGATCTTTATGGAACTGGTCAATGTTCTGACCCACTAAGTTGTCAGCAGAGAAGTGCGGCAGTACGGTGCGGATATCAGCTTCATATTTTTTGAGCAGGTTATACACCGCCGGGTTCGCATAAATGATATTTCGATTTTTATCGGCCACCATGACACCTGATGAGATGGCATTGAGTGCAATTTCATAAAATGCCGGCGTTTGTGGTTCTGGCTGGCCCCCAAAAAGGTTACGCAAGTTCATACTGAGCCCTCGTTCTGCTGATTCATGCTGTCAAAAATGCCGATTTCCCTGCTGGTAATCAGTCGTTCGATGTTGACCAGAATGACTAGACCGTCATCCACGCTGGCCAGTCCGTCCAGATAGCGGCTGTCGAATGCGACGCCGAATTCCGGGGGCGGGTGTATTTCATTTTCGGTGACATTGATAACATCTGACACGCTGTCTACCACAATGCCAACGATGCGGTCCTGTACGTTCAGCATAATGACAATGGTAAATTCGTTATAAGTGGCTTCACTGACATTAAATTTCACGCGCAGATCGACAATAGGCACAATATCGCCACGCAGGTTTATTACACCTTTAATAAAGTCAGGCGCATTGGCAATTTTCGTCACCGGTTCGTAGCCACGAATTTCCTTAACCTGAATAATGGCCAGGCCGTATTGCTCATCACCTAACATGAATGTCAGATATTCCTTGCTTGCACCACCAGTTGCTGCGATGGCAGCGTCCTGAGATGACACGGTATTCATCAGGCTAACCCCACTTGATTGATTTGTTCATTTTTCATCAGGTTATCAACATCGATAATCATGGCTACTTTACCGTCGCCCATGATGGTTGCACCGGATATGCCATCGACCTTTTTGTAATGGCGTTCCAGGCTCTTAATGACCACCTGTTGCTTGCCAAGTAGCTGATCGACAATAATCCCATAACGCTTTTTACCGATCTCGACCAGCACAATAATCGAATTCTCGATGGGTTTGTCCGGTTCGTCTATTTGCATTTGCTCGCGCAACGACAGTAACGGCCAGTATTGATCCCGGCTCCATAACATGGTGTCGTTAGCCAGGGTTTTAATTTGCTCTGGCTTCGGTTGCAGCGACTCTATGATATTCAGCAGCGGGATAATATAGGTTTCACTGCCCACCGAGACACACATGCCATCAATAATCGCCAGCGTAAGCGGTAACTTAATGGTAAAGGTAGAGCCCTGCCCGCCTTCCGAAACAATGTCGATTCCGCCTTGAATGGCTTCAATATTCTTGCGTACTACATCCATCCCCACGCCGCGGCCAGAAACATCGGTTACGGCTTCAGCAGTGGAAAAGCCCGGCGCAAAAATTAACTGCCAGACATCTTCATCTGGCATCTTAGGATCAACATCCAGTCCGTTGGCCAGAGCTTTGTTGAGGATTTTTTCCCGATTCAGGCCGCCACCGTCATCCTGAATGCTAATCAGGATATTTCCGCCACGCTGTTCTGCTTTAAGTACAACGGTGCCGGTTGCTGGTTTACCCGCTGCCACACGTTTATCCGATGATTCTATACCGTGATCCAGGCTGTTTCGCACCAAATGAGTGAGCGGGTCGGCGAGCTTCTCGATCATACTCTTATCAACCTCGGTTTCGCCGCCTTCAATGATCAGGTCAATTTTTTTGTCCAGCGTTTTGGCCAGATCGCGTACCAGCCTTGGGAACCGGTTAAATATGAACGATACCGGCAGCATTCGCATCGACATCACCGCTTCCTGAATTTCGCGAATGTTACGCGACAATTCGTCGATGGCGCCACTGAGCTTTTCGCCGGTATTGCCTTCAACTTCTTCGCCGATCATCGACAAAATGGACTGGGTAATCACCATTTCGCCAACCAGATTGACCACCGTATCGATTTTTGTGGTTTCTACCCTTACGGAGCCGGCATCGTTCTTTCCGGCTGCTTTGGCAGGTGGTTTTGATGCTGGTTTTGCCGCTTTAGCTGCGAGCTTGCTCGCCGGCGTGGGTGCAGACTCTGGTTGTGTAAAGAACCCGTAAGCGTCTTCGTCTTTAATCGGTTGAGCCGGTTTGGGCTCGGTAAAAAAGCCGTAGCTGCCGTCCCTGTCATCATGCTCGGTTTCTGGCGCCGATGTTGCTGCTTTCGGCTGGCCGGGGGCGTCATCAAAGAAGCCAAAGCCGTCGTCTTCTTCTGCGCTGTTGTCTGCTTCCGGTTGGCCGGGGGCGTCCTCAAAGAAGCCAAAGCCGTCATCCTCCTCTGCGCTGATGTCTGCTTCAGGCTGGCCTGGCGCATCGTCAAAGAAGCCAAAGCCGTCATCCTCTTCTGCGCCGATGTCCGCTTCAGGCTGACCGGGCGCGTCATCAAAGAAACCAAAGCTGTCGTCTTCTTCTGTTGTATCAACCGGGGGCGAAAGTTCTGCACCCTCGCTTTCATCGCCTTGTGCAGACAAAATGCTTTCCAGCGCAGTTTTACCTTCTTCTATTTGCTGCCAGTTAATGTCGCTTTCATCCTGGTACGCTTGCAGAATATCGCCAAGTGTATCGGTGGTAGACAGCAATACATCAACTATGTCAGTAGTTAAATCCAGCTCATGGTTACGGGCCTTATCCAGGATGGTTTCCATCACATGGGTGAGGCCGGTTAAGGCGTCGAAGCCAAAAATGCCACTGCCACCTTTAATCGAGTGGGCGGCGCGGAATATGCTGTTGAGCTCTTCCGCGTCCGGGTCGTCTGTTGAAATGTTTAGCAGCAATTCTTCCATGGTTTGAAGATGCTCCTGGCTCTCCTCAAAAAACACGGTGTGGAATTGATTCATATCGACAGACATGAGTGACTACCCGAGCAGTTTTTTAGCAACGGCCAGTAACTTGGACGGGTCAAACGGTTTAACCATCCATCCTGTGGCACCGGCCGCTTTACCCTGGCTTTTTAGTGTATCGCCGGCTTCGGTAGTCAGCACTACGATAGGCACTGTACGGTAACTCATCATGCCGCGCAGAGATTTAATTAGCGTAATTCCATCCATCCGCGGCATATTCTGATCAGTCAGAACGAAGTCATAGCGCGTAGTTTGGCACTTATCCAGTGCGGCCTGACCGTCTTCGGCTGAATCTACATTGTAGCCGGCCCCTCGCAGGGTAACCTCTACCATTTGACGGATTGACATAGAGTCGTCAACGATTAGGATTTTTTTGCTCATACTGTATTAATTCCTTGCTATGGAAATGGTAGTTCGATTGCCTTGTGCATTCCGCTCAACAGTCTGACATATCGCATCAACAAGCCCGAGGCCACGGCCACTGAGGCCCTGCTGAACAGCTGAATTATCAGAAAGCGCAAAACCCGAACCGGAGTCTTCCACTGATATCTTTATAAACGTAGTCGAATTTGTGTAAATTTGTATGATTAACTGATCTTTATTTGTCAAGCCGCTCATACGCTCTTCACGTAACGCCAGATAGGTGGCAAACCCTTCAAAGTCATTTTTAAGATCTGAGTCTAAATGGAGGATGCCATGATCAAGCGCGTTATTGATGAGTTCGGCCAGCACGGTAAAAGCTTTCTGGCATAGATCTCTGGGCAATCCCGAATTTTGCATAATGTGCATCGCCTGATTAAGCACATCAAGGCTGGCGATGACCTTGCCCCTAACACAAAACTGATAATCTATCTCGCCGAAACTTTCAGGTTCTTCTAAGGTGCGGGTTTGTATCTGATTACGCAGCGCGTCACCATTAATCACGCACAGAGTAATATCGTCTTCTATGGCATTGCCATCAGCAAATTGCAGGCAATCGTCCATAATGTGGATGAGGCTCTCATGATTGCCTGCCAGCATTTCCGCCCGGGCAATCAACCTGGCTGATGAATAGGCTTCTCCAGCCGGATTGGTTTGTTCAATAATGCCGTCGGTGTATAACGTTAATTGCTGTATCTGTTCCAGCGGAATTTGTTCGGGTTTGATACTGAAATCATCCGGCTCCATTATGCCTAGCGGCATGGCTTTTGACCTGAATCGCTTTACGTCACCTTGTATGCAGCAACAGATAACGTCCGGCAGCCCGGCATTGACAATGGTCACTGTTGAGGAATAAGGACAAATTTCTATTCCTAATAACGCTACAAATCGATCATCGGGTATTTCTGTATACAATTTTCGATTGATTTCGTGAAAAATCTCATCGATAGTTTTGCCTTTATTCGCCATCGCTTTGGCGGTTGTGACAATGGGGATAATACAAATCGCCGCGGCCAGCCCGTGCCCCATGGCATCCGCCAGAATAATCTGGATCTTGCCAGAGGGGTTGGGTGGCGAAAAAATGGTGTCACCGCTAAAGTTCGTCATTGGCCGGCTGCGCACTGCCACGAAATCCGGCAAGTCACACTGGCTGTTGGCCATGTTCTGGTATACGTGTTGGGCCAGGCTTTCTTCCTGGGCTTTCTCGCTAAGTAACTGTTGGAGCAATTGATACTTGTTGGCCAATTCCAGGCTAGTACGTTTAAAAGTCAGCAGGTTACGGATCTTTTCCCATAACAACTCAATGCTAACCGGCTTAACGATGTAGTCGTGCACACCCTGACTAAAGCTTTCACTGATACTGGTAAGCTGGTCATCTATGGATACCATGATCACATAGGGCGGTGGTTCCATTTGTTGCAACGAAGACAACAAATCAGTGCCATGACCATCTGGCAGATGGTTATCCAGAATGACAAGGTCAAAGTGGCGCTTCTCAAGTACCTCCCGGGCATCCTCCAACGAAGAGGCTGAGATAACCTTTACCCGTTTAAGCATTAAATCGGAGACCAGTAACTCACAAAATATCGGATCATCGTCGACAACCAGTACCGAGTCAGTTGGTTTGGATGTTTGTTGTGAGTTCATGCCGGTGCTTACCCTTTACGGATCGTAACCATTTTTTCAAAATTGGCAATTTCGAGGACTTCCAGTGCGGTGCCTTTAGCGTTGACAATTTCTACATCGCAGCCACTCGCTTTGGCCCGCTTCTTAAGTAAGACCACCATGCCCAGCGCAGCACTGTCCAGGTAGAGCACCTTAGCGAAATCAAGGGTAATTTTACCGCCCTTGTTATTTTCCAGAATTTGATTGTACTGCTCGGTAAAAGTCTTATGAAAACTAAAGTCAAAGCGTTCCGGGACTGAGATTGTTGAATTCATTACGGCTCCATTAAAACAATTCAATCTCACCTGCTTCCACAGAAGAAGATGATACAGGGTTATGTAATGCCGCCCACTCTGATTTTACTTTTTGCTGGAATTGTTCAGGGTCATTTAAAAACGACTGGCGATTAGCATCGTCCATCAGGTCGGCGAGGTTCATATTCAGCAGCGTTACGGTGCCAATGGTGTATTCAATGTACTGGCGGTTAATATCGCCGAATTGCAGACTACGGGTGGCATTATCCAGCGCCGAGTTTAACTGCATCGACAGATCATGGAGGCCGGAAGTGATATTTTGATCATGTTCGGCCTTAACAATTATTTGCTCCAGCGCCTGATTAATATCCTTCTTAGCTTCAATGACATAGCTCACATCATAGGCCGCCAGCACACCGATACGGTCGCTCAGTGAGGAAATTTTATCGTTGATGCTGTTAATCTGTGTCTGAATCGATTCGCTGAACTGAGCGGAGCGATTGGACAAGCTGCGTACTTCATCGGCCACGACTGCAAAACCGCGACCATGTTCCCCTGCACGGGCAGCCTCTATGGCGGCATTCAGCGCCAGCAAGTTGGTTTGGGCAGCAATACTGTCGATGTCTTTCAGCGCCTTAATAACCGATGGCACGGTGTCGTTAATGGCGGTAATTTGCTCGAGAATTTCCATTATCCCGGCCGACATATCGACGGTGCTTTGGATAAAGCGGTCCAGTGTTACGCCGGTGCGCTCAGCAAAACTGCGCATTCGTTGACTGTATAGCTCTTCGCTATCATCGTCGGCTTTGATCAATTGCAAAATAGTATTACTTTGTTGATCCACCAGGCCACGCAGGCCAATAAAACTGGTGCTAAGCGTATCTACTGCGTCATTGTGAGTGGAAATGATATTAGCCAGGCTTGACTCGCAGTCACTCAGTACTTGTGTTGAGGTTTGCGCCACACTGTGTAGTGCAGGCTCTGCCGCGAGCGGACTTACAGTGGGTGCTGACGAAGATGACGCAGCTTGTGACGCATTTTCACTGCTTGCTGGTGAGGCTGGCGCCAGATATTCGTATGCGAATACCACCGCGGCGACAACGAGCACTCCAACTACGCCGGAAACAAAATGAGCGAGAATCAGAGCAACAACTGTTGCTATCCCTACAACAAAATATTTATTCATGACTTTCTCTAATCCACAGGCTAACGCTATGAATTGTAGTACATATATGACGCTACTGTAGGCAAGTATTAAATGCGTTGCAACTACCTTTAGTGATAGTTGCAACTAATTGATGATATTAAGGTTTTTTGTATATAGATAAAAATAAATTTTATTTCATTAAATTTAAAAATACATAAATACAAAAGGGTAAGCTATTGATTTTTGTTTAACGCATTAGTTACATGCTGTGCAAAAGGTGCCGCCTTCATAATACCGGTTACCCGGGCTTTGGTAAGTTCATTGCCGGCTTCGTCGAACAGCAAAATAGTGGGCAATCCCAGCACGTCAAAGGCATCCTGAAAAGCCAGGTTGGTTGGCGTGTTGTCGGTTAAATCTATCTGCATCCACACCGTGTTACTCAGTGCATCAATAACGGCCGGATCAACAAAGGTGTATTTTTCAAACTCTTTACAGGCCACACACCAGTCCGCGTAGAGGTCAACCATCACTGACTTGCCTTCAGCGTTGGCAGCAGCAAGTTTTTGTTCAAAATCCTCAAGGTTTTTCACCACCATAAAGGTTGGGTGGGAAGCGGGCTGTACGGTTGCTCCGGCGGAAGTTTTGGAGGTTTCATAATGCGCCCCACTCTGGCCAAACAAAGTGTTATAGCCCAGCATTGCGGATATAAACAGGCCGAGAAAAATCACCAGTGATCGCACGCCTTTGGCAAAGGAAGCAGTGCTTGGCTGATTAACCACCTGATAATAGCTGAAAGCGCCCAGACCAAGCGCTGACCAGAGCAGCATGCTGTAGTCTGAGTTCCACAGTCGTTCAACAAACACAATCGCGACGGCCAGTAGCATAAAGCCAAAGGTGGTTTTGATAATGTTCATCCAGTTACCGGCTTTCGGTAGTAGCTTGCCGCCGGTCATGGCAAAGATAATCAGCGGGATCCCCATACCCAGACTGAGGGCGTAAAGCGCCAGGAAGCCAAGTGTCATGTCGCCGCTCTGGGCGATAAATATCAGTACACCGGTGAGTGGCGCTGTGGTGCAGGGCGAGGCAATTAAGCCAGACAGGATACCCATCACAAATACGCCCACCAGGCTGCCCCGTTGCTGAGTGTTGCTCATGCCACTGACTTTTTCCTGCCACTTATTGGGTAACTGAATTTCGTAGGCACCAAACATAGCGGCGGCCAGCGCTACAAAAACCACAATAAAGGTGCCGAGGATGTACGGACTCTGCAGCGATGCCTGAAACTGCACGCCGGCTGAGGCAACTACCAGGCCCAGCAATGAATACATAATGGCCATGCCCTGCACATACACAAAGGCGAGCGTAAACGCGCGGGACATTTTAATGTCTTTGCCCTGGCCAATAACGATACCCGACACAATAGGGTACATGGGAAATACGCAGGGCGTGAAAGCCAGTCCTATCCCCAGCGCCAAGAACAGCAGCAGAGTGAGAGGCAGGTTTTCATCGGACTGCAGAAGACTAGCCAGATCGTATTGCTCGCTGACCGTTTGCGCTGGTGCCGGGGACGTTTGCGCTTCGCCGCCACTTAACTCACCGGTGACACTCGCGCCCTGAAATTCGTTGAGGTAAATCACCTTGGTGGTGGGTGGGTAACATAACCCGGCGCTGGCACAGCCCTGATAGCGCAGTTTAACCACGCCATCCTGTACGGTTTCGGTAATGGGGTAACTGAACGACACCGCGTTATAAAACACCTCAGAAATGCCAAAGAACTCATCTTCAATCTGCTCAGCCGGGGGAAATACCGGTTCGCCCAGCATGGCATTTTTGGTCGACACCTTAAATTGCTTTTTGTACAGGTAATAGCCGTCAGCGATGTCAAAGCGTACAACCAGGGTGTCGCCTTTTTGCGAAAAATCAAAAACAAAGGCTTCTTCTACCGGCAGAAATGACGGTTCGTCGCTAAACAGATCCTCCATATTATTGTCACTTAACTGGGCCGAAGCCACCGTAGTGAATAACAGGGCAAAAAATGTCAGGGTGATTACTGCTAGCCGGGACTGATTCACCGAATTACTTCCTCTTTTTGAATGTTTAATTCCTGTTCTACCCAGGAGTCATAAGCTTCGCTCGCTGCACAAGCCGGTACCGCTATCCACTGCGGCACGTCGTAGTTATGTAGCGCTGTTACTAACTGCTCTGCTTCTGCAAGCTTGTGCTGGTGGGTTTTAATGAGGATCTGGAATTCCTGATCCTGCATCACCTGATTATCCCAGCGATAAACCGAGGTCATGCCCGGAATAATCTGCACGCAGGCAGCAAGGTGTTGCGTTAACAACTGGTTGGCTATGGTTTCTGCGTTTTGCCGCGAGTCCGTAGTGCAATATACGATGCAAAGGTCTGTCATAGTTTTCATAGGACCGGGTTTATCCCAAATAATATTCAACTTGTCCGGCTTGCCGGCACTTTACCGAGCAATGCGGGTCTATGACAAGTCGATCATCGTTAGTACGGGATAATCTTACGATACGATGACTTGGGTTTGCATAATTGTGCCCCATCTTCATTAACTGAACCTTAAGATTGCAACAGGAAACCTACATTGCGCTTTTTATTATTACTTTTTATTGTCATGCCGATCGCTGAAATTTCGCTGTTGCTGCAGGTGGGTGACTTAATTGGTGGTTGGAATACGGTAGGATTAATCGTGATTACCGCTTTTGTTGGCGCTTATCTGGTTCGTCAGGAAGGCATTTCAACATTACAAACTGCACAAGCGAAACTGGCGCAAAATCAGGTGCCGGGCAAAGAAATGATGGAAGGCATGTTGCTGGTGATTGCCGGCGTGTTGTTAGTTACCCCGGGGTTTATTACCGATATCATCGGTTTTGCTTTTGCGCTGCCCTTTTCCCGCCAATTCATTGCAAGCAGAGCGGCCAGTCACCTTACGGTGCGCACATTTAATGCTACGCAGCAGACAACTTATCAGTACACCCGTCGTCCTTCGTCTCACAATGACGGGGATACTATCGAGGGTGAGTATACCGATAAGTCTGAAAACGACCCGGATAAACGCCTGAAGTAGTATCAGGCGCTATGCGTTGCTGTTTTACAGTGATGCTTCTAAAGCTGCCAGCTTCGCCTCCATAAAGGCTTCAAACTGATGTTGATTTTGTGGCTGATGAGGATGGCCTGGCCAACTGGCAAAAAAACCATACTCATAAGATGTCGCGGGCTTAAATTTAAACAAGTAATCATGAGGCCCAACAAATTGTTCAGCTACGTCGCTTTTTCGCACGAACAGCGCCATACCTAAGTCCAAATCATCTCCCAACAGGTTCTGCTTGCCGTAGGTGGCAATCATTTTCCAGTTCGGGCTCTGTTTCTCGATATACTGCACGCCCTTATGTTTAACCAGTCCGGTAACCAGATTATCCATGGCAACTGAGGATTCCACGGTAACCAGAGTGCTTGGATCGCCGGCTTCAATGGCGTACACCGTACTGACATCGGCGCTTATACCGTCAACCGTCCAGCCGTCATATTTCACTTCAAACTGACTCTGTTGCGGGCCATTCTCCAGCAAGCGCCAGTGCGTTGCATCGACCTCCTTAAAATGCTGAACACCGTCATCAACCCAACGTCCAAGCGCGCCCAGGCCAACCGATTTGCCTACTTTCAGGGCATCACCACCCCAGTCACTGAGTTCGTGATAGCTATCGTAGCCATCCTGTCCGACCTGAGATAACACCATGTCGGTAGTGGTTTTAACGAATACGTCGATACCGTTGCGCCAGTCCAGATACAAGCGGTAGCCAACCAGATCATTTTCCCAGCCCGGACCTTCATAACGCAGATAGTAAGAATGATCGGTAAGTTGCTCCGGTGAGGTAAAGGATTCTACTGCTGTAAACTGAAAATCGTCGGCGACATATGCGGTATCCTGCCACTTTCCACCCTGACGGACTGACAGCTCGGCATGGGTTTTTACTACCGGTTGTTCTGCTGTGACGGATGGAGTTCCCGATGACTGAGTCGTCGACTGGCTATTATCAGAACAGGCCGAGAGCAGTATGGATGCGGCGATTAGCGACTTTACGAGGTGCCGTTTCATGGTTTTCTCCGTGGTTAGCATTAGATAATCAATAGTAAAAATTTAGTTAATCATATTGACAATTGCCACCGGTGGCAATTATTTTAAATGTTGTTAACAAAATTTGTTCCGTGAGTGAACCTGTTAACATCTTTTAAAATGGTAATCGCAAAATTTTGCAAGAGGTGACATGCCGGATTTTAGTTTAACTCATCGTCGTGCCCTGGTAACCGGTGCCAGCAGAGGCATAGGGCAGGCTCTGGCAGTGGCCTTAGCTGAGGCCGGTGCCGATGTAATTTGTGCCAGCTCCAGGCCCGGTGGTTGCAACGAAACCGTGGCCACAATTGCCCGCCTGGGCACGGTAAAGGTGGCCCAGTTACATGCCGACCTCAGCGATATGCAAGCCGTTCAGGCGCTTGCCGATGATGCCCTGGGGTTATGGGGAGGCATTGATATTCTGGTTAACAATGGCGGCACTATATTTCGTAGTCCGGCTACTGAGTACCCGTTAGCTGAATGGCAGAATGTGCTCAGGGTAAATCTCGATGCCAGCTTTTTGCTGTGCCAGCAATTAGGCAAAACAATGGTAGAGCAGGGCAGCGGCAAGATTATTAATATTGCCTCCATGCTCAGCTACAGTGGTGGAATTACCGTGCCTGCCTACACCGCCAGTAAGCATGCAGTGGCGGGTTTAACCAAGGCGTTGGCCAATGAGTGGGGGGCGTCAGGTGTGCAGGTGAATGCCATAGCGCCAGGCTACATTCGCACCGATAACACGCAGGCTTTACAGGACGACACCTCGCGCAGTAACGAAATCTGTGCGCGTATCCCGGCCGGTCGCTGGGGTGAAACGAATGATTTAAAAGGGGCCGTGGTGTTTTTAGCCAGTGCGGCCAGCCAGTATATCAATGGTCACATACTGGCCGTTGATGGGGGCTTTTTGGCCCGCTAAATAACAGGACACAGAATCATGACGACTGAATACGAAACCCGTTATGCCATTGGCCAGCAGGAAGCCAAAGGATACGATACCCAGGCATTACGGGATGCTTTTCTGGCGGATAAACTAATGCAGCCAGGCAAGATTTACTGGGTTTACAGCCACTATGAACGATTTATGGTGGGTGGCGCTGTACCACTAGCAACCGGCCTGACGCTGGACACCCTGGACGCTTTGAAATCGCAGTGCTTCACGGCACGCAGAGAAATAGGTGTGATTAACGTTGGCGGCGCCGGCACGGTGCAGGTTGACAACACCACCTATACCCTGGAAAAAGGTGAAGCCCTGTACATTGGCGCCGGTGAGCACAATGTGACGTTTTACTCTGATAACAGCGAGACACCAGCGTGCTTCTATCTTAACTCAGCGCCTGCCCATGCCAGTTACCCCTGTAAAAAGGTGGGCAAAGACGACGCTAATGTATTGCATTTAGGTTCACCAGAAACGGCTAATCAGCGCGACATTCACCAGTTAATCATCAACGGCGTGGTGGAAACCTGCCAGTTACAAATGGGCCTGACCCGGCTTTATCCGGGCAGTGTATGGAATACCATGCCGGCCCATCAGCATGATCGACGCAACGAAGTGTATTTTTATCTGGACGTGCCTGAAGGTCAGGCGGTGAGTCATTTTATGGGCGAGCCCCACGAAACCCGCCATATTTTCGTGCAGAACCATCAGGCCATATTATCCCCGCCGTGGTCAATCCATTGTGGCTGTGGTACCGCCAACTATGCCTTCATCTGGGGGATGGCTGGTGAAAACCTGGATTATGATGATATGGATAAATTCCCTGCCAGCGAGCTGCGCTAGGAGCGTTTTGATGTTTACTATGATAGTCAGATTAACCAGTGTTATTGTTATCAGTCTTGGGTTAATCAGCTGTGGGTCTGATACCGACAGTGAGGTAACTACCTTGCGTCTCGGTCATACCCTGGATACTCAGCATTCGGTACACAAGGCCATGGTACATTTTGGTGAACGCCTCAACGCGTTATCCAATGGCGCCATGAACGTCAAAATTTATCCCAGCAGTCAGCTCGGCACCGAGCGCGAAATGATTGAGTTGCTGCAAATTGGCTCATTATCCATGACCAAAGTCTCGGCCAGTCCGCTGGAAGGCTTTGTGCCAGCCATGAAGATCTTTAGCATTCCTTATATTTTTCGCGACAACGACCATTTCTGGAAAGTGCTTAACAGCGAGGTCGGGCAAGGGCTATTGGCCGGTGTTGAGCCCTTCAGGCTCAAAGGCCTGGCCTATTATGATGCCGGCAGTCGCAGCTTTTACACCAACAACAAGCCGGTCAGAACCCCGGCTGATCTAGCCGGCATGAAAATTCGGGTACTTAACAGTCCCACCGCGGTCCGTACGGTTCGTGAGCTGGGTGGTGCCGCCACGCCGGTAGCCTGGGGCGAACTCTACACCGCGTTGCAACAAGGCGTGGTGGATGGCGCAGAAAACAATCCGCCCAGTTACTACCTGTCGCGACACTATGAAATTGCTCGTTACTACTCGTTGGATGAGCACACCTCAGTGCCCGACGTGATGCTGATGTCGTTGCGGGTGTGGGAAAACCTCACCGAGCAGCAACAGGAATGGGTGGATAAAGCTATGCAGGATTCGGTGATTTTTCAACGCCAGGCCTGGCAGGAATCTACGCTTGATTCACTGGCTAAGGTCAAAGCTGACGGTGTGGAAGTGATCTATCCTGACAAAAAGCCTTTCGTTGAAGCGGTAAAACCTTTCCACGAAAGTCTGCGCGGCACTGCCGTTGGCGATCTCATTTCTCAAATTAAGGCCATGTAGTATGCGTAAGGTTATACGACTCATTGATCAACTCGTGGCCGGCACCCTGATGCTGGCAATGGCGCTCATTTTACTGACTGTAGTGTGGCAGGTTATCTCCCGTTATATTCTGCAGGATCCGGCGTCAGTTACCGAAGAATTATCCCGTTTTTTACTGATTTGGATTGGCCTGCTCGGTGCGGCTTTTGCGTACCGACAAAAAGTCCACCTGGGCTTCAATCTGATTGTGGAGAAACAGTCTGAGCAAATTCGTAAGTACATACTTACTCTGGTTGAATTACTGGTCATCATTTTTTGCGCCGCCACCTTGTTATTTGGCGGGAGTCAGCTGGTATCACTTACCCTGGAACTGGAGCAAATCTCCGCCGCGCTGGGGATAAGGATGGGGTATGTGTATGTGGTGTTGCCACTGTCCGGGATCCTGCTTATTTGTTATGGGCTAATCAATATCCATAACCTGTGGCTGGCTGACGAAGAGGGAGCACTATAATGGATTACACTGCACTGGTGCTGGTAGTCACTTTCTTTTTACTGCTGGTCCTTAACGTACCCATTTCATTCAGCATTGGCATTGCCACCATGGCTGCCATGCTGATGAGCATAGATTTTACGCCGGCAGTTACCACCATTGCTCAGCGCATGGCTGGAGGACTGGACAGCTTTGCCTTGCTGGCCATTCCGTTTTTTGTGTTATCCGGGATGATTATGGGGCGAGGTGGTATAGCTAAACGTCTCATAAACTGCGCGCTGGCGCTGATAGGGTCGCTACCTGGTGGTCTGGCGCTGGTTAATGTTGTGTCGTGCATGCTGTTTGGCGCTATTTCAGGTTCCGCTGTGGCCACCACGTCGGCCATTGGGAGTTTTATGCTGCCGGAAATGAAAAAGCAGGGCTACGATGAAAACTTCAGCGCGGCGGTGACCGCTGCTGCCTCGACTACCGGCATGTTGATCCCGCCCAGCAACATTCTGATTGTTTACGCCATTGCCAGTGGCGGCGTATCTATCGCAGCGCTGTTTATGGCCGGTTACTTGCCCGGTATAATGGTGGGGCTCGCGCTTATGATGGTGTGTTTTGTTCATGCCAAACGCAAAGGTTACGCCACGGCTGATCGCCTGCCAATGAAGCTGGTGGTGCAGCAGGTTGCCGCCGCAATACCCAGCTTGTTTTTAATCTTTCTGGTTATCGGCGGGATTGTTGGTGGTATCTTCACCGCTACTGAAGCCGGCGCCATCGCTGTGGTTTATTCATTGATTCTGGCGGTGGGTGTTTACCGCGAAGTAAAGCCCAAACAACTGCCGGATATTTTACTGAAATCGGCCGAAACCACCGCTATTGTCATGCTGCTTATTGGTGCTTCAACGGCTATGTCATGGATGCTCTCCTATGCCAATATTCCTCAGAATATCAGTGCATTTATGCTCACCGTCAGCGATAACCCGATTATTATTCTGCTGCTGATTAACCTGCTGTTAATTATTGTGGGGGCGTTTCTGGATATGACCCCTGCGGTGCTGATTTTTACGCCGATTTTCCTGCCGGTAGCGGCGGAACTGGGCATGTCACCGCTGCAGTTTGGTATTATGATTGTATTAAATCTGTCGATTGGATTGTGCTCACCGCCTGTTGGGGCAGTGTTATTTATTACCTGTGCTATTGCCAAAACACGCCTGGACAAAATTATCCGGCCGTTGCTGCCACTTTATGTCGCGATGTTTGTGGTACTAATGCTGGTGACCTATGTGGCGTGGTTTAGTGAAGCATTACCGGCACTGTTCGGGGTATAAAACCCCGGCTGCTGGTTTGGAAATCAACGAATAACCCGAAAGTGCTGAGAGTAGCGTAACAAACCGGTTAACGGTAAACTCAGACTGATGAATAAAAAACAAAAATAAAGAGTACTCTGCATGGATAAGAAGCCAACCATCAATGATGTGGCACGTATAGCCGGGGTGTCCAAGCGCACCGTCTCCCGGGTTATCAATGGGGCCTCAAATGTTGGCGCCGCTACCCGGGAAAAAATTCAACAGGTGGTGGATGAGCTGGGCTTTTCGCCGGATAAACAGGCCCGGGGCCTGGCTGCCAGCCGTTCTTATCTGATTGGTTTGATTTACGATAACCCGGATGCACTCTATATCGACCAGGTGCAACGCGGTGTACTCGATGTTTGTTCGAAAAAAGGCTACGAGCTGGTTGTTCACCCCTGTAATTATCGCAGTGATGATTTTATCAGTAATTGCGTGGGCTTTGTGCGGCGTTCCAACATCGACGGCGTAATTGTACTGCCGCCGGTGTCGGAGTCTAACGAGTTGGCCACGGCGCTGGAGAATCATGGCATTAACTATGTCAGGCTGACCTCGGTGGATATCGACGACAAAGCCAATATTGTGGTGTCGGACGACCGTGCCGCGTTAAGTGATATGGCCCGATACCTGGTGTCGTTGGGACACAAAGACATCGCGATTATTAGTGGGCCTAACCACTATTATTCTACTGTAGAGCGTTTGGAAGGGATTATTAACACACTGCAGGAGCTGGGTATAACCATTCCAGCAGAACGGGTCATGGAAGGTAAAAACAGTTACGAAAGTGGTATCGAGTGTGCCCGCGCATTACTGATTCAAACGCCGCGTCCGCAGGTGATTGTGGCTAATAACGATGAGATGGCCGCTGGTGTACTAAAAGTGGCGCATGAACTCGGTATCGATGTGCCCGGCGAGCTATCGGTTGCCGGTTTTGATGATAACTTGCTGGCGTCGCGGGTGATTCCATCACTCACCACAGTGCAGCGTCCGGTGGTTGCCATGGCAGGTATTGCCGCGAAAAAAATAGTCGCCCAGATCGAGAATAAGCCAGCTGAAGGTGTGGAAGAATATACTATCAAGCCACATCTTATTATTCGTGAATCAACGCGCAAAGCAACCAAACCATAGCCGATAAAAAATAAACGAAAACTGCTTTAACATAATTTGCCACCGGTGGCATTAATGTTAAAAGTGTGGTAGCTTATCAATAACAGGAATTAACGATCAGAGATTTTATGGCCGATCAGACCAAGCTAATACAAGTGCATCCAAACGATAACGTTGCTGTGTCAACCATGGCGTTGCCTGCCGGTACGATCGTAGACACTTTATCGGTTACCCTTGGCAGTGATACGCCCGCAGGCCATAAAGTCGCCCTGAGTGACATCGCGGCCGGTGAAAAAGTCGTCAAATATGGCTTTGCCATTGGTATTGCTCAGGCGGATATCAAACGTGGTGATCATGTTCACAGTCATAATTTAAAAACGGCATTGAGTGGTCAGGAAAACTATCAGTATGAGCCGGTTGCTGCACGCAAACCGGTTACCAAACCTGCTCAGGCCAGCTTTATGGGCTATCGCCGGGCGAATGGTAAGGTTGGGATACGCAACGAAGTCTGGATCATCAATACGGTTGGCTGTGTAAATCGCACTGCTGAGCGCATTGCCGCTGAGTGCGAGCGTCGTTTCTTCGGGGAGTGCGATGGTTTTCGTTCATTTACCCATCCGTTTGGCTGCTCACAATTAGGCGATGACCTGCACGACACACAAACCATACTCGCTTCGCTGGCATCGCACCCCAATGCGGGCGCGGTGCTGATTGTTGGGCTGGGTTGTGAAAACAACCAGCTGTCCAATTTGCTGGAAAAAGTCGACCGCCCGGCCTCGCAGATCCGGTATTTTAACTCCCAGCAGGTGGGAGACGAAATTGAGGAAGGGATCCGCCTTATTCATGAAATGCTAGCTGATGTTGGCAAGTGCACCCGCGAGCCCATTGATGGCAGCGAGTTGGTACTGGGAGTGAAGTGTGGCGGGAGTGATGCGTTTAGTGGCATTACCGCCAACCCGCTGGTGGGTCGCATGACCGATTTAATGGTTAAACAGAACGGCAGTGTGCTGCAAACGGAAACCCCGGAAATGTTCGGTGCCGAGCAGTTACTAATGAACCGGGCGACCAGTCAGGCTGTATTTTGTGAAATTGTTGAACTGGTAAACGAATTTAAACAGTACTTTATTGATAACAACCAGCCTATTTATGAAAACCCGTCGCCGGGTAATAAGGCCGGCGGGCTTACCACGCTGGAAGAGAAGTCGCTGGGCGCGGTGCAAAAAGGCGGTCAGGCACCGGTTAACGGCGTATTGCAGTACGGCGAACCTTTGTCTAAGAAAGGCCTCAATCTACTCCAGGCACCGGGCAACGATGCGGTAAGTTCCACCGCACTTGCCGCCAGCGGCGCGCACATTATTTTATTCACCACCGGCCGGGGTACCCCGCTCGGCTTTCCTGTACCCACAGTGAAAATCTCATCTAACAGTGAAATAGCTCATAAGAAGCCACACTGGATAGATTTTAATGCAGGCCAGATATTGCAGGGCACCAGTATTGATGACTGTGCTGCTCAGCTGTATCAGCAATGCCTGAATATTGCGTCAGGCGAAAAAACCTGCAACGAGAAAAATGGCAGTCACGAGATAGCGATCTGGAAACGTGGCGTAACCCTGTAACAAAGAGACTGATATGAAACCAATACTATTACACGAAGACAGACTGTTTCCGGCCGACGAAGCAACACGCTCTGTCGCTCGCTCGCTGTATCAAACAGTCAAAGACTTGCCTATTATCAGCCCCCACGGCCACACCGATCCGCGCTGGTTTGCCTATGATGAAAATTTTGGCAATGCCACCGAGCTGTTTATTTTACCCGATCATTATGTGTTCAGAATGCTCTACAGTCAGGGCGTTTCGCTGGAAAGTCTGGGCATTCGTCGCTGGGATGGTGGTCCAACCGAGGGTGACCCACAGAAAATCTGGCAGATTTTTGCTGACCATTATTATCTGTTTGCCGGTACGCCTTCCAGAATGTGGCTGGATACAGTGTTCAAAAACGTGTTTGGCTTAACCGACATGTTATGCAGCGAAAACGCCATGGAGTATTACCATTTCATTACCGCAGAGCTGGGCAAAGACGCTTACAAGCCACGGGCTCTGATGGACCGCTTTAATATAGAACTGATTGCTACCACCGAAGGCGCGCTGGATAACCTTGAGCACCACCGGGCATTAAAAGGCACCGGTTGGGATAAGCGTGTTATCACATCTTTCCGCCCGGATGATGTGGTAGATGCTTCCCGTGAAGACTTTGCTCAAAATATCGAGCTGCTTGGTGAAATTACCGGCGAGAATACCACCGACTGGGAAGGGTATCTGGCTGCTATTCGTCAGCGCCGGGCGGTATTCCGCGAGCACGGTGCCACAGCCACCGATCACGGCCACCCAACGGCCCGTACTGCAGATCTGTCAAAGGCTGATTGTCAAGCGCTATTCAGCAAGAGCCTGAGTGGCAAAGCCAGCGAAGCCGAGCAGGAATTGTTCCGCGCTCAAATGCTTACCGAATTAGCGGGTATGAGTATTGAGGATGGCATGGTTATGCAGATCCACCCCGGCGCTTTTCGTAATCACAATAACGATGTGTTTACTAAATTCGGCCGTGATAAAGGCGCGGACATCCCGCTGCAAACCGAATATGTTAATGCACTGAAACCGTTGCTGGATAAATACGGCAACGATCCCCGCCTGAACATCATTTTGTTCACGCTTGATGAAACCGTGTATTCCCGAGAGCTGGCACCGCTGGCTGGTCATTATCCGTGCCTTAAGCTGGGCCCTGCCTGGTGGTTCCACGATAGCCCGGAAGGCATGTTGCGTTATCGCCATCAGGTAACCGAAACCGCCGGTTTGTTTAATACCGTTGGTTTTAACGATGACACCCGCGCCTTCCTGTCGATTCCGGCTCGCCACGACGTAGCCCGCCGTATTGATTGCCGGTTCCTGGCCAATATGGTGGTGGAACACCGAATCAGCGAAGATGAAGCTGGCAGCCTGATTAAACAGCTGTCTTACGATCTGGCGAAAAAAGCTTACAAACTGGGGCAGGCATAATCATGGCGGCGTCGTTAAATAATGCTACACTGGCCACGTTGCCTGCAGAGGTAAAAAAGCCTGACTACGATCGCGCTGAACGCAGCCGCGGTATTGTGCACATTGGGCCGGGCGCATTTCACCGCGCCCATCAGGCTGTGTATACCGACATGGCTATGGCTTATGGTGGTAACTGGCGAATTACCGGTGTGTCGATGCGCAGCGCTACGCTGAAACAAAAAATGGCCGACCAGGACAATCTGTATTCACTGGTAGTACTGGACAACGAACCCTATGTGCAGGTTATCGGCGCCTTCGACAGCGTACTGGTATTAAATGAAGACCGTGAAGCCATTATGGCTGCGCTCACCGACGCCAATACCCATATTATTTCATTAACGATTACGGAGAAGGGGTATTGCCTTGCCAGTAATGGTGAGCTCGATACGTCCCATACCGACATCATGCACGATTTAACCAATCCTGATGAACCGGTCTCCGCGGTAGGGCTTATAGTCAGTGCGCTCAAGCACCATTTTGAGCAACAACAGGCCGATATTACCGTGATCAGTTGTGATAACCTGGCTGATAATGGCAAAAAACTGGCTAAAGCCGTATTGCAGTTTGCCGAGAAAATCCAGCCGGAACTGGCACAGTGGATTGAACAGAACATTGCCTTTCCCTGCACCATGGTGGATAGCATTACGCCAGCCACAGATGAAGCATTGATTAGTCTGGCGGCCGATAAGCTGGGTGTTGAAGATGCCTGGCCTATTCAACGCGAAGGTTTCACCCAGTGGGTAGTTGAGGACAAGTTCAGCGGGCCGCGCCCGGCCTGGGAGAAGGTGGGGGTTACCTTTACCGACGATGTCGCCGCCTTTGAAAATGCCAAACTGCGTATTTTAAATGGCACCCATTCAACGCTTGCTTATACTGGTATCCTGCTTGGCAAGGAAACCGTTTATGAAGCGATTAGCGACACTGCCCTGGAAGCGTTTATTCGCCGCTTACTGAGTGATGAAATTATTCCGTCTATTAACGCTGAAGGCGTAATGGATTTACCGGCCTACGCGGAAGACATTTTAAATCGCTACAAGAACTGTCACATTCGCCACTTGTTGGCACAAATTGCCTGGGATGGTTCGCAGAAGCTGCCTTTCCGCGTGCTCAATACCGTGCGCGATAACTTAAAACTGGGTCAGCAGGCTAAGCTATTGTGCGTGCCGATTGCGGCATGGATTTTATTTATTGCTAAACGCGCTAACGACCAGGAAGAACTGGTGGATCCGCTGGCAGAGACCTTAATTGGTTTAGCCAATCAGCATCAGGGTGATCTGCCGGCGCTCGCTGCAGCGGTGCTGAATCTGCCTCAGGTGTTTGCCGAACTGACGGCTAACAAATGGTTTAAAGACACCGTGCTGAAATACGTTGAGGTGTTATCCTCCATCAACGGCAACAATGCGGCCGAAGTGTTAGGAGCGCTGTAATGTCTGACTTTAAAAGCCTGATTGAGGGCACGCCATTACTGCCGATTCTGCAGCCGCAAAGCGTAGAGCAGGCGGTTAACATTGCCAGGGCTGTGCATGCCAGCGGCTTGCGCAGTATTGAAGTTGTGCGCCGTACACCAGCGGCTGCGGCCGCGGTAACCGCTATTCGTGACGCATTTCCGGACCTGTTGGTGGGTATGGGCACAGTGTTAAATCAGGCGCATGTGCAGGAGGCGGTAGATGCCGGGAGTCAGTTTATTATTACCCCGACTACCAGTGAAAAACTGCTGTCGGCGCTGAGCGATAGCAATATTCCCTATTTGCCTGGCACTGCTTCTCCTTCAGACATTTTGCTGGCCGTTGAGGCCGGTTTGTCGGAAGTAAAATTCTTTCCGGCCATTTTAAGCGGTGGCGCCGCCATGCTGAATAATTTCAGTGCCATTTTTCCGGAAGTATCACTCTGCCCAACCGGTGGTATTTCCAATTCTAATTTGCATGAGTACAGCAGCCTGCCCAACGTATTCGCCGTGGGCGGCTCCTGGATGATTCCAAAGAGCTGTGTAGCAAGCGGCGACTGGCAGGGGGTAACCGCTGCCTGTGCGCTGGCGCAACAACAATTTACTAAGGATGCCGCGTGAAACGAGTCGTCATTTTTGGAGAATGCATGGTGGAACTGGTGTCAACCAGTGCCACTGAGCTAAAGAAGAGTTTTGCCGGTGACACCTACAACACCGCCGTGTACTTAAAGCGCAATGCGCCGGGCTTGTCGGTGAGTTATCTGACCGCCATTGGCGAAGACTTTTTAAGTAATGAACTGCTCTTTGCCATGGGTGATGAGCAAATTAATACCGACCATGTTTACCGCTGTAGTAAGCGTAATCTGGGCTTGTACATGGTGCGTACCGATAAGTACGGTGAGCGTACCTTTGCCTACTGGCGCGATGGCTCGGCCGCCACACAAACCCTCAATGTGATGGCTCAGGCACCGGACAATATTGAGATGTTTTATTTCTCAGGCATTTCGGTGGCCATTTTAGATGTTGCTCAGCGCGAGAAGCTGTTTGAAATGATTAATACCCTGAGCAGCAATGGTTGCCGAATTGTCTTTGACCCTAACTACCGCCCGCGCCTGTGGCGTGATCAGCAGGAAGCTCAGGAGTGGATGGATAAAAGTTATCAGGTTGCTGACATTGCGTTCCCGGGCGGTGATGATCACCTGGCATTATATGGCCATACCAATGCCGATGATGTGCTCGCCCATCTTGCCCCATTTGGCATTGGCGAAGTGGTGATGAAAAACGGCGCAGTAGGCGTACATATTGTCAATCTCGAAGGCCAGTTTATCGTTCCGGTGCAAACGGTAACTAACGTTGTGGATACCACCGCCGCGGGCGATGCGTTTAACGGTGGCTACCTTGCAGCGCGGTTATCCGGTAAAAACGTAACTGAGTCTGCCAGCTTTGGTGCCATGGTGGCCGGTACGGTTATTCAGCATCCCGGCGCTATTATTCCGGCCGACACCTTAAGTAAAGCCGTAACCCCCCTTTAATCAATAGAGCAGCAGGGTAACGTTGCCCTGCTGGCTTACCGCCCAGCCCCGCTATTTACCATTTATCCGTCGTTATTACCGTTAGTCATTTATTCCACCGGACTTGATTTATTCAGGCATTCTGTGTCCCATAGCATAACCCTTAAGGAGACATTTCATGCTTAAATGGATTACTGGTTTGGTTGCCGGATTACTTCTGGCAAATAGCAGCGCGGCCATGGATACCGCGGGTGACTGGCACGGCGAACTCAATATTCAGCCTGGCGTATCGCTGCCTTTGGTATTGCATATCGGGGGCAGCGAACCCGACTGGCAGGTTAGTCTGGATAGCCCGAATCAGGGGGCGTTTGGCATCCCGGGCAGGGCCGAGAAAATCACTGATACCCGCATAAAGGTGAAGTTTGCTGCCATCGGCGCTGCTTATGAGGCGGCGTTGGAAAACGGCGAGCTGGTAGGGACATTCACTCAAAGCGGCAAGTCGTTTGCGCTGACTCTGGCCCGCCAGAGCGAAGAAGGAAAGGAAAAAGCCAAACAAGCGGCGGCACGACCTCAGCACCCAGAAGCGCCATTTCCCTATACCGTTGAAGAGGTCAGCTTCCCACATACTTCCGGGGCATTTGAGTTTGCTGCAACGCTAACTCTGCCAAACGGCAAAGGCCCTTTTCCGGCTGCCATTCTGGTATCCGGCTCGGGCCCTCAGGATCGTGATGAAACCCTGATGGGTCATAAGCCTTTTCTGGTGATTGCCGATCACCTGACGAAGGCCGGCGTTGCCGTATTGCGGTTTGATGATCGCGGCACCGCTCAAAGCGGCGGTACCTTTGCCGGGTCAACCATTGATGATTTCAGCACCGACGTAGAATCCGCTTTCCAGTATTTACTCACCCGGGATGAAATAGTGCCACAGAAGATTGGTTTGATTGGCCATAGTGAGGGGGGGATGACAGCCCCACTGTTTGCTGCTCGTCAGCCGCAGGTTGCATTTGTAGTGTTGCTGGCCGGATTAGGCGTGGATGGCACCACGTTATGGGCTGAACAACAGCGGGACATGGCAGAGGCGTATGGATTACCTAACGGCGAAAGTATCTACCAGGCAATGCGTGTTTTTGCCGGGCAGGTGATTGCCGGAGACAGTCCTCAAGCCATTGAACAGAATTTGCTTAGCAAGGGCTATGATAAGGCCACTGCTCAACAGTACGTAAAAGCAGTGGCTAATGATTGGGGCCGGAGTTTCTTCACCTATCAGCCAAAACAAGTACTGCCAAAGCTGACTATGCCAGTCCTTGCGTTGAACGGCGAAAAGGATTTACAGGTGGCTGCTGTCAGTAATATCGGTGGTATGAAGGCCATTTTTGCTAACAGCGGTAATCAGGATGTGACGCTGAAAACACTGCCAGATCTCAATCATCTATTTCAGCCAGCAGAGTCTGGTCTGCCGGACGAGTATGGTAGGATAAATCAGACCTTTGCGCCGCAGGCGTTGGCTATCATCAGTGAGTGGATCCAGCAACGGGTGGGAGATTAGCGTGAAACAATACTGGCTGCTCCAGGTTACCGGTTGGGGATTATTCTACGCCATCGACTCACTGTTAAAAGTGGCCGCAGGGGTTGTTAGTTATCCGTTATTTATCGCTGTTTTTATCCTGTATACCTTTGCTATGGCCGCCTCACATAGTTTGCGCATCTGGTATCGCCGGTGGCAGCGGTTACCCTTGTTGAAAGTGGTTGCCGGCGTTGTGACAGCGTCCCTGCTTGGTGCGGCCGGCGCAACGAGTCTGATGCTCGGCACCCTGGTGGTCATCAACAACCCGATTATCCAGCAGGCTAGTGGCGCACTGGATTTGCTGTTTATTAACAATCTGCTGGTGGTTTGGGCGGTTTTGCTTATCTGGAGTGGCCTGTACTTTTTTATCACCCGGCAACGTAAAGTGGATGAGCTGGAAACGTCTCAGGAAGATTTGCAGCAAAACCTGCAACAAGCGCAGTTAAACGCGTTGCTAAGCCAACTGAATCCGCACTTTATGTTTAACTGCATCAATAATATTCGTGCGCTGATTTTAGAAGATGCCGCGAAGGCCCGGGATATGCTGGCCAATCTGGCTGATATGCTAAGGTATAATTTGCAAAGTGATGCCGGGGAAACTTCATCGCTGTGTGCCGAACTGGCCATTGTTGAGACATACGTGAGCCTGATGAAAATGCAGTATGAATCCCGGCTGGCCTACCAGGTAACGGTGGACGATAAAGTTTGCCAGGATTGCCCCGTGCCGCGATTAATGCTGCAATTACTGGTGGAGAATGCCATTAAGCATGGTATCGCCAGGCAGGTACAGGGTGGCGTCGTAACCGTATCTATCCGGCTAGCCGGGCAATGCCTGCTGATTGAAGTGGGCAACCCGGGGTCACTGAAGGCCGGAGAGGGTGGCATCGGTGTTGATAATATTCGCCAGCGGCTTGCAATACTTTATGCAGAGCAGCAGGCGTTTACGCTGAGTCAACAACAAGACAAGGTCGTGGCAAGGGTACAAATACCGTATAAGGATAAACCATGCGGGTAGTCATAGTAGAAGACAGTCGACTGGCGAGACTGGAGTTGTGCGAGCAGCTTTCGCAACTGCCCGATGTTACCCTCGTGGGGCAGGCCGACACGGTGGAAAATGCCACAGCGCTTATTAACGACTTGCAGCCTGATCTTATTCTGCTGGATATCGATTTACCCGGCGGCACCGGCTTTGATTTACTCGAGCAACTTGAGGTATTGCCGAAAGTGGTGTTTACCACCGCCTTTGACGAATATGCCGTGCGCTCCTTTGAGGTAGATGCGCTGGATTATTTACTTAAACCAATCACGTTACCGCGTTTAACCAAAGCCCTGGCTAAAGCTGAAGCGCAACTTGCGGCGCAAGAGGCTGTTACCAGCGAGTCCAGACTGCATGGCGACAGTCAGTTGTTTTTAAAAGACGGCGAACAATGCTGGTTGATAAGGCTGAAGCAGGTGCAGCTGTTTGAATCGGTTGGTAATTACACGCGGGTCTATTTTGAACAGCATAAACCCATGTTGAATAAAGCCATTTCGCATATCGAAGCACGCTTACCCGAAGCCGAGTTTTTCCGCATCAATCGTTCAGAAATTATCAACCTGGCCTTTATCGAAGACATCGAAGTCCCCCTGAGTGGCCAATGGCAGGTACGCATGCAAAACGGGCGTATTCTGGTGCCCTCACGTCGTCAGGCCCAGGCATTCAGGCAACGGTTATCACTGTAACCCCGCTTAAACAATGTTATCCTGAATGCATCGCTTTGCAGGAATAATAAAAATGAAACCAATAGTCTATGTATCCGGCACCTTTGATTTATTTCACAGTAACCACCTTAAAATGATTGAATATGGCGCGGGGTTCGGTGGAACGTTAATTGTAGGCGTGAGCACTGATGAACTTGTCTGTACGTATAAAAATCCCCCTGCTGTGCCTTATGAAGAGCGGGCGGCGATTATTTCTGCGTTAAAATATCCCAATATGGTAATCCCCCAGCGCTCTCTGGATCACACTGAGCGGGTGAAAGATCTGAATATCGATGTTTTTGTGGTAGGTGATGACTGGCGAGGAAAGTATGACTATCTGCGCGATTTAGGCGTGGAAGTTTATTACTTCCCGTATGGTGAGGGCGTGAGTACCACCCGGTTAAAGCAACAAATTACCGAGCAATACAATAAGCTCAAAAGTACCGCCGATAAACATGAAAATCCGGAGATTAAAAGATCATGAAGCGAATTTTAATTACCGGCGGCAGCGGAGACTGGGCGCAGAGTTTTAAGCTGCAATACGGCGATCAGTTTCATATCGATACTCCAGGGCGCAGTGAGCTCGACGTCACCGGCGAAGACTCTGTTAAAGGGTACTTTGCCAGACTTTCAGCCCCCTATGATATTGTGATCAACAATGCCGGTTGTATTCATCCTAAGCGTATTCTGGAGTCTGACAGTGCGTTGTGGGTCAATGATATTCAGGTGAATCTGGTGGGGACTTATTATGTATGTAAGTATGCGCTTACTGCTTCTGATTCCACGCAGTTAATTCAAGTGTCATCAACGGCCGGGTTTAATGCTTACAAGGACTGGTCGTCTTACTGCGCGTCTAAGGCCGGGGTGATCACCTTATCGAAAAGCCTCGCCGCCGATGGTTATAACTCTATTTGTTTATGCCCCGGCGCCATTGATACCAAATTCCGCGATTACTTTGATTTGCCTAACAATAATATGATGACCTGTGAGCAATTCAGCGACTATGTGATGCAGGTCATTAACGGTGATTTTACGCCCGGGGATGTGTTGTTTATTCGCGCAAACGAGTTTGAGTTGAATCCCTGAATACCAGGCCAGCTTTGACCTACTGCTGGCCTGATATACCTGCTTTCGCGGGTAAGCTTCTATGCAGATTGGAATTACAATGAATCGCGGTAAACGTAGTTCGCTAATGGGTGATTGCGCTCTCGCAAATCGCGAATAAAAAACTGCGCTACCTTGGATGCGCCGACCACATTTAAATGAGTATTGTCGGTTTTGCCATCCGGATAGCGGGTGTATAAATCCGGCGGTACCTGAATAAAATACTGGCGACTTTCCGGTTCACCGATGGATTTTAAGAATCCACAGGTTTGTTCGTTGAGGTCGAAAAACTCAACCCCTTCTGATTTAGCCACTTGTCTGGCAGCGCTCGCGTAATCGATGAGTTTACGTTGCAGGTTACCTTCTTCATCAAAGTGGCGTCGGCAAATAGAGCTGGCGATCATCGGAATGGCTTTGTGCTCACGTACTTCTTTAATGTACTGACGTAAAAACGCCGGATAGTCTTTATCTACCGAGGCGTAGCGGGCCGGATCGTCCTTTTTCTGGTCGTTATGGCCAAACTGAATTAACACGTAATCGCCTTCTTTGAGCTCAGATAACACCAGTGCCCAACGCCCTTCATTAATAAAACGGCGGGTACTGCGGCCATTGGCAGCGTGATTTACAATTTCCAGTTCTTCGTTCATGTACTGAGGCAGCAACTGGCCCCAGCCACGTTCGGGATAAGCCAGATTGGGTTTGTCAGACATCGTGGAGTCGCCCACCAGATGCAGCGCTACACGGGTTGGATCCCAGGCAAGAGAATGAGAGCAAAAAGCCGAGAGTATCAGCGCAAATAAAACGCGTTTCATCTTTTCTCCTTAAAAAATAAAAAAAAGGCCATTTGTAAAAAATGGCCTGAGGGCCGGGGTTGGGAGCACGTGTTAAATTGGTTCTTAACACCTGTTTCCCAACCCGGTCCAACAGCGGATCAAATGATCCTTGGGCACACTGTAAAATCGTTACATTCTGTAGCTGGCACCGATGAAGAACTGACGACCGGTTTGGGTCACGTTCCACAAGCGTCCACCAATATTCGGTGAAACCAGGGCGACAATCGGCTCATCGGTCAGGTTAATCCCTTCAATCGACACTTTAAGGTTTTCTGACACGTTGTAACTGGCCGAGAAATCAATGTGTGTCGTGCCATCCACATAGCGTTGTTTGTTTGGATCACTCTGGAATGAGGTGGTAAATTCACTGCGTTTAGCCATGGAAACGCGGGCACTAAACAGGTCATTTTCCCAGTAAACCGTGAAGTTAGACGATCTGTCTGACTGACCGGTGAGGTTTACGTCGGCATCAACGAATGTCATGTTAGCCAACACACCGAATTTTTTCACCCACTCAGGTCCGGGCAGGAAATCCATTGTTTGTTGGTACTGCACTTCATAGCCATCGAGCTTACCACCGCCACCATTAACCGGGCGACGCACTTCAAAATCGGCGTTATTGACGATATCAGCCTGACCACCCAGTACGCTGTCTGGTAAGCCAATTTGCTGCCAGTTAAGGGTGCTGGTTTCGTTAGTCGGGAACGACTCAATGTCTTTGATAAAGTAAGCAAAAGACAGTAATGCGCCTTCAGCAAAATAGTACTCTGCAGACAGGTCGTAATTGGTAGCCCGGAAGGGTTCGATAAACGGGTTACCATAGCTGACCGCCAGGTTAAATGGATCCACACTACCACCCGGCGACAAAGTGCTCAGGCCAGGACGAGACATTACATCGGCATAAGAAGCACGTAGAACCACGTCTTCGGTGAGATCAAGGGCCAGGTTAACCGATGGCAGCGTATCGCTGTAATCGTTCTTCACTGTGGTTGGGTCACCGTTTACCAGACCCGTAGATTCAACATCGGTCGTCGCATAGCGCACACCAGCGTTACCGCGCAGGTCCATATCGCCGACCGGGAAGAAGAAGTCAGCCTGAATAAAGTAACTCATGTTTTCTTCGCCAACCGCATAGGTGTCACCACCGCGAGGCGCATAGCTCCAGCCGCCGCTGGCCAAAAACTGCGGCAGTTGGGCATTGTCGGCCATAAAGAACGACTGACCTCCGGCACTCACTACATTACCGTCTGCAGCGGTGACTACATTGCTGATACCAAAAGCGACGTTATCTACGGTGCCGTCGGCCGCATCGGCATTGGCAAAGGTGCCGTCGGCCCGTGAACCGGCAATTTCATACATGTAATCTTTGTAGGTAACACCACCTTTCAGGGTGACAGAATCATTCAGGATGTAGGCAAAATCAAGGCGTGCGTTGTCGTAGCTGGATTCTGCATCATACAAACGGTCGCGGTACTCTGATAATTCCCAGTTGGCCGGATCCGTGGTATCAAAGCTGTAGCCAATGGTCGGACTCATTGGATTGCTGTAATCAAAGGTGACTGCAGAGCTGCTTTCGGCGTAATCGAGCATGCGGCGCGAGTCATTCTCACTGAAGTGCTCGTAAATAATGGTAGTTTCACGATTATCCAGCACCGACTCAGAGGTACCGGCTAACAGGTGCAGTTTGAGGTCGTCATTAATATGGTGTACGACATCCACGCTGAACTGAGTAAATTCTGATTCCCAGTTAGATTCAAAGTTTTCCGAGCGCACGTCTACATCGTGAGCGGTTGCTGCCACAATGCTATCGTTACCATCAATGGTGTAATCGGTCAGGTAAGTCTGACCAACACCCAGGGAGTTAGTCCGTGCCAGAGAGATAGCCTGCATAAACGGCTCCAGGCGTTGGGCTTCAATTTTGGCGTATAAGGCATCTACGGTAACCGTGGTATCTTCGGTCGGGGCAAATTGTATTGACGCGGTCAGGCCGGTACGGTCCAGCTCGTGGCTCTTATCGGCAAAACGTGGGAAACGGGGATGCCAGTAGCTGCTTAAATCTTCACTTTGGGTACCCAGGCAGGAATCATCGGTACAGAAGCTGTCATCTTCCCAACGACCGGTGTCAGCACCGATGTTGCTTATTAGCTGAGACGAAAACGACGCTGAAACCAGAAAACCAAAAGTGCGGTCATCGTTGGTGTAACTGGTTAATGCTGAAAGTCTGGGATCGGTTTCTTCAGACTGGTCGTTATAAGTGCCTTGTACATTCAAAGCGGTTACATTGTCTTTAAAGTCGAACGGACGGCCGGTGGTCAGGTCCACGGTAGCGCCCAGAGTGCCTTCTTCAATTTCGGCAGAAGAGGTTTTATGTACGGTCAACTGGCTGAATAATTCAGAAGCAAATACATTGAAGTCGAATGCACGGCTTTTACGCACACCGCCAGGACCGGCAGACAGTGACTGCGCCTGCATGCCATTTAGCTGTACACGGGTAAAGCTGGAGTTAAGACCACGAACGGTAATTTCACGCCCCTGACCGGCATCACGGCTGATGGCGATCCCGGGGATACGTTGAAGTGACTCGGCAAGGTTCTGATCCGGAAAGTCGGCAATGTCTTCAGCGAGAATGGTATCAACGGCGCCGGCTGAGGCGCGTTTGGTGATCAGGGCCTTTTGCAGACTGTCAGCAAAGCTTGAGGCACGTACCTCAATCACTTCAACCATATCCTCACTTTCCTGCGCTTGTAAAACTGCAGGTGTCAGCAGAGCGCAGGCGACTGCCAGACTTAATGGCGCTTTAGTAAAACTCTTGGCAAATTTCATTCGTGGCTTCCTCACGTTTTTTATTAACCTGTTCCGCAGCCTGTTTATTCGGTCAGTATCTGCTGAACATGTTGTGTGCATGGGTACGTAGTTCGTTTCTGTTAAACCTGTTGTTATTATGAATTTTGGTTAACAATCGCTTAACAATATAGATATAAATGCTACCGGTGGCAACCCTCATTCACAAAATTTTTAAGAATTCATCTTTTTCGCCGCCGCTGTTTCACATTAGAAACACTCAATCCTTACTCTGTATGGTCTGGCTCACTATGCATTTATACTAAAGATTAACGGCTTATGTTACTTTTGTAGCGAAAGCACTGCATTATTAACCATATTTGGTATAGTGTTTACATGTTGACAACATTGCTAAAATTACTAAAATGCTACCGGTAGCATAAATTATTTACATTTTTACAACAGGGGTCGAAAATGAGAAGACAGGTGATGAGGACAGCGCTGATTGCTTTGCTGTTTATAACAACAGCGGCAGCGGCGCAAACTGACACTCTGGACAACACCAAGCCTTGGTATCAACGCATGGTGGAATCAGAAATGGTTCGCTTCCCCCAGGCCTGGATGATGGACTGGGATAAAGAGCCTACCTGGGATTATGTTCACGGTTTAAATCTGTTGGGGTTCGCCCGGGTTTACGAAAAAACCGGTGACAAGCGTTATTTTGATTACCTAAAGGGATATTACGACGAGCTTATTGATGAGCAGGGTAATATCGACACCTATAAAAGAGAAAAATTTAATATCGACATGCTCAATGCCGGTAAAGTGCTGTTCTTTTTGTATGATCAGACTGGTGATGAGAAATATATGCTGGCTGCAGACAAGCTGCGTGCCCAGCTAAATGAACATCCGCGTACCAGCGAAGGTGGCTTCTGGCATAAAAAGCGCTATCCGAGTCAGATGTGGCTCGATGGGCTGTATATGGGGGCCCCTTTCTATGCAGAGTACATCATGCGCGCCAGAAATCCTGAGCAACTCGATGATGTGTTTTTACAGTTCGAATTAATCGAAAAACACCTGTACGACCCGAAAACCGGCCTGCCACGTCATGGTTGGGATGAATCACGGGATCAGAAGTGGTCAGACAAAGCGACTGGTTTGTCACCTCATCACTGGTCACGAGCCCTTGGCTGGTATGCCATGGCAATGGTCGACGTGATGGATATTGTGCCGGTGCAAAACTCCAAACGTGCCTGGCTGGCCGCCCGCTTTGAGAAATTCATGGCGCAGGTTGTAAAATATCAGCACCCAACCGGTGCCTGGTATCAGGTAACCGATTTAGGCGATCGTGAAGAAAACTACCTGGAAGCCTCCGGCACGGCCATGCTGACCTATGCCATGGCTCGTGGGGTGAATTTAGGCGTTTTACCTGAGTCTTATCGCGCCCATGCAGAAAGAGGCTTTGCCGGGCTGGTGGATCAAATGATTTCTGTGGATCCGGCCACCAACGTCATCACCCTGAATCAGGTGTGCGCGGTAGCCGGCCTGGGCGGTAACCCTTATCGCGATGGTAGTTTTGAGTACTACATGAGCGAGCCAATTCGCCCGAATGATGCCAAAGGCGTAGGCCCTTTCATTCTGGCTGCACTGGAACTGGGTAAATAATCCATGCGCCGAATTGCCCGGCTCTGCGCGCTAACGCTGCCTCTGTGTATTGTTGCAGGGTGCAGCGGTCAGCATCAAGATTTGTTGCCGCAACGTGTGGATAACCGTTTGCACATCAGCGATCTGGGCAATGGCTTTTATAAAAATCCCATACTGCATATTGATTATTCCGATCCGGATGTGGTGGCAGTAGACGGTCACTATTATATGACGGCGTCGAGTTTTAATGCTTCGCCGGGGCTACCGGTGCTGCATTCCACAGATTTAGTAAACTGGACGCTGATCAACTATGCCCTGCCTCAGCAGGTTCCTCAGGCCCATTACGATAAGCCGCAGCATGGCAACGGCGTGTGGGCGCCTAACTTTCGCTATCACGCTGGCAAATACTGGATCTTTTATCCCGATCCGGACTTTGGTATTTACGTGGTGACTGCCAACGATCCGGCTGGCACCTGGAGTGAGCCACGGCTTATTCTGCCTGGCAAAGGTATTATCGACCCGACACCGCTGTGGGACGAAAACGGTAAGGCCTATCTGTTACACGCCTGGGCAAAAAGCCGGGCAGGGTTTAACAATGTACTCAGTCTGCATGAAATGGCCCCGGACACATCCTGGGTAAATCCGGCGTACACTACTATTGTGGACGGTCATCAGTTACCGGGATACCGAACCCTTGAAGGGCCAAAGTTTTACCAGCGTAATGGCTATTACTACATTTTCGCCCCGGCCGGTGGTGTAGAAACCGGCTGGCAGGCGGTATTCCGTTCGCGGGATGTCTATGGTCCTTATGAACATAAAACGGTGATGGCCCAGGGCAATACGTTAATTAACGGCCCGCATCAGGGCAGTTGGGTCACTACCAGTAGTGGTGAAGACTGGTTTATTCACTTTCAGTCCCGCAAAGCCTATGGGCGTATCGTTCATTTACAGCCGGTGACATGGTTAAATGACTGGCCGGTGATAGGTCGTGACGACAATAATGATGGCAGCGGAGAGCCGGTTTATACCTATCTTAAGCCGGTTAGCACAGTGCCTGGCCGCTTAATGCCACAGCCAGCTACCGATGAATTTACCGATAATACTGTGGGTCTTCAGTGGCAGTGGAATGGCAATTTCAAACCACACTGGCTGGAAGTTAGTAAAGGCCAGCTTATTCTGAAGGCCATGTCGAAAGTGCCGGACACCGGCAATAATTTGTGGATGACACCTAATCTGATGCTGCAAAAACTGCCGGCACAGACTTTTCAGGTTCGCAGCAAACTGAGGGTACCAACAGCACAAGCGGATATTGAAACCGGCTTACTGCTATTTGGCGAAGACTATGCCTGGCTCGGCATTAAAACCATCAACAACGCCCCGCATCTGGTGTATGTGCAATGTCGTGGTGCCCGAACAGGGTGTAACGAAAGTGTTCACGATTACGGTGAAGTTAACCATGGCAGCATAGAAATCAGATACATTCTGGCCTCCGATGCCACGGCGGTATTTGCTTACCGCTTTAGCGAGAATGAGGCTTTCACCGTCGCAGGTGAGCAGTTTAAGGCCCGTCGTGGCCGTTGGGTTGGTGCCAAAACCGGGGTGTTTGCCGTAGGTGAATCGGGTGCTAGCGCGCGTTACGACTATGTGCGGTTCCTGCCAATGCACAGAGAGGGTTTATAGTGAGTTATCAGAGCATGAAATACCGACATATCCTGGTGTTAGTGATGGCTGCGTTGGTGTCGGTTGCGTCACTGGCTAAAGACATCACCGTGGATGACAGTTACTCTCCGGGGGAGCGCTTTGCTCGCTACAAAGCAAGCCATCCTGAATTGGAATGGCCGGTTCAAACCTTCCGGGCAGGCCAGAGTATTGCCTTTGAAAGACCGTACAAACGTGTTGACGGGCGCGATCTGCATGCTGATTTTTTCTACCCGTCGGTTGAGAATCAAAACGGTCAGGCGGTGGTACTGGTTCACGGCGGCGGATGGCGCTCCGGGAATAAGTCACACTTTTATCCATTGGCTAATCTATTGGCTCAGCGAGGCTACGTAGTGATGACGCCGGAATACAGGCTGTCGGTTGAAGCACGCTATCCGGCGGGGATGACGGATATCAGTGATGCAATCAGCTGGTTACGGCAACGGGCTGAAGACTTTTCGATTAACCCAGAAAAAATAGCGCTTGGCGGCGGTTCTTCCGGTGGCCAGATGGCCGCACTGGCCGGGCATGCAGCGCAAAGCGGAAAATACCATTCACAGCCAGCACAAAATACTATCGTTAACGCAGTGATAGACCTGGACGGTGTACTCGACTTTACCACGCCGCTGGCACTGCAGTTTGAGAATAAAAAGCAGCAAAAATCGGCTGCAGCTTTATGGTTGGGCGGCACCTATGAGGAGCTACCAGAGATATGGGCTGAGGCTTCAGCAACCCATCATCTGCATCCGCAGTCGCCCCCAACACTTATCATCAGTAGCGGTCAGCCAAGGTTTACTGCTGGCCATGCCGAAATCACGGGCTATCTGACAAAGCATCATATTATTCATCAGTACATTGAGCTTAACAAAACCATTCATACCTTTTGGTTGTTTGAGCCTTATTTAAGCCAGACTGCCCAATGGATTGATACCTTTTTACAGCGAGTTCAAAAACAAGGAGAACAGCAGTGACATTGTCTTTAACCCGCAGAAATCTGTTAAAACTGGTTGGTCAGGGCTCAGCAGCCGCTGGCGTGGTGAGTTTAAGTGGTTGTTCCGGCGCTATGCAGGCCGACAGTGCATTTGCCTGGAGTGATGAGGCAACAGCCATTCGCTCGCGTATTGTGCCCCCCACTTTTGCTGATAATGCTTTGCGTATCACCGAAACGGGCGCAAAACCCGGCAAAGGGCAGAATGTCGGCCCGCAAATCAAACAAGCCATTGAGCAGGTCGCTGCTGCCGGTGGCGGTAAAGTGGTGGTGCCACCGGGCGAGTTTTACACCGGGCCTATCCACCTGTTGTCGAACATTAATCTGCATATCGAAGAAGGTGCCACCCTGCACTTTATTCCCGAGCCTGAACTGTACAAGCCTTATGTGTTTACGCGTTGGGAAGGCACTGAACTCATGGGCTATTCGCCGCTGATTTATGCCTTTGAACAAACCAATGTGGCGGTTACTGGTAAAGGAACGCTGGAAGGTGGCGGTAGCCCCAACCATTGGTGGCCTTGGAAAGGCAAGTGGAAAGCTGCGCAATGGGGCGACGATCCGGTAGAAAATCAAAAATCCACCCGTGATGTACTACGCCAGATGGGCGAAGACAACGTGGCGGTAAGCGAGCGTGTATTCGAAGCAAATTACCTGCGCCCACCGTTTATTCAGCCGTACCGTTGTAAGAATGTGCTGATTGAAGGCGTGACCATTAAAAATTCCCCTTTCTGGCTGGTTAACCCGGTGTTATGTGAAAATGTTACGGTAAGGGCAGTGCATTGCGACAGTCATGGCCCGAATTCTGACGGCTGCGATCCGGAAAGCTGTAAAGATGTGCTGATTGAAGACTGCTTGTTTGATACCGGCGATGATTGTATTGCTATCAAGTCCGGTCGAAACGGCGACGGCCGCCGCGTGGCAACGCCTTGCGAAAACATCCTCATTAATGAGTGTAAAATGGCTGCCGGGCATGGTGGTGTGGTCATCGGCAGTGAAATTTCCGGTGGCGTGCGCAATCTGTATGCTCAGCACTGCGAAATGAGCAGTCCGGACCTGGATCGCGGCATCCGGATTAAAACCAACTCCATTCGCGGTGGGCACCTGCAAAACCTGAATTATCGGTATCTGCGCATTGGCAAAGTGAAGGATGCCATTGTGATTAACTTCTATTACGAAGAAGGCGATGTAGGCCAGTTTATGCCCAAGCTGGAAGCCATCACAATTGATAACCTGCATGTTGTGCAGGCGAAGCGAGCCTTTATGATGCGTGGTTATCCGCACACACCGATTACCGGCGTAACCTTAAAGAACATTACCTTTGAATCGGTGGAAAAACCGTCGGTCATCGAAAATGTGGCCGACGTCAGCCAGCACAATGTGACGGTAAACGGAAAGCCTTATGAAATTTGAGTTAGTTAAAGGTGTGTTCATTAGCCTGGTTATATTGATAACTACCGGCTGTGCCAGCACCCACGAACAGGCAGACTTTACCGTGAATGCCCGGGTCAGTAACACCAACCCTGGCAATATGGTGGCAGACGGTCCTGAAGTGGTCACGTATTCCACCATTCAGGCGGCTGTGGATGCTGCCCCGCAAGGCGCGGCTGACTGGACGGTGGTTATTGCCCCGGGTCACTATCATGAAAGGGTGGTGATTGAGCGGGCAGGGATAAAGCTGGTGGGCGGCGGTCAGGGCAATACCCGGATCACCTTTGATCGTTACGCAGGACAACCAGTTGAACCCGGTAGTGACGAAACCTGGGGGACTTTTCGCACCGCGGTGGTAGAAGTGCTGGCAACGGATGTTGGCCTATTCGATTTAACCATTGAGAACACTTACGACTACCCGGCCGATGATAAGTTGCCAAAAGGCCATCCGGATAAAATTCGGGGCACTCAGGCTGTCGCGCTTAAAATTGCCGAGAGTGCCGATCGCACTGTTTTACAACGTGTTGAACTGTTGGGCTATCAGGATACTCTGTATGTACAGGGCGGTCGGACTTACGTTACCGACAGTGATATTCGCGGCCATGTGGATTTCATTTTTGGCAACGGTAATGCTTTATTCGAATCAGTGGACATTGTTTCCAGGCCCAGAGCCCACCCGATGACCTTTACCGGCTATCTGACGGCGCCAAGCACACTGTTGGACAATGACTACGGATTGACCTTTATTAACTGCAGGTTGTTGCGTGAGCTGGACGTGCCGGATGACTCGGTGCAGCTGGGACGCCCCTGGCATCCAACTACCAACTTTGCTGACGGCCGGTACGCGAATCCCTTTGCGGTAGGCAAGTCGACATTCATCAACACCTTTATGGATGCGCACATTGCCAATGTGGGCTGGGGATCCATGGGCGGCACCGCTAAAGATGGCAACCGCAAGCAGTTTGACCCCATCAATGATGCCCGCTTCAGCGAATATGGTAGCTATGGCCCGGGAGCATTGATTAATGATGCCCGACCCCAACTCAGTGAGAATGAGCTGGCGGACTATAAACAGCGCAGTATTCTGGCTGGCTGGCAGCCTTCGTTGTTGCCACCGAGCCGTTATCAGGCCCTGGTTAAATAGCGATTGCCAGGCTGGCAATCGCTCTTCCCCTTGCCAATTTGTCGTATCTGAAAAAAATTTCACTTTTTTTTTAACATAGCCCTTGAGTTTATCCGGGTACTACCCCATTTATCCACGCAGACAAGATTTTACGGCCCTTACAGGCCAAAACCACGTAAAGGCTGCATGAACATTCATGCATCCCAATAACACTTAAATTGAATAGTTGAATTATTCAGGAGATTTGAAAATGGCAATTCGTCCTTTACACGATCGCGTTATCGTCAAGCGCGCTGAGCAAGAAAGCAAATCTGCTGGCGGTATCGTATTGACCGGTTCTGCGGCAGAAAAATCGACTCGCGGTGAAGTAATCGCTGTGGGCAACGGTCGCATTCTGGAGAATGGCGAAGTGAAAGCATTAGACGTAAAAGTCGGTGACACCGTTATTTTCAACGACGGTTACGGCGTAAAAACCGAGAAGCTGGACGATCAGGAAGTGCTGATCATGAGCGAAAGCGACATTCTGGCAATCGTAGAATAAGAACCGTTTTAACCGAATTAAGAGGAATTAATCATGGCAGCTAAAGAAGTACGTTTTGGTGATGACGCCCGCACAAAAATGCTGAAAGGCGTAAACATTCTGGCTAACGCAGTTAAAGTTACCTTAGGTCCTAAAGGCCGTAACGTTGTTTTAGACAAGTCGTTCGGCGCCCCTACCATCACTAAAGATGGTGTATCTGTGGCCAAAGAAATCGAGCTGGAAGACAAGTTCGAGAACATGGGCGCACAGATGGTAAAAGAAGTCGCGTCTAAAGCAAACGACGAAGCGGGTGACGGTACGACTACTGCAACCGTTCTGGCTCAGTCAATCGTTACTGAAGGCTTAAAATCAGTGGCAGCGGGCATGAACCCAATGGATCTGAAGCGCGGTATCGACAAAGCGGTACTGGCAGCAGTTGAAGAACTGAAAGCCCTGTCTACTGACTGTGCAGACAGCAAAGCGATTGCTCAGGTAGGTACTATCTCTGCAAACTCTGACGCCGAAGTAGGCGACATCATTGCTAAGGCAATGGAAAAAGTGGGTAAAGAAGGCGTAATCACTGTAGAAGAAGGTCAGGCTCTGCAAAACGAGCTGGACGTGGTTGAAGGTATGCAGTTCGACCGTGGTTACCTGTCTCCATACTTCATCAACAATCAGGAAAGCGGCGCAGTAGAACTGGACAGCCCTTACATCCTGTTAGTTGATAAGAAGATCTCTAACATCCGCGAATTACTGCCTACGCTGGAAGCAGTAGCAAAAGGCGGCAAGCCTCTGCTTATCATCGCTGAAGACGTAGAAGGCGAAGCGCTGGCAACTCTGGTTGTTAACAACATGCGCGGTATCGTGAAAGTTGCAGCGGTTAAAGCCCCAGGTTTCGGTGACCGCCGTAAAGCAATGCTGCAAGACATCGCTATCCTGACTGGCGGTACGGTTATCTCTGAAGAGATCGGCCTGGAACTGGAAAAGGTTCAACTGGAAGACTTAGGTACTGCTAAGCGTGTTGTTATCAATAAAGACAACACCACCGTTGTTGACGGTGCAGGCGAAGAAGCCGCTATCGAAGCACGTTGCGAGCAAATCCGTGGTCAAATCGCTGATTCAACTTCAGACTACGACAAAGAAAAACTGCAAGAGCGTCTGGCGAAACTGTCTGGCGGTGTAGCAGTAATCAAAGTTGGCGCAGCCACTGAAGTAGAAATGAAAGAGAAGAAAGACCGCGTAGAAGATGCATTACATGCAACGCGTGCTGCGGTTGAAGAAGGTGTGGTACCTGGTGGTGGTGTTGCGCTGGTACGTGCAGCCGCTAAACTGGCTGACCTGACTGGTGACAACGAAGACCAGACTCACGGTATCAAGCTGGCTCTGCGTGCAATGGAAGCGCCACTGCGTCAAATCTCTATCAACTCTGGTGCAGAAGCCTCAGTGGTTGTAAACGAGATTAAGAACGGCTCTGGCAACTACGGTTACAACGCGGGTAACGATACTTACGGCGACATGCTGGAAATGGGTATCCTTGACCCAACTAAAGTAACTCGTTCTGCGCTGCAATTTGCTTCATCAATCGCTTCACTGATGATCACCACTGAAGCCATGATTGCTGAACTGCCTAAAGACGACGCTCCTGCAATGCCTGATATGGGCGGCATGGGCGGAATGGGCGGCATGGGAGGCATGATGTAATCAAAGCTGCTCTTGTTTAGTCCTTGTAAATCAATGGTTTACATGTGATGTATACATAAAAGTAGACACAAATGTAGACAGTGATGTAGGACAGAAAAGAAGCCAAAAGAAAGGCGTTGGGTTAACACTCAGCGCCTTTTTTGTTGGCAGTAGTAAATCTTAGCGTCCTTGGTAATACTTCCGGTACTCCTGCACCAAGTCCTGTGATAACTCAAAGTCACCACTAAGCGCACCTGTTACAGCCTGCTGGTACAACTGCTTTATCTTGGTGTCTTGGTTCACCGCGTAAGCTACCCATTCAGAGAAGTGGTCAACATCAGGCACACCAAGTTCTTCCTCTGCGTATACCGCAAAGTCATCATAGAGTTGCTCCGTTAGTTGCTGCACTTCTCTTGCTGCTCGTTCTGGTGACACTCCGTAAGTTTCACTCAGTTCTTGCAGTACCTCAGGGCTAAGTTCTTCACCAGCTAACACAGCGGTTACTGACTCAAAGGTATCAGCAGCACCAATGGCTTCCTCAATCTGGTTAGCAGTCTCTAGGACATCCACTTGTGAATATGAGACATCCTCGGACTTATCTGTGTCATCCGGTGCGTTTGTCTCAATATCACTATAAGAACCCTTGAGAATGGATTCATCGACAAGACCAGCCTCAATCATGTGCTGCACTTGTCCGGTAATTCCGTTAACTTCAATGATTGAGTCTGGTTGTATTTCTGAGACATGAACTTGCATTCCTGAGCCAGACCGAATATCGGTCACAGCATTGTCTCCAGCAGACTCAATGTGGTCTTCTTGTTCCATCAGTTGTGCTACTTGTTGCTGAGTGACTGGACATAGTTCTGAGTAATCAATGGTCATAAGTACCTCCATTAATCGGTTGAATTGGTAAAAGTAAACGACCTCCTGAGAGGCGATATGAGATCGTGTTTTAGTGGGTAATAGGATTGCCTTGGGTAAGGCCAGAAGTCTTCTCAGGAGATCGTACAGATCGTTTTAGAGGATTATTAGTCCTTCCTTATGCTAACCTTACACTCAATGCTGAATGAAAGGAGTCAGAATGGAATTAACAGTTTTCGAACTTGTAGTGGTTTTATTGCTTAGTGGTATTTTCCTCGCAGTTTTATCTCTCATCCGAGTGATTAATAGTTCTTTCCAATCTCAGAGACAGCTAGTGTTAGACATGTCGATAGATGACGATAAGCGTTACGCTGAGATTAGGGATTTACTTGAGAGTAATGTTGATCGGTTAGAACAAATTCTGGACTCAGTAAGACGAACTGAGGATTACACCGAGGAAATTAAATATGTATCCGACCTAGTCCAAAAATATCAATTACCATCATCTGATATGCAGAAACAGTTGGATGAAATCGAAGCCGATAACGAGCACTTCTCTAGGGTTCTAAAATAGCAGTCAAGCCGCTGCCTCAGTCGCTAAGGTATCTGCCAATTCATTCCCGTAGATGCCGTCATGACCTCGAACCCACTTAACGACAACTTCAGGCTTCTGTTGCTTCAACTTGTCGATAGGCAGCCAGAGGTCTCTGTTCGCTACAGGTTTCTTGTTGGCGTTCTTCCAGCCTCTCAACTTCCAGCCAGTCAGCCACTCGTTATAGCCCCTAGCAATCATCTCGTTGTCTGTGTGGATGATGTCTTGAGGCTCTGCCATTTCGAGAGCCTTGATGACTGCCAGCATCTCACAGCGAACATTCGTAGTTGTCTCCATGCCTGCGCTCGGTTCAACACGAGCCTTGTAGGTCTCTAAGACTTCCTCTTGGTCATTGAGCACAACAACGCCAAAGCCTCCGTGTTTACAGCCGTTCTGGTTGTTTGGTGCTGCTCCGTCTGTGTAGATAAAGCGAGTTGAGTTAGTGTCTTGGGTAGTCATGTATAAGTTCCTCCGTTAATTATTGTGATAGTAGAGTTGCCAGTGCTTTCTTAACCTTGGCTAGTTCAGCTTTGTCCTGTGCCAGCTTGGTTAACTGCACCTTGGCAGCGTTAATCTGGCGTTGCATCTCTTGAACATGCTGCTTGATTCGGACATTGAAGAAGTTCTCTGTGTCCTTAATCTGTTGCTGTCGTTCAGACACGGTCAGCTTGTCCTTCTTCCGTATCTCAGCCACTTGCTTGTCTCGTTCTTTCTCGTTGCGTTGCACGAAGTCCAACTGAGACTGTTCACAGTGACTAATGGTGTTCTTCAACTGACCTTCATTGGCTCGGTTGATTGCCTTCATTAACTCTGTGCGTCTGACCATTAGCTTGTCTTCGTCAGGCTCAGATACAACGAATACAGGACGTTTAGCGTTCTCAGGTAACTCCACGTCCGTGATAGTGGACTGCCAGATGTCAGCAAGTTTCTGGTCTCGTTCCTTCGCAGTCATGAACACCAGTGACCAGTAACATGAGTTAGCTAGGTCTCTGAACTCAGCCTTAGCCGTGTTGAAGTTCTCTGTGCGTATTCTGATGTTCTCGATCGCTGATTCTGGCTAGCCCGATCAACTCTATTCCGGTCATTCGATCACAGACTTTTTCTTCACCACCCGATCAGTCTTTTATGCTTGTTAACTTCTTTTAATT
>Ga0213830_1000238_pt1 | contig 62177 bp, 51 predicted proteins | sample SWATP11_FD_161661 | JGI IMG/M metagenome (GOLD analysis project Ga0213830, IMG submission 161661) | Coastal seawater microbial communities from Marineland, Florida, United States - SWA TP1 #1 | ecosystem: Environmental > Aquatic > Marine > Coastal | place: USA: Florida | collected 2016-08-06 | reverse complement strand
CGGGTCCGTAATTGGCCGTTGGATGTCTGCTTTGCTAATTGTTTAAAGTCGTCGGCGGTATGCATATGAAAATCACTCGAATATGAATACTGCCATTAGATCAAACTTTTAAGGCAATTGGTATGATTTGCACGTCATTTATTGGCGATAACCGTTTTAAATGTGCAGAAACATTCTCCTTGCTCGCGTTGAGTTGCCAACACCAGTAAACCTGGGTAACTGCCAGACAAGGTCTGTGCGAGTCCAGTTAGACTTTGATTTACGCCATAGCAAAAGCTCTCAATTATTGAACTCAAGAGTTGCTGCTACAGCAATCCAGTCAAAATTACTGGGTAGTTACACCTTCAACATCTCATGGCAATCCCACTATTTCAGCTTGCTGTATAGCCTGAACAACAATCTCCCCAAGCTCTCCCTTAGCCTCAACGCTCAATGGATTAAACGGCAAATGAGTAAGAGACAATGGAATTTGCTGATAAGTTCTTTCTCCATGTTCTCTGGCAGCTTCGATGTGCAATATGACATCATTTGTACCTGCCACTTTGCCAAACTGATCCAGTCCATCCCAAACAAGGTGAACAGGTTTGTTGCCACTCGTAGCACCTGACATCCCATCAATAAGTTGCTCATTCTTCCGGCCAATTTTCCGCCACCATACCCTGAGTTCTTTAAGCCAACTTTCGCCGCTTCCCTGAATGAGGAGATTTTTAATCAACTTACTTTTGTTGTCTGTGATCCAGGCTGTAACGTACGGCCCCTGGTAATCAGCGACATTGATGGCCGGTAGTTGTATATCAACGGTAACTTTCTGTCTGGACTTCTCATTATCCTGAACTCTCGCATGCCAACCCTCACTGTAGTAAAGACGGCCCTGTTCATCCTGTAACTGCACAAACTGTGTTGTTTCGTCGAGTAACGTAAATAACTCCCGGGACGGGGTAGAAGCTGCCAGATAGCCAATTACAAACGCATCCACCGCGTTATCTGCAATCACGTTTGACGCAAACATTGCCGCAGGCCACCCATCGTTATGACTAATCACACCGGTTTCTTTACTACCTGGATATACTGGCAAGTCCCATGGCTCAAATGAAAAGTGTGCGCTGTTACTCAACGTTAATGCCTGCCCTGAGCTCGTGGCAGTTAACAAATACTGGTGAATTTCTAACCGGTTCAGGTCTGCTGCCGCGTTGTTTAGCAGTACCGCTTGCTTAATATCACTCAAATCCCAGACAACGGCTTTATCAAATTTGATACTAAAATCAGACCTGCTCAACACAACGTCAGCAATTCTTGCACTGCGCGCTAACTTTCGCACTTCGCGGCGTTCAATTTCGTGGCTGCCTTTGCTCTGCCATTGCTCCTTGAGTCTGCCATTACGACAGGTAAATTTACCCTCAGATTTACGGTGCCAGCGCTCACATTGCTCCACGGCATTAAAAAACCACTCAGGTAAGGCATTAACCTGGCCGGCGCTGAATTGTGTGATCAAACTATCCGGCCTGGTGCGATCCAATTCTGAGCTAAGTTCAGCTAACCTCATTTTAAGTCTGGCAAGCTGTTCATCCCTGAGAGGAGCTTGTTCTACTCGCAGTATTATGCCATCTGACAGCACATAATTTATGGCTTCACTGGCCAATACGGGCCCGGTATTTAAAAGAAAAATGGCAGCAAACAACGCTGCCCGAATGGTTGGGAAAACCACTAACCTGCTACCTTAGCAACGATGTTGTTATCTTTGTTATCGCTATCATCACTGTTGTCCTGATTTCTATCAAAATTGCGCTCTCGAACAGGGTCTGCTTTGGTAATGTGCCCATCTTCATTGGTGTCGTGACGGGTAAAACTACGCATACCTGACTGCATATATTCGGAAAATGTCATCGACTTGTCTTCGTTTTTATCCAATACACCAAAGCGTACGTAGGCCTGTTTCACTTGAGCTTTATACGTTTTCTCAATTTGTTTATCGAGACGGTCTTCAAACTCCAGTACATACTCCTGCTCTGTGAGCTTTCCATCGCCATTCTCATCACTGCGCGCAAAGTGCTCATCACGAATCGTTTGGAATTCCTCTTTAGTCACTTTGTCGTCGCCATTGATATCATACAGATTCATGAAGCCTTCAATATTATGCGTGGTGGGCATTCGCAACAGCGGCGATTGGCGTAACGTCACCTCTTCTTTCTTTTGATTGTCCTGATTATTTCTCGAACGTCTTTGTGGTTCAGGATCACTGGCTAAAACAACACCATCTTTATCCTGGTCCATATGCTCAAAACCGCGCAAGCCTATAGCATTTAATTCTGCTGGTAAAATATAACCGTCGCCGTCGTCATCTATTGCTTTAAAGCGCACATAAGTTTGTTTTACAGAAGCTTTGCGATCGTTTTCGAAGCGGGTTTTCATACGCCCTTCCCACTCGTAAACATATTCATCTTCATCCAGTATGCCATTGTTGTTTGTGTCTGTTGCCGCAAAACGCTGGCGTCTCGCCTCCACAAATTCCTCCATTGACAAGGCTTCATCGCCATTCAGATCGTAGGTAAGAATTATGCCGCTGGCACTGTGGGGCGCTGCACTGAGTGTTTGTGGTAAAAAGCAAGTGGCAAGACAAAGTAATGTGATTCGGGAATTCATAGAATTGTTCCTAATAAATCAATAAATTTCTAATGTTAATGTGGTTGTGTAACTGTACTGGGGCACATCCGCTTCTGCTGGAGCGTCAGTACGATATCGGGTTTTCATCAAATAAAGACTGGCAGCCTGTGGCGTAAATTCGGCTCTGCCACGGGAATTTGTTTCGATTGCGAGATAATCAGATTCCTCGCTATACTGGTCACTGGCCTGATAAATGGTAACCGCTTGGTTTGGTAGGGGTTGACCATCGAAATAAACCGTAAAAGCGACATTTTCCTGGTTAAATAGGTTATTAGGATGTTTATCCAGCTTTAGTTCCAAGCCTTCATTTGTTAACTCCAGAACTGTTGCCGAAGGCGCTTTTTTAGTGACATAAGCAACCGCACTGGTTAAAGGTCTGAACTCTGCAGTAAGTTCCGCGCCTTCGGGCAAGGGTGTAGCATTTCCCCTAACAGAATGGCTCTCGCCATTTAAGCTGTAGCGACGAAAAACCGGTCCCAGTCGACGCCCTGTTGAAAAGCGGTAGGTACCATCCTGCGTTAATCTTTGCTCAAGCACATTTCGGGTTTTTAAGTTCGTCACGCTCTCTACAGATTGATTCTTGCCATTGGGGAAAGCCACTTCAAAAGAAGCGTTACTGATCGCCGAGCCTGGCATAAAAAAACGCTCAGTGAATGAGGCATCCAACGTTACCGTATCGAATCGTAGAGGCTCAAAACTAAGCGGCTTTATATAGGGCGTTGCTGCCTCAGAGTCATTAAAAACGCCAATAACAGAGCCGATTAATACAATCGCAACCGACATAATTTTCATATCAAGGTTCAACTAATTTCAAAAATATCACTCAATGTTATTGCAAATGCAAATCATTATCAATACTATGCTCGATCATCAATTCATGATAATGATTCTCATTTACAATATTCTGACAAATCGAAAGGTCTGCTATGAACTTTAAATATTCTGCGCTTTGTATCGCATTGACTTCTGTATTAAGCACAACGGCGTTTGCGCAACAAACCCGTTTGGAAGCAACCAAAGTTACTAATGATGAAGGCGACATCGCTCGCCAAGGTGAAGTCGTCCTTGACAACGAAACACTGCAAAATCAATCGATTACTAACATAGAAGACACTACCAGATACTTGTCAGGCGTTCAGGTAAATAACAATGGCACGCGCTTTGGCGATGATGGATTTAATATTCGCGGTTTAAGCGGAGACGCAGTTGCCGTTACCATCGATGGCGTTTCACAAGGTGAAACGCTGAACCCGTCAACTTATGCGGCCTACGGTATGTATGGCTCGAGTCGGGGGCAAGCGGAACTTGAGCACGTTAAGACTGTAACTATCACAAAAGGCCCGAGCAGTGTTACGCGTGGGGCCAGTGCTTTAGCAGGCTCAGTAGCTTATGTGACGAATGATGCTGCTGACTTTTTACCTGAAGCTGGTGACAGTTTTGGCGGCCGGGTTAAGGCCGGTTTTGATTCCCGCTCAGAAGAGTGGTTAGTAAGTGGCGCGATAGCAAACCGCACCGGAAACTGGGAAACCTTACTACAATACACTCAGCGCGAAGGCAACGAAACCGAAGCGCACAGTAATGGTGCTGATATTAATGGTTCAGAACGTGGTCAGGCAGATCTGATGGACATTTCTTCTGGCTCGGTACTGTTCAAGCTCGCCTATAACGTATCAGACGATACGCAAGTCGGAGTGGTCTATGAAAACACCGATCGTGAAACCCTGGGCACACCTCTGTCACGCGAAGGTGGTACGACCTATTTTGACTTTGCCACTGCCGATGAAAACGACCGCGAACGCTATGGCGTATTCTTTAAACAAAACAACGCAAACAATAGTTTTTACGACTCCTTAGAGGTTGCGCTTAACTATCAGGAGCTTTTCACTTCAGGTATTACTGCGTTTTCTTATAGCTACCGGGGGGCAGATCCTTATTTACGGGTTGAAGATAGAAATCTAACGCAGGAATCTACTTCACTGGCTATCGATTTCAGCAAAACTATTGAAGCAGGATTAACCCATGAGTTGGTGTACGGTGCCAGCTACATCAGCTCTTCATTTTTAAATGTAATGTATGATCGTCGATACAATGACACTACAACGTCTTCTGGTTTAAGAGATGGTTATCCAATCCGCGATCCAGCGTTCATTCCTGAATCTGACAAGACCGCTTTTAGTCTCTATGTGGCCGACGCAATAGAAATAAACGAGCAACTTACTGCCAATATTGGCGTACGTTACGATACAACAGAATACGACCCTACTATCGACGATACTTTTGCAGATCCAACCGGTAAAAGCGTGACCTCTGCCGACTTCAATACGGTAGTGAGTGAAGTCGGCCTGAACTATGAATTTATTGAAGGTCATAGCCTGATGTTGAAAATAGCCCAAGGTTATATGGCACCGACGTTACAGGATTTATATTTAGATAAGGACTCAGGCGCAGAAATCGTCGATATCAACACTGGTGCGACTTATGACGATCTGGATCAGATTGCTAACCCGGAACTGAGCGCCGAACGCTCAACCAACTACGAGATTGCGTATAATGCAACTTTTGATGCTGGCAGTTTTACCGTTGCGTTGTTTAGAACTGACTACACCGATTTAATTCAAGACGTTTCTTACAGCAATGCTTACGGGGAAGAAGTAACAGTAGAATCTTGCTCCGCATTTACTGGTACCTGCACCACACAAGTGCTTACAGAAGATACATACAGTCAAGCAGACAACGTCGGTGAATTAGAAGTCACCGGGTTTGAAATTGATGCCAATTATGAATTTACTAACAATATTCTTGGCTACTTTAGCTACTCTGCGATAGACGGCGAATACCAAACGGCCTCTTCGTATAATGATGTTGGCGACGACCTCGTTTCAGCATATCCCGATACCGTTACTGCCGGCCTGGCTTATCGCTCTGATGACGGAGACTGGGGCGCTCAACTGTATGCCATTCACCGGGCTTCGGTGCCAGAAAGAACCACAGTCACAGACGACGATGGCAACGTTACTAGGGAGGGGCAGGCAAGTTACGACAATGCAAACCGCGGTGGTATCGTGTATTTCCCTGATGCCTTCACAGTATTCGATTTAACCGGTTACTATGCGTTTTCAGATAATCTGAAACTAACGGCTGCCATCTACAATTTAACTGATAAGGAATATTACATGTGGGAGTCTCTCTCAAGTGTTAATACTTCGGGTGGTACTGGTGGTTTCGCAACCAGTGTTCAGGGCGATGGTTATCAACGATTCTCGGAACCCGGCCGCTCTTTTAGTGCATATTTAACTTATACCTTCTAACCCACAACGTAACCATGGCAGTTCAGCCTCTGCTGAACTGCCACATTGCATATGATAATCATTTGCATTAGCATTTATACAAATAACTGTAAGTGTAACTAGCGTGTTGTTCATCAAGCCAGACTTTTCTCCTAAACAAATTATCCAAGCTTCTGTTGCAGTTTGTCTGCTGGCTATCCCTGTATACCCATCATTCGCTGTCAGCCAAACAGAAACCATCGATAACCTCATATTGCAATGGCAACAAATTGAGGCGCAGCGGAGCCAGATGCAATCACAATGGCACACCCGGCAACGTATTCTTGAACAACAATCACAACTGATAAAAAGTGAGCATGCCGAACTTCAACGCCTGCTCAGCGAAAAAGGCACAGCAACTAATGAAGCCCAGGCAGAACGGGAGAAGCTACTGGCTCAACAGTCAGTCCTGGAAGCACAACAGACCAGCGTACAGGGTTCTGTTCAACAGGCCAAATCTCAAATTATGGCCATGAACACACAGCTCCCTCCTGTATTGCAAGCCAGTTGGCAGGAGCATATTAATTACTTAACGACAGAAAACCCTTCCCCTTCAGAAATGCTCAATCACATTGCTGAAGCCTTGAAAAAACTCCATGCGTTCAATCAGCGTGTAGTGCTGCATCAGACTGTAATGACAGTTTCGACACCGCTAAGCAATCAAACCACTGAAAAGAAAATCCAGGTTAAACAAATTTACCTCGGCGCTTCCAAAGCCTGGTATATCAGTGCAGACAGCAGGTACTGGGGTACAGGTCAGCCCTCTCCAGAAGGATGGCAGTGGCAACCGCTGGAGCAACAGGCGCCAGCATTAGCGCATACCTTAAACAACCTGATTATCTCGATAGAGCAGCCATCTAAAGCGCAATGGATATCACTCCCTTACTCACTGGTAGACACTGATGTGTCAGCGCAAGGAGGAACTCAATAATGACGCTGTCAAAATGGTTGTTAGTGACTTTATTGTTGCCAGTGTCTCTGAGCTGGGCAAAAAACCTTGACGATGTTACGCAGTCCCTTATTAGTGATATTCAACAAGCCAAACGCATGTTGGAAAAAGAACAAGCCGCCATTACCCAGCAACAAAATAAACTGGTTGATGCGGTGCACGAGCAAGTTGCAGACATCTCCCGTTTGCGCGCAGAAGCTGCCGCCGCTACGCGCCAACAAGATGACCAGTTGCTTGATATAAAACAACTGACAGAACGCTTACGCGAATGGCAATCACAAGCCAATTATCAACAGCAGGTACTGTTGGATTTGCAACAAGTTATTAATCCAAATACTTCCTTTAATCAAGCTAATGGCTTTTCTGCCACACAAAGCCTGACACAGCTTAATGAGTATATTGCCGCGCAGCGTGATTCATTGTATCCATCACCCAATGTTCGCCAACTGGTATTGGCAAATGGCGATGTCGTTGATGCACAAATGTTGCAACTGGGCCCTGTAACCTGGTTTAACTATGCAGACCAGGCTATCTCAGGATTAGTCGATAACAGTAGCGAACTTCCTTCTGTTAGCCAGGTGTTTTCTGAAACGCAACAAACTGAAATAGAGAATATTTTTGCAGGTAAACCTGGCGTTCTGCGCTTTGATCCAACATTAGATCAACTCATCAAAATAGACCACCATCAGGAGACCATTGCTGACCATCTGAAAAAAGGCGGTACTTGGGCAATCCCGATTTTATTCTTTGCACTCATCGCCTTATTGATTGGGTTGATAAAAGCCAGCACACTACTTCGCTTACCTAAATTGCAACCGATGTTTGGTAACCGATTGTCTCTGATTCAACGTAAAGGCGACACGCAACAAGAGTTAGCACGTTTACAAACCGAGTTAAAAGATGCCCAACGTGAACTTGTCAGTATTGCGTTGGAACACAGCGTGTCTCAGCAGCGCGATGATCAGTTATTTGCTTATCTGATGAATTATCGTCATAGCCTTGAACGTGGTATTGGTGCAATAGCACTGGTTGCCTCAATATCCCCACTGCTTGGTTTGCTTGGTACGGTTTCGGGCATGATCGACACGTTTCGAATGATGACGTTGTTCGGGGCTGGCGACCCGGCAGCCGTCTCAGGCGGGATTTCGGAAGCTCTTGTCACTACCGAACTTGGACTGATAGTCGCTATTCCGGCACTGATTATTCATGCGCTGCTCAATCGCCTTGTAAAAAGCCGCCTGATCACCCTGGAGTCAGAAGCAATCCAGCTCAGTCAGTTAGACGACAAACCAACCAATACTAATACACTCAATGAGAAGGCTGCTTGATGACAGACTCTATAAGCATACTATCCAATCCGGTAATCTGGTGCATTTTTGTAATGGCTGTTGCTTGTTACTACAGCTTGCTCCATGGGATATTTTTTACCACAGCAAACACTGAACAACGTTTTCTTACTCTTGATAACACCCAAACGCTGCTAAGCAGCTTGCCATTATTGGGCTTATTGGGAACGATCGTTGGTTTATTACAAACTTTTGCCGCTATGGCCCGAGGTGTAGGTAATCAGGCCGAACTGATGAGTTCCGGTATCGCCGATGCCATGTACACCACCGAAATGGGCCTTTTAATGGTTATCCCGGGCTGGCTGCTGTTGTATCAACAGCGTCGTTCACTTGAAAGAAGGTCGCAGTTAATAACGGCTGAACCCACCCCTGGTAATTAATCATGCGGCAAAATCTGGAACGGCGTTTTGAGCAACAACAGCAACAAGGGATCGACCTTTCACCTTTGCTGGATGTCGTGTTCATCCTACTGATTTTTTTTATAGTCACTACCGTGTTCGTCCGCGAAAGTGGTGTTGATGTGAATAAACCTCAGGCGGTATCCACCCAGGAACTCGAACGTAATGTTATTATCATCGCGATTACACACCACGGTGAAGTGATGTACGACAGTAATAATATCGGGGTGGTTGGCGTGCGTTCTACAATAAGTCAATTGATTAGGCAACAAAGTAAGCCAGTTGTGATCCAGGCTGACAAAAGAGTGTCTACTGACTTATTGGTTAAGGTACTCGACCAGGCAAAAATTGCCGGTGCAGATCATGTCAGTATCGCCACTACAGGCCAGTAAGATGGACAGGGCTCTCTTCACCAATAATCAATGTTTGCTAAGTAAATGGTTACTAAAAAGCCTAACCATTGTTCTCGCTATCCTTGCAGCCGGTGCACTCTTGCTATTTATGTTACTGGTATCGAACAATGAATTGCTCAAGCCAGACACAACGACTGTTCGGGAAGTTAGCTTTAGTGTCCCCCCTCCGCCTCCGCCCCCAACAAGAATGCAGCAACCAGCAGAGACTCCGTCGCTAGATATATCGGTGGCTGGCGATGGCCCTAGTTTAGCAACAACACCAATTACGCTCGAAGGTGCTATTGAAGTTGAAGACATTCAGCCTCCAGAACCCAAAGCCATTACGCCTGAATGGGACACCTTGTTGCAGCCAAACTGGAATACCGTAGGGCTGGAACAACTCGATGCACCACCGCGATTGCTGGTGAAACTTAAAATCGACTATCCAGCTGCGCTGGTAAAACAAGGGATCAACAAAGTAATCCTTGATGTTGACGTGATGATTGATGAAACCGGAAGAGTATTCCTACGACAAATATTGGGCTCGCCTCCAAATGAAATCATCAATCCTATAAAAAAGCTGATTAACAAAGCACGGTTTACCGCCCCAATGAAAGACGGCGTTGCCGTAAGAGCATCATTTATCTGGCCGCTGGAGTTCTCTAAATGACATTAATACCACGTCCCTCTGGTTTTGTGTTTGCGCTGGTAACGTTACTTTTCTTTCCTGCTCAGCAGGCAAATTCTACCTCCCTCACACAGCAGGCAGTGGTGCTCAAAATGCCAGAGTTTACCGTTACATTACCGCCTCTGGCCAACGTTCTGGAGGCACGTGAAGCAAAGCCTTTACCGGAGGAGTTTTCTCTGGCTCAGGAGCTGCGCCCCTTACTGGATAATGGCCAGTATGATGCGGCGCTTAATCTTCTAAACAAACATAGTTCACTTAGCCCCGCATTATTGCTGGTAAAAGCACAATTGCAGTCGCAAAAAAAATGGTTTGACGAAGCCCTGAACACCTATGACTTAGTCCTTGATGTCATGCCTCAGTTAGTAAGAGCGCATCAGGGCAAAGCTATCATTCTGTTACTGCAAAAGCGCTATAAGCTTGCTCAGGCAGCTTTATCAAAGGCTATTCGATTCGGGCTTCACGACACCGACGCCTACACCCAGCTCGCCTATATTAATTTACAGATCAACGACGCCTGGAGCGCTATTGGCGCTTTTCAGCAAGCGCTTATGCTCGACGCTGACAATTTGTCGCTACGCTTTGGTTTATTGTCGGCCTTAATAAAAACAAAGCAAACCGACAGCGCGATCAATTTGATTGAGAGCTTACTTGAGAAAGAACCTGACAATATTAGCCTATGGTTACAACGTGCTAACCTTGCAATGAATACTGACAATACAGACATGGCTCTGGCCAGCCTCGAGACAGCCATTCGGCTTGGCGATAAAGAATCGAGCAACTATTTGATTGCCACGCAGCTTCATTTGCAGGCGGGTAACTATGCCAGAGCTAACAGCCTCATCAATGGGCCGGTTAAATTCAATCAGGAGCAGGTTACAGGTTTAATGCCAATATTGGCCCAAACTGCTCAATGGCAATTATTAGATAATTTGCTTAAAGAATACCAACCGCAACTCGAACAGCTCACCGGCATTAAAAAAAGCCGCTATCACCTTTATTTAGCTCAGCTAGCTAAACAAAATGGTGATCTTGCAGCCCAGCGTAAGGCATTAACACAGTCATTAAAGGCAGATCCGACCAATGGTCAGGCTTTAATGACTCTGGCGAATATTCACCGCCAACAACAAAATTACACCGCAGCAGAACAGTATTATGCTCGGGCAACAGCCATAGAAACGGTTAAACGCAATGCCTTTTTAGGGTTAGCCCAGACCTTTTTGGATCAGCAAAACTACGACGCTGCTTTGGAAAATCTGGTGGAATTAAGCAAACTGGACCCACACAACAAAGACATAATGCAAAATATTGCCAGCGTAAAACGTATTCTACTTGCCCGGCAGTAATAACTGTTAACGCATGTTAAAAACTATCGCAACACTAACCATTAACTAGGGGCTGTTGATCTTTGCTGTACGATTTTTGGTCTATATGAGAGCATTTTAATCGCGGAGCAGTCCTGAAGGCATAGTTGTTCTACGTCAAAGGGCTGTGACAATGAGTAAAATGCTTTCATGACGACCCCTTCGGGCAGCGCCTGTGTATCATTTATACTGTGTTGACTGTTTTTGATTTAGCCCACTAGACCTGCAAACAGTCGCCTTGTCTAAATGATACACAGACTGCTGCAAAAGTGTACAGCAAAGATCAACAGCCCCTAGCAGTTGGAGCCAGCCTGGAACTGTCGTGCCCCTGGGTGGCAGTGATAACAGTATCAGTTTTTTAGAAATGTAGTCGTAAAACCAAAAGCTGTTTCTGACCTAAAGACGAATAAACGATCGGTATTTTTCTGCGCGCTGTGCTTTGCCTGCGCTAAGGTGATACCTTTATAACTCGCTACAATAAACCTGAACCTATCGCAATCAATATGCACAACCTGACAGAGCAGCTTTACCGGCAATTCGGCTTTTCTCAATTCCGCGAGGGCCAGCAACAAGCCATAGAACAATTGCTTGATGGCCACTCTACCCTGGCGGTATTTCCTACCGGATCTGGTAAGTCGTTGTGCTATCAATTTACCGCGACACTGTTACCACATCTCACCCTGGTGATTTCTCCGCTGATTGCCCTGATGCACGATCAGCTGGAATTTCTGCGCGGTAAAGGAATACCGGCCGCGAGCTTAGACTCAACCCTGAGTAGCGAAGAGACCCGACAAGTGATGCAACAAGCACGCAACGGTGAACTGAAGATCCTTATGATTTCCGTTGAGCGGTTTAAAAACGAACGGTTCCGCCGCTTTATTGAAGGGGTGCCGATTTCCATGTTAGTGGTCGATGAAGCCCATTGTATTTCAGAATGGGGGCACAATTTTCGTCCGGATTATCTGAAGCTCCCGCAATATCAACAACAGCTGAATATTCCCCTGGTACTGCTGCTCACCGCGACCGCCATGAGACGGGTACAAAAAGACATGGCGATAAAATTCAACATTGCTTACCCGCATATTGTTCAAACCGGCTTTTATCGTTCCAACCTTGATCTGGACATCGTACCGGCTGACAGCAACAAAAAACACGAATCTCTGTTAACCGCTTTGGACAATGTGGAAGGCGCAGGCATTGTGTATGTAACCCAACAAAAAACGGCAGATGACATCGCTACCTTTTTAACGCAGCGTGGTTTTAATGCCTGTGCATACCACGCCGGGCTGGGCAGCGATAACCGCAGTTCGATTCAATCGCGCTTTATGTCGGGCGAAACAACCATTATCGTTGCTACCATTGCCTTTGGTATGGGCATCGATAAACCGGATATTCGTTTTGTGATCCACTTTGATTTGCCCAAATCCATTGAAAACTACAGCCAGGAAATCGGCCGTGCCGGCAGGGACGGCCTGCCTAGCCGCTGTATATTGCTGGCAAGTCTGGATGGTTTGAATGTGCTGGAGAATTTTGTGCTTGGCGATACGCCGGAACCGCACGCCATTCAAACCCTGTTGGACAATATTGCTACTACGACCCACAACAACCAGTGGGAAACCCAGTCTTATGGGCTTTCCCAGTTAACCAATATTCGCGCATTGCCGCTGAAAACGCTGCTGGTTCAGCTCGAATTAACCTGTGCCATTCAGGCAAGATACAGCTACTACGAAGACATCAAAGTAAAATGGCAATCCAGCCCCGAAGACATTATCCAGACACTGCCTACTGAACAGCAACCTCTGTTTCAGGCACTTCTTCAGCACACCCAATTCAAAAAAGTCTGGGGCGTACCGGACTTTACCCAACTCCACCAGCAGGGGTTCAACAGAGACTCGGTAATGACATTGCTGAACCAGCTTGCCGATACCAATCAGGTTGTTGTAGAAGCAAAAAAACTCACCGACGTATACCATGTTAATACCGCTCAACTGACGCCTGAATTAGCAACTAAACTGCAGCACTATTGCAGCGCCAACGAACAATCAGAATTAGCGCGTATAGCCACCATGTTGCGATTTTTTAACTTAGACCGCTGCTTGAATCACAATCTTGCCCTGTATTTCGGTGATCAGCACGCCCCGGAGCAATGCGGACATTGCTCGGTATGCCGAGGCCAGGTGTTACAGTTAGAAAAACGCGAAAATGACGTTAACCCGTCGTCACTTATGGAGGATTTGCAGGCTATTCAACGCTGGCTATCGAATCAGCCCTCGGACGCTACCGTAACAGCCGCACTAATCGCGCGTTTTGCAGCGGGATTAACCCAGCCGGTATTTACCAAACTAAAGGCCCGACAGCACCCGCAGTTTGGTAAACATGAGAATGAGTCTTACCGATCTTTACTTGCGTGCGCACAGCAGCTGTTGGACCAATAAAGTTACCTATACGCTGTGGTAGACCTGCCCCAATAGGCTCCATTTAGTCCAGAGCATCAATAGTGTTAAAGGTAACTAACCGGAGGCAGTTTCATTATTGCTGATGTGCTCCCGGTCGTCTGGGCTTAATAAGTGTCGCGATGATAACGTTGTTCATCAACGATATCAGCGAACGCATCTTCACCCAGGATAGTAATCAACATGTTGTGCACGGCTTCACCCATTCCCTTGTGACTGCCACACACATAGATATGTGCTCCACGCTCGATGAAATTTCGTAGCTCGTCTTTCATGTTGCGCATGGCATCCTGCACATACTGGCCCTGCTCGGTGCGAGAAAATACCTTGTGAACCTGCAATGACAGCGCACTTTCTTCCTGCCACTGGCCAAGTACGGGGCCAAGCACGTCGTCATTATCCGGCGATTGTTCTCCGTAAATAAGCCAGATATCAGCCTCACTGGTCGCATTCACCCTTGCTGCGAGCTGCGAGCGCAACCCCGCCAATCCGCTTCCCGCTCCGATCAGCAATAATGGCGCATCGGTATTGGCAATGTGACACACCGGGTTGTCTTTTAGGTAAGCACAAAACACATCGTCATAATCAGCAAACGTCGTCAACCAACCCGAGCCCAGTCCTGGCGCACCGCTGTCGGTATACTGTTTGCGTATAATCAGTTTAACATGCCCTTCCGCGGGCACCGACGCAATGCTGTAGCTGCGCAATGGCAGTAAAGGCAATTCAGCCACTTCCTTGATCAGTGAATCCACTTGCGGCAGTTCATTCAATTGACGCGCCTGCAATACACTCATTATAGGTCGCGGCGTGCCGTCGATAGGTACGAATACGTCTTTCGATACACCATTTTTATTAAGCCAGGCCTGAACGGCAATAGAGGAGTTGTGAGGTTGCACGTCTAAAATATCCCCGGCTTGCCAATGAGGCAATGGAGCAGTGGCAGACAGAGTCACTAAATACAACTCCCGACCCGCGCCCTTATTGAGCTGCTGTTGCTGCGTAACGCGCCACATGCTGGGAGAATGATGGCTGCTTGAGTAATCTGACGCGGCTTGAATTAGCGCTTGCGATCCCACTCTGTCGATCCGCTCAATGGGAGCAGACTCGCTTGCTCCCAGTTGCTTTAGGTTAGCATTCAATTGTTCCCCAAAGGCACAAAAATCTGGGTAACTACTATCACCCAATGCAACTACCCGAAACGCCAGTGTGCCGAGTAAGCTGCCCATTTTTTGGCGAATGCTATGCTGTAACTTACGGGCGAAACCACGGCCATTGTCCGGCGGCTCGCCATTGCCATAGGTACTCACAACAAAAAGCGCTTGTTCTGTGCGACCAAGCACCTCCAAAGTCAGATCGCTCAACGCAATTAAGGTAACAGGCTGTCGCTTGGCAATGTCAGCCGCCTGCTGTTCTGCAATTTGTTTGGCCGTGCCGGTTTGACTGGCGTAGGCAACTACGACATTGCCGGTATCAACGTGTTGTTGAGCGCGCTTTTGTCGCCAATGCCGAATCACTAACCAGGCGACCCAGCCAGCGTAAGCACAACACAGTAAAATGGCTAATATAAGTTGTTGTTTTTCTGTCATGGCAGGTGTTCAGTACATCTAAACTAATGAATAAATACGAGTGCGATAACCACCGGCACCAGTAGCCCCAGCGCGGTAACGGGCCAGGTTGAAGGCTTATAAGAGGATTGTTTCAGCAACAACCACAGCCCCGACAGCGTAAACACAATAATGGCAATAGCAATCACATCGATAAAACCAATCCACACAATGCCAGTGTGCCGGCCTTTGTGGAGATCATTGAAATAGGCGACCCAACCGCGATCGGTACTTTCGAAAATAAATCCCCCCATTTCGACATCTACCGCTAACCATTGATCGCGTCCCGGCCCAGGCCAGGCGACATATAATTCAACGCCGTCAAACTCCCCTACCGCCGATGTGGGCACGTCGATGTCGTGTGTTTGCGCCAGCCACTGCCGCAATGCCTCTGGCGTGACTAATTCCTCGCCTGACAACGTTGGCAGCGATGCCGTCATTTCGGCTGTAAGCTTACTTTCCACTGTACGAACAGTGGTCGAAGCAGGTATGTCTGATGCATGGTTAAGGGTGATACCGGTAACGGCAAAAAGTAGCATGCCCGCTAACGACACAGCCGCACTTATCCAGTGCCATTGCCGAGCGGTACCGAAAGAAAAACGCATAGTCCTGTAAACCTGTGAAAATTGAACGCTAACGTGAAGAATATGTGTGGTGTATTCTGCCAGCCAACGCATAGCTAAATAAGGCGAGTTACTTTACTACTTTAACAGTGTTTCAAGTGCATCCACCTGACCTTGCAAGCGCTGGGAAAGCGGTTGTTTCTGAAAACGTGATAAGTCGTCAATGACCCACACGGACCCAGATTCAGATGAGCGTCGTGTAGCAAGAGTAACAAAGGGTAACCCCAACTCCTGCGCAAAATCGGCTTCAGCAACATCACTGGATACGCTTGCCACAAAGGGCACTAACTTGCTGTTATCAGGTACAATAAGTGCGATATCGTTGTCCATTAATAGCTGATCAACTTGCAAATTTATACGCCGAAGTGTTTGTGTAAGCTGCTGGTAGTTTTGATTTATCTGCTCAGCGTAGCCGGGCCACAATGTAACCAAATCGCGCTTTAGGATCCCGCTCATCACCAACAGGTTATTGGTGTTGAGCCAGAAATATTCATTGTGACTGTCCAATACCACTTTTTCGCCGTTGGGCATAATCGCTTGAGCAATGTCTATGTTCACAATACGAATATTGCTTTGTCGCAACGAAGGGTAAATATCCAGTCCTTCGAATACGGCGCTAATGTTCACTACCGCATCGTAGGCTTCAAAGGTATCGCTTCGGTGTTTTTGAATCCAACTGGCTATCCGGTTTACCGGTAAACGTGCTGGAGGCAGATACGCCACGCTCAACGGCGTATCCTTCACCATGGCCTCAGTCAGGCTATAACCAATCGGGCTCACGGTAGCGATAGTTTTCGCCGAAGCCTGAACCTGAGCGCAAACGACAATACAAAGCAGTAAACAAAACCTGAAAGTCACATTCTTGATAATCATATTTTACCTCGATGCTGCTTTGGTTAATGAAAACTTAGCAATAGCGATGACAAACCATACACACGCAAACAAAATAATGGCAGGGCCGGTTGGCACAGCCCATTGCAGGTACATGGGCAATAACACACCCGCTAACCCACTGCTGGTTGCAACAATAATCGACAACGTAAGCATGGTTTTGAGATTGCCGGCCATTAACCGTGCGCTGGCAGCGGGAATAAGCAACAGCGCCCCGACCAGAATCGCGCCGATGATTTTTACTGCCGCCACTGTCATCAGGGCTATCAACAACACAAACGCATAGTCGTGAACTTTGGTATTTACGCGCAGACTTTTGGCAATTTCCGGGCTCAAGGCCGTTAAGTAGGCTTTGTTCGAATATTTAAACGATACCCCCACGGTTAAAACAAACATCACCAGCAAAATCGCAATGTCCTGCCCATCAGCAGTTAAGATTGATCCAAACATCACCTGCTCTACGAGGTGCGCATTCACTTGCTTCGCCACAAACATTAATAGCGCGGCGCCTACGGCAAGCGCAAACGCCAGAAATACGCCAATCAGGGCATCGTAAGGTACCGTGGTTCTGCCTTTAACCCATTGCAAGGTAATCGCAAATAACACAGAAAATGCGAACAGGCTTATCCATGGGGCATCAATCGGTTCGCCCATTAGAATACCAATTGAAACACCGGTAAGCGCAGAATGCCCAACAGCTTCAGAAAGAAACGCCAATCGCTTAACAACCACAAGTGTTCCAAGCGCACCGAGTAAGGGGCCAATCATCAGTGTGGCCAGGAACGCGTTTACCAAAAAGCCGTAAGCAAACATGTCAGGTAACCAGCCCTGATTAGCCAGGCTGGCAAAGTATTGATGAATAGTGTCTAACATAATTGATTACTTCACTGGCGGGAAAGACAGAGAGGCAGCATTCTTTTGTACTACCTCAAATATGGTGTCGGGATCGCCCACATCCACAAGTGTGCCGTCGATTAACGCGGCACGTTGGCAGTAATGTTCAACAATGTGCCAGTGGTGCTCAACCATCACAATGGTGTGGCCTTGCTGGTGGTAAGCTTGCAAAATGCTCAGCAGCAATTGCTGCCCATGCTTGTCGACACCGGCCAGAGGTTCATCCAGAAATAGCACATCAGGCTTATTCAACAGCGCTCCACAGACTAATACGCGCTGACGCTCGCCGGTGGACAATGTACCGATTCGTTTATCACTGAATTCGGTAATTTCAAACTGTGCCATCATCTCGGCAATGCGGTTATTGCGTTTGTAACGCAGCCACACAGGCCAGTCCTCCAATACCATTCGCAAGTAATCGAGCACAGTAATGGGCAAGGTAGGATCGAAAGGCGCTAATTGAGGCACATAACCAATGTTTCCTTTTTTGCTTCCAGGCCAGTTAAGGCTAATAAGCCCTTTGTGTGGCACCAAACCCAGTATCGCTTTGACCAGGGTAGACTTGCCACCGCCGTTCGGCCCAACTACGCCCATCCAGCAACCAGGTGGAATATCCAGATTGACGTTATCCAACAGGCGGCTTTGGTTAATCGTTACACTTACCTTATCAAATGAAATTAGCGGCGAGCCTGCAGCAAGCTGGCTGGCATCCGGGTGATTTAAACGCACATTCATCGTTATTAGTCAGCCTCTTTTACCGCAAATTGAATAGCTTCTGTGAGCGCTTCGATATTGTGGCGCATTTCGTTCTCTACCATGCCTGGGTCGTATTCACCGTGTGTCATGTGCGAGAAGTGATACACCTTAATGCCGGTTTCATTTTCTATGACATCAATGTAATCGTTGGTCATGTTCAGTTCAGTAAACAGCACATCAATATCAACGTTGCGAATTTCGTCAATGGTGTCCTGCAGTTGCGATGCACTAGGTTTTACACCATGAGCCGGTTCGACTACCGCCGACACGGTAAGCCCAAACTCTTGCAGCAGATAACCGTACGCATTGTGCGTACTGGCAATCTTGATATCGCTGACATCCTTGTTAATAAGAGTATGTTGCAGACCTTGCTTTAGTCCTCTGAGTTTCTTTGCATACATAAAGGCATTCTTACTAAACGTCTTTGCATTGGCCGGGTCGAGTTTCCCCAACGCCTTAGCGATTGAGTAAACCTGCCTGATCGCAGCATCGACTGAAACAAACGTATGCGGATTCGGCATATTGTTGTGCATTAACAGAGGCACATCTTCATTGGCGTAAATCATGGTCAAATTAGCCGGTTTAATGCGGCTAACGGCTTTGAGTACAAACTCATCATGACCAATTCCGTTCACTACCAAGGCATCCAGTTCATTGAGCCTGGCGATATCGGAAGGATTCAGCGCGTAATTGTGAGGATTAAACCCGGTTTCGATCAACGGCAGGACCGTTGCCTTGTCACCAACGATATTGGCCACATAGGAATAATAAGGGTGCAAACTAATGCCAATTTTTAACTTGCCTGACCCGTCTGTAGCAAACGCTGACAGACTAAAAATGAGGCTCATCGATAATAAAAGGAAACGTTTCATATTTTAATGATGCTCTGTATGACTTGTGGTGTCTAACCAGGTCGAATCCGACAAACAAAACTGCTCGCTATTGTCTGCTTTCAAGGTATCGCCTGCATGCCCGGCAGGCTTCCATTGAACTACCCATTCACCTGATGCAGATTTTTTCAACCGAACAAGTGCCTGTGCGTGATTTACGACAAAACACGCTGCGCTACCTTCAACAAAATTAAACGCCGAAAAGGGAGCGATATCTTTATCAATTAAGGCACTCAGCGTAACAGGTGCAGACACCAGCTCCATTTCCTGCAGCATCGCTATTTCGTCACCGGCCACACTTAACTGTGTCGCAAGATTACTGATTTCATGGGGCATTTCGTGGCTCGAATGTGCCGCACGCTGGGTCAACGACAACAGGCCGGTTGCCACCATCACAATCACTAACACGCCAATAAAAAAGGCCTGATTTTCGGCCTTATTACTGTGTTCAGGAACAATTTCTTTAATCACGGTTATGTCCAGAGGGCCGGTTATAACTCAGAATAATCAAATTCAGCCGGGCTCTCATGGCCAGGGTCAAACTTGATGTAAAACTCACCTTCGGGCATAACCAGCTCCGCGGTTCCATCGGCTGCCGTTGTCACTGTACTAAGCAGTTCATCGTCGTAAGACAACACCTGAAGGTCAACAACGCCTGCCAGACTTGCGTCGCTGTAACCCGCTTCACAAAACAGTTTAGTTGCACTTTCGTCGACGAGTTGACAACTCAGAGTTGGAAAGTGCGCCTGCGCAAGCGCGCTGAACAACAACGCGCTTAACGCCACCAAAGCCTTGACTAGCAAAACGGATTGCTTATTCGTAAATAACTTCGAATGCATAATAAATTCTGGTTCTTTGGATATCGGCTTCAGGATCGGTGCTTGGCTGAGAATGAATCACCTTCATCATGTAGCGTCCGCCTTGTTCAAACGAGAACGACACTTTACCCTCGTCATCGCTGGTCAGTTCTAACACTACAGGAGACGCCTGGTATTGTGGGCCTTCCAGCTCAATAGTGACTTCCTGACCCGCAATCGGTTTACCTTCAGACAGCAGGGCGACTTCTAAGTCTTCGCCGGTTACATAATCTGCCGGGTGTGTTAGCGGAACAAGTTCAACGCCTTTATTGGCAGGCTTCAGCACCGCACCTGTGGGGGCATTGTTAGTAACAAAAGACATGCCGATAGTTTGATAAGCGACAGTTTCCGGATTTTTCGCGTCCTCGGGCAATTGTGCGAGCAACTCTGATTTAGTGGCGACCATTCGTTTGGTGGTTTCGCGCTTTCCGATAGTGTAACTAGAACGGTAGGAAGGCCCGCGCCAGTACTCAAGGCGAGTTGTGCCATCACCGTCTACGGGCAAATCAAACGTTGAACGACGGATACCTTTGAAAAACGCACCTCTAAAACGGATTTCCTTACCATCCACACCAAATATTTTTACCCCTTCGCTGGGCATGGAAAAATCGGAATGGAATGTCGTATGCGTTGCGGTAATATCCACCGGTACGCTGGTTGGCTTATCACTACTTATAGTGAAATAGTCCGGCCAGATATAAATATCATGCGCATGACTGGAAACACTCGCAACTGCCAGATATAAGCTGCCAGTCGCCAACAATAACTGTTTTATTTTCATTTTATTGACCTATGGTAAGGGTTAATCCGCTGATTTCATCATCTGGTTCGAATCGATAAGTTTTTGCTGTTGAAGCATTCTCTATTTTTTGTTTTAGCAAGGTTCTTCCGCCGTCTTCGCGCACGACTTCAATGTAGAAAGTAAAAGGGCCGTCAACTGACACTTCAAACGACTTACTGTATTTTCCAGGCCCCTTGGTTGCGCCGGAAACACCGTCAGGGGTTTCTCCATAACGCCCTGCTTTGCGCCACCAGCGACGAATATCTTTAAGCCATTTGTCTTGAGGCCGCTTATTCATATGCCATAGAAGCAGTGTGTCATTGGAAGAATCAGTTTCCAGCCATATCGCCACGTACGGTGCGTTATAGTTTGCGACATCAAAAGTTGGCAACTGAAAGTCTACCTTCAGCGGACTACCTTGGGATGGAGCGCTCACCAGCAATAAAAAAACGAAAAGGGGAAGAAAAAAACGCATATTGGAACCTCAAACAAGATAGCGACTGTTAGTAAATAACAAAACAGCAAACCCAGAAAACAATACGAATGATAATGATTATTATTTATATGTCAATAATGAGCCGTAGAAATCGCTTACAGCAGGGATATCCTTGTAGGGACAGCGAGTAGATATCGACGAAAAAACTTTTTAGCGTTGATAGTCATCGTCTAAGTTTGCTTGCAGATTGAGGAAATGCAGCCCCTGATCTAAAAGTCTCTATGACAGACTAACGGGAAGTTTCTTATGATAAGCCAAAGGATTAATTTATCTGATATATACAGCCGTTTGGCATTGAAGCTTCCAGATCGCGCGCTCTAAACAGAGCAATCCCTCAAATTTAACTTCATCAATAATTTATTTATGGCGGTGCATCAAAATAAATACTATCAACACCAGCCGTTTTAAATATCTTTGCTTGGTAATCAGATGCTTTGGCATAAGCCCGGGCGAGAGTTTACCGACATTGTTAGCAGTTATCACAAAGCGTATCAACCATGGCCACTGGAACTGGTAATGCCCTTTGAACAAATGAGCTAAGTTGTTGCAATGGTCTTCACAGCTGGAGCTTATTGCCCCGCGTTATCCAAAGGACAGAAAATGATTGATGCACCTGTAGGTTAGCAGCAATACTCCGCCCTTAATTAAATCATCACGTTACCGGTCTTGTACTGAAGCCATGAAAAACTCATGACTCGATTTGATTTTCTTTCTCAACACCAATTTCATAGAGTTCGATATTGGCTTCTTCAATCTCACCGGTTGCAGCATTAATATCAACTTTTACTTCGTAGCCGTGGATGGATTGAATATCAAACTCATAGTTTGCGTCACCTTCAAAGCTTATTTCTCGCTCAGAACTAACCACTTTACCCGGATCAAAAGCCAGTGCGGTTTCTCAGGGTGGTTCATTCTGGGTATTTAAACTGCCTAACTTTGACAAGAAAAAGTTTGCTAAAAACTAAACTTTGCTAGTGATAAAGGGAGGCTGTCAGCCTCCCTCTTTTGGAGTGATTATGACTACCTTGCGAACCTCAGCCCTGCTGCTAACCCTTTTATATACTCTTACTGGCAATGCGTCTCTTGAGTTTGACGATAGCATATTAATTGTTGATGGCTGCGAGATAGTGCCCAAAACACGCTGTGAGAATGCCGATTTAAGTGGGGCTAATCTGCGTAATGCCGATTTGAGTGGTGCCACCTTTATCAATGTTACCTTTAACGAAACCGACTTACGGCATGCAAATTTAAGTTTTGCAACCTTCAACCGCAGCAAACTTGATCATGCCAATTTAGCGATGGCTAACCTGTATCATGCAGACCTTCGCTCTTCCACTGTCTTAAATGCCAACCTCGAAGGCGTATCCGCCGGAGCGATCTTTGCTCAGGGAGTTAATTTTAGTAGTAGCAATTTAACCGGGGCCGATTTTGATCAGGGTCGCATGAGCGCCGCCAAGCTGATTAATACAACACTGCGCGCCAGCCGACTTGAGCGGGTATGGATGAACAAGGCCAACCTCAACGGCGCCGACCTCACCAACGCGAATATTCAGGAAGCCAAACTGAATGGCGCCAACCTGAGTGAGGCGATTTTTACCGGTACACGAATTCACTACGCCACCTTTCAGGGGGCATTTATGCAAGGTTGCACTGACTGTCCTTTCGACTGGTAATGGAGCCTTTTTTAATCCTGCTAAAATAACATTACTACTTTAGCACTAAATCGCTAATTACTTGGTCTGTAGCGAAAGTCGCAGGGGCTAAAACCGGGAACTTTTCCCGGTTATATACGGGAATAGCTCCCTTGGATAGCCGCCCATCTCTTCCCATACTTACGTCGTCTTAACCACTTTATTACACAAAAAATACAAGCCCTGGTGATAGCAACCAGCAGCGTAATGTATCGATGAAAACGGACTGGAAGTAACGCAATGAAAAAAACCTCTTATCTCTACCTTGCAGCCTGTATCGCAGGCAGTTTTCAGGTGCAGGCCCAGGACAATCAGGCTGATGTTGAAAAGATCACCGTATATGGACAGTCACCGCTGAGTTTTGTTTCCGGCTTAACGGAATATTCACCGGCCAGCCAGACGATTGATGCGGATGCACTGGATGTGGACAACGGCAACTCACTGGCGCGGATCCTGGATAACCAACTGGTGAGCGTGTCGATTAACGATGTGCAAAACAATCCGTTCCAGGCAGACTTACAATACCGTGGCTTTACCGCTTCGCCACTGCTGGGCTTACCTCAGGGCCTGGCGGTGTATTTTAATGGTACCCGTTTTAACGAACCTTTCGGTGATACAGTAAACTGGGATCTGATACCGCCTACGGCACTGGAATCTGTCACGCTGGTCTCTGGTGCTAACCCGGTTTTCGGTCAGAATACGCTGGGCGGCGCGCTGATATTAAACAGTAAAGACGGCTTTAGCTTTCCGCACAATAAAGTCACCGTGATGGGCGGCGACTTTGGTCAACAAGGTATTAACCTGGAATCCGGTGGCAACAACGGTGAATGGGGTTACTACATTAATGTTAATAAATACGAAGAAGACGGCTGGCGCGACTATTCACCGAGTGATATTCAACAAGGCCTGGCTAACATTACCCATAAAGGTAAAGATTCAGCAACCCGTATTACCCTGGCCGCTAATGATAACGACCTCATCGGTAACGGCGCTATCCCGGTTGATCTGATCCCCTATGAAGGCCGGGACGCGATTTATACCCGCCCGGATCAAACCTTTACCAGCCTGCGCTTTATTAACCTCAATCACGAATGGCAACTCGACAACGATTTAGTGGTGCGTGTTAACGCCTACTTCCGCGAAAATGAAATCGAAACCTACAATGGTGACGACAGTGACTACGAGGAATGTGACGTAGGTTATGGTGAAACCCTGTGTGAAGAAGATGAAGAAGCCGAATTACTCGAAGATGACGACATCGACGAGGATGACATGGATATGGATGATGACGACGATGATGATGATGATGATGAAGAATTTGACGAGGACGACGCTGTTCAGTTTGTAGGTTTCGACCCTCTTGTACCACTTGAGTCAATTTCTGCCGTCGATCCCGATACCCTGGACGGTACCGCCAATACCAGCTTAACCGAGCAGGAAAGCTATGGTTTTAGTGCAGAGCTTGCCGGCGTGACGCAATCTGGCTCGTTAACTCACAACTGGGTAGTTGGTCTGGGTATTGATACTGCTGATATCTCGTTTCGCAGTGACACCGAATTTGCCGTGCTCGACAACGATACACCAGAAGACAGCCGCGGCGTAACCGGCATTGGCGTATTCGACGAAGGTTCACGGGTTCGCCTGGATACCGATGTAAAACACACTTACCTGTTTGTCAGTGACGTGATTGAATTAAACCCGCACTGGCAACTGGCCCTTGCCGGCCGTTACAACAAGTCGACTATTGATATGGTCGATGGGGTGGAAGTGGGCGAAGGCTCACTGAACGGTAACCATGAGTTCAGCCGTTTCAACCCCTCAGCCACCGTGCATTATCGCAGGGATGACTACCATGCTTATGCATCTTACAGCCAGTCCTCACGGACACCGAGCCCGGCAGAGCTTAGCTGCGCCGACGAAGACGACCCGTGTAAACTACCTAACGGATTTGTGGCCGATCCGCCGCTTGACCAGGTACGTACCGACACCCTTGAGGTGGGCGTAAATTACTCGCTGGATAACGGCCTCTTACACGCAGCATTATTCCGCAGCGAAAGCAAAGACGACATTATCTTCCAGCAAGCGGGCGACCGCGCCTCAGTGGGTTATTTTGTGAACGTTAATAAAACCCGTCGTCAGGGCGCCGAGTTCAGCCTGCTGCAGCAATATGAAGATCTGGAGATCTCAGCCAATGTCAGTTACCTGCAGGCTACATTTGAAACTCCGTTTGTTTCATTCAGCCCGCAAAATCCAATGGGTCCGGGACGTCAGGTAATGCCGGGGGATAACATTCCTGGCCAGCCTGAATGGCAGGCAGGTTTTGAGGTAACCTACCCAGTGATTGAAAACCTGTATATCAGCGCCGATGTGGATTACGCCTCTGGACAGTATTTCCGTGGCGATGAAGCCAACGAAAACCGCGAACTGGACGGCTATACCCTTGTAAACCTGAGTGCCACTTATGCCCACAGTAGCGGCGTTACCGTAGGTCTGCGTCTGGAAAACGTGTTTGATACGGAATTCGAAACCTTTGGTACCTACGGCGAAGCAGATGAAGTGCTGGAAGATATCTATGACGATATCGAGTCTACCGAGTTTGTAGGGCCTGGTCAGCCCAGAACCCTGCGCTTGTTCGCCTCTTACCAATTTTAATCTTTAATCTGCTCCAGTGTGTGCAGCTCATCACTGCACTTTCGTATAGGCGTGTTATTAACACGCCTTTATTTTATTCTGCCCCCCGATGGTCTGAACAACTTTTTCTGTTCATAAAACAGTCAAAACAAATTATTCCATCGTAATAATGACGTTAATATAATAAAAGCAACCTCACTGTAACTTAAAGTTGCCAGAGCGATAACCGTAAACTATTGATTTTTAATACAATTAAGTGCTGACCGGGAGGGGTAGAAAAAGTTCCATTTATTTGACACCAGAATGTTTTTTATTTAACTTTCAGTATGTCAATTTCTCTAATTTGGTTGACAGGCAAAGCCATCGCAGTAACAACGTCAAATCGCGTTTGTTGGTGGGGTTGTTTAAACATAAATAATTATAGTTGCATACAGATGTGTTATCGATGATTACACGTTTGATAGCACATTGATGCGGCAGAAACAGGGATTCACATGAATAACGATAATAAACTCCATAAGTTATCTATTGGAGTCATCACAGCTATGGGGTTGTTAGCAACTCCACAGGTCTTCGCTCAGGAAGAAGCTGAAGATGGCGCTGAACCAGTAGAAAAAATCTCCATTGTTGGTTCACGTATTCGTACCGATGCGTTTGCTAATGATACACCTATCGACATTATCAGTGTTGAAGACGCCGAGCAGGAAGGTCTGAAAACACTGGGCGAATTATTAAGAACCAGTACTGCAGCTGCAGGCTCAAGCCAGATCACCGCCGCTTTGACTGTTGGTTACGTAACCGACGGTGGTACCGGTGCAGAGACAGTTGGTCTGCGTGGTCTTGGTGCAAACCGTACCCTGATCCTGTTAAACGGTCGTCGTGCCGGCCCAGCGGGTACTCGTGGTGCAGTATCAGCCTTCGACCTGAACAGTATACCTTTGTCTGCTATCGAGCGTGTTGAAATCCTCAAAGACGGTGCTTCAGCACTTTACGGTTCAGACGCGGTTGCCGGTGTAATTAACATCATCACCAAGAAAGGTGATGACAAAACAATTACCGTTGATATCAGCCAGCCATTTGAGTCAGGCGGTGAAGATAAGCGTATTAACTTCTCTTATGGAGAAGAATTCGCAGAAGGTTCATTCCGTGTTACGGCTGATTACCGCAAAACTTCAGAGCTAAAACGTGGGGATCGCGACTACTTTAATTGTACAGAGCGTTTGCAGTTCCTGGAAGACGGTTCACGTTCTGATCCTATCGATCCACGTACCGGTAAGCCTCACTGCGCCGAGACAGGCTACGGACTGTGGGTTTATGATGACACAAGTACTGCATATGGCGGAGGTCTAAACCTTGCGTACGACTATGATGGTTTTTTTGCAGCTAATGGATTCGAGAGTATCAACGATGCGGATGTACCGTTAACTACTCCAGAAGGGTGGTATCCGGTATCCTACGGCAATGACTATGCCAGTAATGGTTGGTGGGACCAACGTCACCCATACCTTGCTCAGGAAACAGTAGTACCTGAAACAGAGCTTATGTCGATTTATGCAACGGGTGACTATAACCTGACTGACGACATTACCATGTACGGTGAATTTATCGCGAGTCGCCGTACAACTGAGACTCAAAACTATCGTCAGTTTTGGCACGCTGAGGCAGGTACACTCCCAGCATCTTATTTCCCGGGATTCAGCGAAGCGCCGGGCACAGAAACAAATTTATTAGCTGTTTCGCTTACTGACCACTATAGCTCAGAAATAGAGGTTGATTATACCCGTGGCGTAATTGGTTTTACTGGCGATGTGGGCTTCTGGACCTGGGACTTATCTTACCAACATAGTATCAGTGACGGTGACTATACATAGGATATTATTTTTGATGATTCCATGTATATGGCTCAAGTTAACACGTACTTCGGAACAACCTGTACTGCAGACCAAGTAACTGAGTTCAGTCAAAAATCCTGTGTCGATATACCGTGGACTGATCCGCAGTTCTTATACGGAAACCGCACTGCAGAGCAAGAAGATTTCCTGTTTGGGTCAGATAAGGGTAATACTGAATACACTCAGCAGACACTGGAAGGTTTCATAACGGGTGACTTATTTACTCTACCAGCGGGCGAAATGGGTGCTGCATTTGGTTTCCAGGTTCAACGTGATGAGATCAATGATACTCCCGGATATCACACACTCAACGGCAACTCTTGGGGTTTAAGTAGCGCTGGTATTACAAAAGGTGATCAGCTCACTAAAGCTGTTTTTGCCGAGATAAAAGCGCCTCTTATCGAAGGGGTAACCGGTATTGAGGCTTTAGACTTAACGGCTTCTGCGCGCTGGACAGACGTAGATACTTTCGGAACCGACACTACCTTTAAATTGGGTTTAAACTGGCAAATTGTTGAAGGCTTAAGTGTGCGTGCTAGCCGTGGCACGTCATTCCGTGCCCCAGCGCTGTTTGAGTTATACCTCGCCGAACAAACTGCATATCCTTCACAATTAGCCGTCGATCCGTGTTTAAATTACGGAGCAGAATACGATGCGGGTAATGTCTCAGACACGGTTTATGAAAACTGCTTAGCTGATGGTGTACCACTCGATTATGACACTCCAGGAAGTAGTGCACTATCTGTGACCAGTGGTGGTGAAGGCCGACTTTCTGCTGAAACTTCAGTCGCAGAAAGTGTTGGTGTAGTTTGGACCAGCCCGGAAGATACTTTCGCAGTATCGGTTGACTACTTCGCCATTGAAATTTCTAACGAAATTGATAACTTAGGTGGTTCAAGTATTGTTAATAGGTGTTATGGTTCTATTGATTTTGCCAATGAACCACTGTGTGACCTGTTCACTCGACGTGACGGAACAGATGGCGATTACGGTATCGACCAGATAAATGGCGGCTACGTAAACATCGCTTATCAGGAAGTTCGTGGTGTGGATTATAACTTCACTTACCAGGACGACTTCGATTGGGGTTCACTGCGTTTCCGCGTAGAGCACACCATGCAAATCGAACAGTACAGCCTGCAGTTTGCTGACTCACCTTACAACAACTTTGTTGGTGAGAACGGTTCACCTAAGCACGTTGGTGTTGCACGTCTGACTTACTCTAACGATGACTACAGCCTGACCTGGACAGCGAACTACTTCGACTCGACTAACGACTACGAGTACTACGCCAGTGAAACCAACACCACTACGGTTAACGGTAACACGGTAACCTTCATCGATGAGACACCTTGGACCATGTATCACACGGCCTCAGGTTCATTCTCTTATGAGAGCCTCGATGTTATCGTGGGCGTGGCGAACGTATTCGACAAAGAACCGCCTAGAATTTCTAGCAGTGGCTTCGATTTGGGTAACGCGGCACTTTACTCACAGTACGACTTCATCGGTCGTCGTGTATTTGCTAACCTGCGTTATAACTTCTAAGTTGTAACAGTTAAATAAAGCCCTCGCTTGTCGGGGGCTTTTTTTTCTAGAGGGAAAAATTATGAAAGTTCGTTTGATGTTACTTGTCATCACGACACTCCTTGGAAGTCTGACATTCACATCAGCAGCGCAAGCTAAAATCAATACGCCACTATTAGAAGCGTATGCTAAACACTCACAGTACCTGGACATAAAAATTTCACCCGACGGCACCTACCTGGCGTCGACCTCCCGCGGTGAAGACGGCGTGGTGTTTTTAACCGTGCTGAATATCAAGGATCAGGAAGTCGTTTCCATTACCCGCGGAAAAGGCAAAGAAACCGTTAGCAGCTTTAACTGGCTCAACGATGAACGTTTGATTATTGGCATGGCAAGGGAAGTTGGCTCCTTTGAACAACCGCTGCCCACCGGTGAATTGTTCGCCATGGATGCCAACGGCGAAAACAATGTGATCTTAACCGGCTGGCGCGCTGAGAGCGGCGACCGCCGATTCTCGCAAATTATTGATATTTTGCCGGATGAGCCGGATGCCGTGTTAGTTTACAGCACCGATTTAACCGCCAAAGAGCCCTTCCTCGATATTTACAGAATGAAGGTCAGCAATGGCCGCAAAGCCTCCGAAGGTCGCGCGCCGCTGCGAGCTTATGCAGGCTCAAATGTGAACGTTTATACCGATACCAAAGGCAACGTGCTGGCTATGATTGGCGCCGATCCGAACGAAGACAATAAGCAAACCATGATGGTTCGTAAAGACAGCGACTCTGAATGGGAAGTGGCATTTGAAAGTGACCCCTATACACCATCTTTCACGCCGCTGGTGTTTTTGTCCGACGATAAAACCATTGTAGGTCTCAGTACATTAGAAACTGACACCTGGTCTTTAGCGACCTACAACATTGAAACCAAAAAGCACGAAGTGCTTGCCTCACACCCTAAAGTAGATTTATCGCCAATCCTGCACAGTGAAAACGGTAAAATTAAAGAAATATTTGGCGCCAGTTACGAGTATAAAGGCATTGAAACCATGTTCTTTGGCGGCGTAAAAAGTGAAGCCGAACAACGTGTACTGGCCAGCCTGGCAAATACCTTTAAGGGCCAGACCGTTGCGGCCACGTCGGCAACCCGTGATAACAGTAAAATGATTGTTCGGGTTGGCAATGCCAATAACCCAAATGTGTTTTACATGTTTGACGCTGAGGCCCGCAAGCTGGTGAAACTGGCTGAGAGTAAGCCCTGGCTGGACGATGTGGAAATTCCGGAATCCAAGCTAATCACTTATACCGCGCGTGATGGCTTGGAAATTTCTGCTGTACTCACTCTGCCTAAAGGCGAAGCTAAGGATTTACCTTTTGTACTGCTGCCTCACGGCGGACCGCACGGTATCAGTGATTCTATTGCTAACATAGACTCCAGTGTACGCGATGCCAAAGTACTGGCAGCACATGGCTACGCGGTATTACAGCCAAATTTCCGCGGTTCTGGTGGATACGGGTTACCATTTTTGACATCAGGTTTCCGTAACTGGGGGACCACCATGATCGACGATATGACCGACGGCACTATGTATCTGGTGGAAAAAGGCATTGTTGATAAAGACAGAATGTGTGTTTACGGCGCCTCTTACGGCGGCTACGCGGCATTACAGAATGTTATTCGCGAACCGGACCTGTACCATTGCACTATTGGTTTTGTTGGCGTTTACGATCTGGACATGATGTTTGAAAAAGGTGATATTCCGCAAAATGATGCCGGTATCAATTACCTTAACCAGGTGTTACCTAAAGGCGAGAACCGCGACTTCCAGTCCCCCATTAAAAACACCGACAAGATCAAAGTGCCGGTATTTATTGTGCAGGGTGAAGAAGACGTGCGGGTGCCAAAGGAGCATGCCTTTGCTTTACGTGAAAAGCTTGAAGCCAGAAACCATCCTTATCAGTGGATGATGAAATCCGGCGAAGGCCACGGCTTTTACAAGCCGGAAAACAACGTTGAGCTATGGCAGGAAATGATTAAGTTTCTGGATAAGCATACCAATACCACTCGCTAATCCAACTGCTGGTTCAGACTGTTACCAATTAGCAAACGTAACCCATAAAAAAACGCACCAGGCTCTCACCTGGTGCGTTTTTTATTATCTTAAGTACAAATTACTTACAGCGCAGCAATTGTCTCGTGTTGAGCTTTCAGCTTAGCTAATTGTGACTCAGAATCAGCCAGCTTGGCTTTTTCTTTTTCAATCACGGCTTCCGGCGCATTGCTAACAAACTTCTCGTTAGACAGCTTACCTTTAAAGCGGGCTACGTCTTGTTCCAGTTTACCCATGGCTTTAGCAATACGGGCAAGCTCGGCTTCTTTATCAATTAGGCCGGCCATCGGAATAAGAATTTCCATCTCACCCACTACCGCTGCCGCACTGGCTGGTGCTTCTTCACCTTCCTTAAGCACCGTAATGGACTCAAGACGCGCAAGGCGGTCGATAAAGGTGCGGGAAATACCTAAACGGCGCTCGTCTTCGCTGCTAACGTTACGCAGCAGTGCAGGAAGTGGCTTGCTCGGTGCAATATCCATTTCACCACGAATGTTACGAATACCTACGATAAAGCGCTTAACCCATTCGATGTCGGCCAATACCTGCTCATCCTGCTTAGCGGCATCTACCGCCGGGAAAGCCTGCACCATGATGCTGTCGCCAGCGTTGAAATCCAGCGCACTGAGCGGTGCCACACGTTCCCAGATGGTTTCGGTAATAAATGGCATTAACGGGTGCAGTAAGCGCAGCAGGCTCTCCAGCACATTGATTAACGTATGACGGGTACCGCGTTTTTCAGCGTCACTCGACTCATCGTTATTCAGTACCGGCTTGGTAAGCTCCAGATACCAGTCGCAGAACTGGTTCCAGGTAAACTCATAAACCGTTTGTGCGGCAATATCAAAGCGATAATCAGAAAGCGCTTTTTCAAATTCCACCAGAGTTTGCTGAAACTGCGCCCAAATCCACTTATCGGCCAAGCTCAGTACTAACTCGCCACCGTCACGACCGGTATCTTCGGTTTCGGTGTTCATCAGTACAAAGCGCGAGGCATTCCAGATTTTATTACAGAAGTTACGGTAGCCCTCTACCCGGCCCATATCAAAGTTGATATCACGACTGGTTGATGCCATGGCTGCAAACGTAAAACGCAGCGCATCGGTACCGTAGGCATGAATGCCTTCCGGGAACTGCTTGCGGGTGCGTTTTTCAATCTTAGCCGCCAGTTGTGGCTGCATCATACCAGTGGTACGTTTAGCCACCAGTGATTCCAGGTCGATACCGTCGATCAAATCGATAGGATCCAGCACGTTGCCTTTCGACTTCGACATTTTGTCGCCGCTTTCGTCGCGAATAAGGCCGGTAATGTAGATATCCTTAAATGGGATTTTGCCGGTAAAGCGCTTGGTCATCATGATCATGCGCGCTACCCAGAAGAAAATAATATCGAAGCCGGTCACCAGAACCGACGACGGCACAAAAGTTTCCAGTTCCGGGGTTTCTTCCGGCCAGCCCATGGTGGCAAACGGCCATAATGCCGAGGAGAACCAGGTATCCAGCACGTCTTCGTCCTGGTTTAGCTGTACGCCCGCTTCCAGGTGATATTTGTTACGCACCTCGTCTTCTGTGCGACCAACGTAAACGTTGCCCTCGTTGTCATACCAGGCAGGAATGCGATGGCCCCACCAAAGCTGACGGGAGATACACCAGTCCTGAATATTGTGCATCCACTGGTAGTAGGTTTTATTCCAGTTCTCCGGTACAAAACGAATTTCGCCGCTTTCTACCGCTTCGATAGCTGGCTTCGCCAACTCTTCGATTGCCACATACCACTGATCGGTGAGGTAAGGTTCGATAACCGCACCCGTGCGATCGCCGCGCGGCACTTTAAGTTTGTGGTCGTCAATTTTAACCAGCGCACCGTCTGCTTCGAGCTGTGCCACAATGGCTTTACGCGCATCAAAGCGGTCGAGCCCCTGATAGGCTTCTGGCGCTTCGTCATTAACTTTGGCATCCGGGGTGAAGATATTGATCATCGGCAAGCCGTGACGCTTACCCATGTCGTAATCGTTAAAATCGTGTGCCGGCGTAATCTTAACGCAGCCGGTACCAAACTCCGGGTCCACATAATCATCAGCAATGATAGGGATTAAACGGCCGGTGATCGGTAAGCGGATTTCTTTGCCTATGTAGTCCTGATAACGCTCATCTTCCGGGTGTACCGCCACAGCGGTGTCGCCCAGCATGGTTTCAGGGCGAGTAGTCGCTACTACAATGCTACCGCTGCCGTCGGCCAGCGGGTAGCGCATGTGCCACATATGGCCGGCTTCTTCTTCGTTAAGCACTTCAAGATCGGAAACTGCAGTGTGCAGTACCGGATCCCAGTTAACCAAACGTTTGCCGCGGTAGATCAGGCCGTCATCGTGTAATCGTACAAACACTTCGGTGACCGCTTTGGACAGGTTTTCATCCATGGTAAACACTTCACGGTCCCAGTCTGGTGAGGTGCCTAAACGGCGCATCTGACTGGTGATGGTGCCACCTGAGTGCTCTTTCCACTCCCAGATTTTGTCGATAAACGCTTCGCGCCCCAGATCGTGACGGGTTTTGCCTTCGGCATTTAACTGACGCTCAACCACCATTTGGGTGGCAATACCAGCGTGGTCGGTTCCCACCTGCCACAGCGTATTATCGCCTTTCATTCGATGATAACGGGTCAGCACGTCCATTATGGTTTGCTGAAAGCCGTGGCCCATATGCAGGCTGCCGGTAACATTAGGCGGCGGCAGTAAAATACAGTAAGGGTTCCCCGTTGGCGCTTCATCGCCCTTGGCTTTGAATAAGCCTTCGTTTTCCCAGCGCTGATAACACTGTTTTTCGATCGATTGGGGTTCGTAGGTTTTGTCCATGGAGTGTCTCGAAAAGTCTCTTTTTTAGGCCGGCAGGAATTGCATCTGGCAACCGGCTTGTTGAAATTGTTTGTAACGTTCGCGGGCTTGTTGTTTGGCCGCTTCTTCCACCGGCACAAAATCGATAATTTGCTGAAACTGGTTGAAGTTATCTACCATTTTCCCGCTAACGTTAATCAGACATTGTTTGCGTGGCAGCGACTGAGGCTGCCAGACGATTTCTACCGGTGTGCCGCCATTGGGGCCCTCACCGGCAAGGTTGTGCGGCACAAATCGCGCCGCTGGCAATTGCCATAAAAGCTGATCGACAGCTTCGGCCTGAGCCTGGTCTGCGCACAGTACCACACTCTTTTTCTTCTGCGAATAGAGTTCGGCGGTGAGTTCGCAGGCTTTAGCGCACACCGCAGGCACACTTTCGTGCCCTGCAGGTGAAACAGACGCCTCAGCCAGTGCGTAAAATCGAACGGCAGGCATTAACCTTTAATCCTCTGCGCCTAAACCAGCACGGTTCATCAGGAACTGCGCGAGCATAGGCACCGGGCGACCGGTTGCGCCTTTGTTCTTACCACTGTTCCAAGCGGTACCCGCGATGTCCAGGTGCGCCCAGTTATATTTCTTGGTAAAGCGCGACAGGAAACAGCCTGCGGTAATTGAACCGGCCGGACGACCGCCAATGTTAGCCATATCGGCAAACGGGCTTTCCAGTTGCTCCTGATAGTCATCCCACAACGGTAGGCGCCATGCGCGGTCTGATGCTTGCTCAGAGGCATTTAGCAGTTCGTGAGCCAGTGGATTATGGGTGCTCATCAGGCCGGTAGCATGTTTACCCAGCGCGATAATACAGGCACCGGTTAAAGTGGCTACATCAACCACGGTTTCCGGGTCGAAACGCTCAACGTAAGTCAGTGCATCACACAGTACCAAACGGCCTTCCGCATCGGTGTTTAACACTTCAACTGTCTGACCCGACATGGTGGTTAAAATATCACCTGGGCGATAAGCGTTGGCATCCGGCATGTTTTCACAACCGGCCAGTACGCCAATAACGTTAATAGGCAGATTAAGCGCCGCCACCGTATGCATTACACCCAGTACGGAGGCTGCGCCGCCCATGTCGTACTTCATTTCGTCCATGCCATCGCCTGGCTTTAATGAAATACCGCCCGAATCGAAGGTAAGGCCTTTACCTACCAGCACCAGTGGTGCCTGATCATCGGCGCCGCCTTTATGATGAATAATACTCATCAGTGATTCATTTTCTGAGCCACGACCCACTGCCAGGTAAGAATTCATCCCCAGATCTTTCATGTTGGCTTCGTTAACCACTTCCACGCTAACGCTGTCATACTCTTCAGCCATTTGCTGCGCCTGTTCCCACAGGTACGCCGGGTTGCAGATGTTTGGTGGCATGTTAGCCACGTCTTTGGTTACCTTAACGCCCTTGGCAATGGCCAGGCCGTGCTCAACCGCTTTTTCACCCACGGTAAGTTCGCGACGGGTGGGCACGTTGAAAACAATTTTACGCAGCGGACGGCGCGGCTCGCCTTTTTTGGTCTTCAGTTGCAGGAAGGTATACAGGGTATCTTGTGAGGTTTCGACCGCCTGGCGTACTTTCCAGTAGGTATCACGACCCTTAACGTGCAGCTCGGTTAAGAAACACACGGCTTCCATTGAACCGGTTTCGTTAAGGGTTTGAATGGTTTTAGCGATGATCTGCTTGTACTGACGCTCGTCCAGTTCGCGTTCTTTTCCACAACCAACCAACAGCACCCGCTCGCTTAATACATTAGGAACGTGGTGGAGCAGCAACATCTGACCGGCTTTACCCTCGAGGTCGCCACGGCGCAGCAGATTGCTGATGTATCCTTCACTAATTGCGTCCAGTTGTTCGGCAACGCCGGACAAACGTCGCGGCTCATAAACGCCCACCACAATACATGCACTGCGTTGTTTCTCTGGACTGCCGCTCTTTACGTTAAACTCCACTGTATCACCTCTTTTTGTTCTGTCTGGTTGGCCCGGAACAATTTTACATGCCGTTTTGCCTTGCTTTATGGTTTAATACGCACGAATTCAATCCTGCGTAGGGCGCGTCAACGTGATAATTCACGGTTCAGGCAAACGCGCCTTCCGGAACCAACGGTTAGTTATTACTGGCAAAACTTGTAAAAATGGTAAGTTTACTCAAAATTATAGCCGCTTTCACTAAAATTCCGACTTTTTGCACAGGCCAGATATGCTGATATTCCGCTATCTGCTTAAGGAAACGCTTAAATCGCAAATCGCCATATTTTTAATATTGATGGCCATTTTTATTACCCTGCGATTTGTCCGTGTTTTGGGAGACGCCTCAGAGGGTGACATCCCGGCCAGTCTGGTGCTCGGCTTCCTGTCTTTATATGCCCCGGTACTCGCTTCGCTGGTAATTCCAATCAGCGCCTTTTTGGGCATTATGATGGCTTACGGCAGGCTGTATGTAGACAGCGAAATGACCGTCATGCGGGCCTGCGGGATCAGCGAATGGTATGTGACCCGCGTAATGTTATTTTTATCGTTCATCATTATGGTGGTGACTGGCGTTGTTACCCTGTATCTGGCACCACTGGCCGCAGAGAGTGAATATAATCTGCGCGAGCAAGCCAAGGCAGAAGCCGGTTTCAGTGCCATTATTCCCGGCCGATTCCAACAAACCGGCAACCAGGAAGCCGTAATATTCGTACATGATATAGGTAGTGACAACTCACTTCAGAAAGTCTTTCTGGCCCAGCAAAAAAATGAAGGTGACGAGCAGGTTCGGGTGGTTTACGCCGAGCAAGGCACGGTTAACAAAGAACCGGACGGCACCCGCCAGTTAATTCTGAATAACGGTAATCAGTACGAGGGTGAGCAGCGTCGTCTGGATTTTCGGGTAGTGGCTTTCGATGAGTATCAAATCCAGATAGACGACCCGGAACAACAGCAAAAACGTAAAAAAGTGTCGGTAATCCCCACCATGGAATTACTTGAAGACGGCTCCACAGAAGCGCTGGCAGAGCTGCAATGGCGGCTGGCCATTCCGCTATCGATTCCTTTTCTGGTGCTGATTGCGGTACCGCTCAGTGCGGTGGATCCGCGCCAGGGGCGCTTTGGTAAGATGTTCCCGGCGATTTTACTGTACCTTGGCTATTTTATGTTGCTACTGGCGAGCCGACGCGTGCTGGAAGACGGCAAAATACCTATCCAGCTTGGCTTGTGGTGGGTACACGGCATTATGCTAATCATTGGTTTTACCCTGCTCGCCCGGGACCGTAAATTCGGCACCGAGATTAAAGCCATGCTGAAGCGGAGAAAGTCATGATCCGCATTTTAGACTGGTATATCGCCAGAACCTTGCTGGGTACAGTCACGGTGACTCTTTCGGTATTGATTGGTCTGAGTGCCCTGATCAAGTTTGTTGAGCAGTTACGTAAAGTTGGCGAAGGCAACTACGACATGCTGGCTGCACTGGTGTACGTGCTGCTTAGCTTACCCCGGGACCTGGAACAATTCTTCCCGATGGCAGTATTGCTTGGCGGACTTATCGGCATGGGCTTACTGGCCAGCAATAGCGAACTGGTAGTGATGCAGGCGGCTGGCCTTAGCCGCTGGAACTTAATTACCTCAGCCATGAAATCGGCCGTAGTGATGATTATTGTGGTGATGGCGGTGGGCGAATGGATCACCCCGGTGAGTGAATCCCGCGCCAAAGAGCTGCGTACCGAAGCCATAACCGGCGGCTCGCTGTTTTCCTCCGATAAATATGTGTGGGCCAAAGACGGCGATCACTTCGTGAGTATTGGCCAGGTAATGAGCCGCGATTCATTGCAGGAAGTCACCATCTACCGGTTCAATGATGGCTTACAACTGGACAGCATCACCAATGCCAGTGGCGGCTTTTACGAACAAAACGGCTGGACGCTGACGCAGGTCACACACACCTACTTTGGCGCAGACGCCATTACCGCCGATGTACAGCCAACCTGGCGCTGGGACTCGTCTTTAACGCCAGACAAACTGGGTATCGTTACCGTGAAGCCCGAAGCGTTGTCGATTCAGGGCTTGCAGGAATACATCACTTACCGGGCCAATAACAAGCAGGATACCAGCCGCTACGAGCTGGCATTATGGCGTAAAGTACTGCAACCGGTTACCGTTAGTGTAATGCTGTTAATGGCGCTGTCTTTCATATTCGGACCATTGCGAAGTGTGACGATGGGGGCGCGAATTATTATGGGCGTATTAACCGGCTTCGGCTTTTTCATCACCAATGAAGTGTTTGGCCCACTGAGCCTGGTTTATAACATTCCGCCGGTACTCGGCGCTCTGCTGCCCAGCATTCTCTTCGCTGCCGTAGCTGCAGCACTACTCTCCAGGTAAATCAAGAAATCAAGGGGTCAGAGTACATGAATGAACTTGATGTACTCTGACCCCTTGATTTCTTGATTTGTTGATTCTATTCACCAGCTCTTATGATTATTCTGCTCTTTAGTCAGTTTAAGCACTTCGGTTTGTGCCAGCCGGTCTTGCAAGGATTGCTTGTTCTTTACGTCTAACAAAACTAACAAAGTACCCAGGCCCCCCAGCGAAGCAATTAATCGCAGTACCAGTCGGCCCCAGCCTACCGGCTCGTTGGAAGTGCTGTATATGCGTAACCGCCAGGCTCGCATTCCCAGTGTTTGACCACCACGTTTCCAAAACCACAAGAAAAACCCGGCGACCCACAGACCAACCCAGACCTGGATCAGCGTTTTATACATCACAGACCCGCCAAGTAATTGATTGGGTTCACTGTAACCCTGTAAATCAAGCCAGCCATTCTTTAGTGAGACCACCAACACCACAATTAACACCATGGCCGCACACATGCCTACTGCCGTAGCCACCAAAGCATCGTATATCATAGCAGCCAGTCGCCGCACGAATCCGGCACGGGCAGATTGCTCAGCTTGTTGCGATGACTGATTGGTTTGTTCTGTTGGAGTGTTTTTTACTTTTTTAACCATGGTTGCGATGTGTCTGACAGCGATGGCCGCAAGTGTGCCACAGTTCAGAACAAAAGTAGACGGTTAAGCGTTTGGACAGGATGTGGAAAGCTGAAGAAAAATGATCTGGAGCCAGAAACAAAACAGGCACCCGAAGGTGCCTGTTTTTAAGAACAACTGTCTTACAGTACTACTACGTCAGCAGCCTGAGGACCTTTGTTACCTTGTTCGATAGTGAACTGCACGTTCTGACCTTCAGCTAAAGTGCGGAAGCCTTCAGATTTGATAGCGCGGAAATGTACGAATACATCTTTGCCGCCGTCAGCCTGAGAAATAAAACCGAAACCTTTAGCTTCGTCGAACCATTTTACTGTGCCTGTAGAAGTAGACATAGATAACTCCAATAAGTAATAAATTTAAGTGGTTGTAACAACCGGTGTTGCATTGAAGGGCTATCTGTTTTGCGGCAGGCTTGATTCAGTAATCGTATCTAATGTGAATCGCGCAAGGGACTTACAATGGATCAACGGAACGAGCAATTTTCAAATATAATAGAACCTTTCAAAGGCGCAAGGATCCTAGCACCCTTATTCGACTGTGTCAGGTTATTTTTTAAACTTTTTAAAAATAAATTTTAACACTAGCGCCTTGCTGGGGTTCCTATTGAGTCTATGGGTATATGAATAAAAACCATTACTAACCAACAAGCTTGCAAAAATTTTCTGGGCTACCCGGTAAAACCAGGCGCAAATCAGCATATTATTTAGTCGCTTATTGAAGAATCACTAAAAAACGCTTGTCAGCCTCTATGACATCGTTATAATTCGCAACCTGACTGTTACGCAGTCACAGCACATCTATCTGTGCCAGAGTGGCGAAATTGGTAGACGCAGCGGATTCAAAATACACTGCGTATTGTGCGAAAGAAAGCTAACCAACTGTTAAGTAAAATATTTATTTTCAGATGGTGCTTGCAAAGATTTGCAAAGTTTCTATAATTTGCAATATCAAAATTTGATGCCAGAGTGGCGAAATTGGTAGACGCAGCGGATTCAAAATCCGCCGGTAGCAATACTGTGCCGGTTCAAGTCCGGCCTCTGGTACCATTCTTTGCAAGATGATTTAGCAACTAAACCGACCTTAGAGTCGGTTTTTTTGTGTTATAAAAACCATCTTTTTGAAGTTTTCAAAACACATTTCCAGACTTTTACATTGCTTAGGCTCCAAGGCCGTTGTAGTGCTGCAAAAAGTGAATTGGTGACTAAAGGGAGGGATCTTGTGCTTTCCACACAGTTTTTTCTCATGTCAGAAATGTATTCGCTTCTTTCGATGCTTATTTTAAGGGCAAAAATATAAGGGGCACACATGATAAGTAAGAGGAAAAATCTGACTTAAATAAATTTTAATGATATTAAAATTAGAGTAGAAATAAACCTTCAGAAATTAATTCTTACTGGATAGCCTAACGCTCTCAGGGCTTTATTGGTTCTTCCGTTACGAGGAGGAATTGTTTCCGGTTGTGCCCACCCAACCACTTCAGCGATTGAGTTTATACCGTAATGCGGTAACCACAATTCCTCGGTTTTACTTGCAGCATAGATTCGTTCCCAAATATTTTCGGGTTTGCCTGTGTAAAGAACATCGTAAAGTACACCACGGATGTCCTGACCTTTTTGGTTCCTTTGTTTCATAAACCAATCCGTATATAAGGGGACACGTTCCGCAAGTGGCAATGATTCAGTATTAGGGCGTCCCAAAGTAGACGCCTTCATCTTAATAATGTGATCTTTAGTGGCGTGGGTGCACCAAAAGACCTCTTCCATCTCAGCTGTGGTTAAAGTCAAAAGCCTGTCTTTTGCAAGTAGCTCACTTAATGTCGGTGCACTTTCGTTAAAGGTATCGTCTTCATTGGATGGAGCCTGTACCTGACTCTTCCACCAAGCCAGCGCTTTTAAAAGGGCAGCCTGAGGGTTGTTGTGATGCTTGCTATAGAAATCCTCGAAAGGATAAGTGTTGTCTGACTGCTTTACTTGATTGTAGTAATACGCATGTAAAAACTGGTCAACCTGCCAATAGACTGGGGTGTCCTGAGCTACCCATATCGGACGGAAATCATTAATTTGTGAGGCAATATTATTGATTGTGGCGATCGTTGCCTGCCATTCTTTACGGAAAGAGTCTTTTCTCTTATCAACAGTTTTGATCTTCGTGTAATCACTCACCCCCTGAAACACGGGAATTTTTCGCTTTAAACTTGATTTAGTGTCAATTTCATCACTACCTGAACTTTTGCGCAGTGCCAGAATTGCTTTTTGCTCATTGATAATATCTTGAGTCAAAGGGGTAGCTTCTTCCAGCTCACTGATATTAAAAAAGAATGTTTCGAGTTGAGGGATTAAAATATTAGCAGCCAGCTCTTCTTCAGTGAAGAACATTCCAGTCTCGATATTTGACCACCAAGCCCGGTTGGTTAAATTTGCTGAACCAATATAAGCACCGTAGCCTTGCCACCAGATAATTTTTGAATGCAGTACATCAGGGATAAGCTGGCAAAAAACATTATTTTTTAAGTTATCTAAAAGTTGTGTCAGCAATCTTGGCTGCACTGGTACTGTATGGTCATAACGCATCCATATGTCCAGACGGTATTTATTTTCCAAACAATTTTTAAGGAGTGTATCGGTGTCATCACCATAAGCAATCGCTGCCAACACCCCATCGACCTCATCCTGAGGATTTGGCATAAAAGAGGCTAAAAACTGTTTGTTAAGTCCATTTGCAACTAATTTCATTTTGACATCCGTGGCTCTACGCGATCAATCGGGAGAGTTGAGAATTGTTACGAAGCAACAAGCACCAACGGGCAACTGACGACAGCTCAGCGGTAGGGCTAGTCATTTCACGCATGCGTGCACGCACTTCAATAAGCTTTGCCTTTGCAGCCGGGTTATTACCAGCTGAACAGCGTGATTTTGCTTTATGAAATTCCTCGATCAAACTGTCGACTCTCTGCCAAACTTTACGACGCTCTTCTGCCAGAGGCGCATGTTCATTAAGTTTCAACCTCTTGACAGTCTCTTCGACTCGCTGCTTTTCCCAATCTGAAGCACTCGGCACTGGTACCACTTTGCCTTCCTCATCAAACGCGATCAATGAAACATCATCATCATCAATTGGATCGAGTAAGTAACGAGCTTCTGACTCTTCACATGGTGCAGCATATGACGATTGCAGTGAGCCAGTTTGTAATGGAAACCAGCCACCCTTTTTGCGATTACCCACATTCCCGCAAACTCGAAAATTCATATAATCGAAGGCCAACCACCAGTAACCATCACGCTTAGTACCATCAAGAGCTTTAGCTTCTTTTTTTGGGCGAAAATGCTCAACGTCGTAATGGGAATACAGTTCGCGTACGTCTGAGAACCAACACTTGCCGCCAGAGAGCGCTAGCAACCATTCCTTCAAAGCCCCCCAGTGAGCACTATTGGCATCAATCAAAGTATTGCGTTGCTCGTGCTGCCCAGTGGCCTCAAGAGCCGCTAACTCGCCCACGAGTCGATTGGATTTATTTACCCATGTATCCCATTGCGCTTGTGTCCAAGGCGTCCAGCCAGGAATGTTAGTGTCTGTTGGCTTCTTATGTTCGAGGTCGATAAAAATCATTCGCCCGCTTCCTCGCGCAAAATTTCACTGATGATGTCATCGGCAATTCGATCTTGTTCGGCTTGCTCTTCTGGCGTTAATACCGCTTTGCGGAATTTTCGGTGTTGCGCCATTTTGCTTACGAACAATGCGTAGTCTGGATCACGAAAATCAGCGGTTGAAAAGCCGAGGTCGGCCAGCTCGGCAGAAAGGCGGGAAAGCTCCGCGTTTTCTTCAGGGGTGCGGGGGGATTTTACAAATAACTCATTGCGGCGGAATAAGCGCCGTTCGGTCTCAATATCCAATGTAGAAGACAGGCCAAACAACTCGCTTTTCAGCAATCCGGTAACGCCCATGCCTTGTGGGTGTTCATCAGGTGATTCAATTACTGAGTGATCCCCCTGTTTGCGCAAAATATGTACCTGCTCACGTTTAAGGCTACCCACCATCATTGGGTCGTGAGTGGTAATCAATATCTGCGATCCATCTTGCACCAATGAATCTTTTTCGGAGCTCAACACGCCTTCTATATCGTCGAAGTAACGCAACTTCCAGATAGGGTTTAAATGGGTGTCGGGCTCATCTAACAAGAACAAACAATGGTTTTCGCGGGTGATGCGCATTAGGCCCAATACGGTGAGCATTTGCAGTTCGCCCTCAGAGAGCTGGCTAAAGCTGACTTTGCCTCCGTGTTCATCTCGTTTTTTGACCGTGATGCGCACTTCGTCAATCAAATCGCCAATATAAGCGCCTTCTGCATAGCGGAAGAAGCTGTCGGGGCCGCCGACCAGTTCTCCTAATTCTTTCAGTTTGTCTTTGTTGGGCACATATAAATACAGCTGCTTTTGCTTTTCGCTACGGCCACGAAAATCGATCTGTTTGCTGGCTTCCTGTTCGATGGGGGCCCAGGAAACTTGCCAGAGTTTGTCGAGAAACTCGCTTACGACGTTGCCACGGGCATACCAGAAGCGCGGATCGCCTTCGATAATTTCGTTTTCATCGAATTTTCCGTTGCGACGTTTTTCACGCAACCGGTGGGGTTCTTTGAGCACGAAAAGAGCTGATTCCAGCGATTCGATATGCAGGTTGTTCAATACCTTTTTAAATACCGGGTCATCGGAAAGTAAACAAGCAAGCAACACCAATTGGCTATGGCCGCCACGGCAATAAAACAGGCGGCGTAGACGGTCATCACCTGCTTGTTTTAGTTTCGCCTCGCGGCGGCGCTTGGCTTCTTCTATTGCACGAATATCGGCTTCAGAGGCGGTGAAATTCTCCAGCAGGCCTTCAGATAAAACTTCGTCGGTGGTGATTTCCTGACGTTTGTTAAATCGGCGCTGGTGCTCCTGAAATAACTGTTCGATGCGCTCATTACGGCCGGAATAATAGGCAAATATGTGTGTAGGTAACAGTCGTGGACCGCGACGCTTATCTTGCGGGACTTTGTCCGGCGGGTCATTTTTAATCAGATACTCTTGGCTAACACGATCACCATCTACCCAAACGTAAGGGCGTTTTTGTTTGGCAGTATCGGCTTCGATGCGCACAAGGTGGCCGCGAATTTCGTATTCCAACGTGTAATCAAAGGCCGCTTCTCGGTCGAGATCCACATCGCGAAACAAAGTAATCAGCGCTTCGATTAAATTGGATTTGCCGGTGCCATTCTGGCCGATCAGCGCATGGCTTCGAATGCGTTTTGCAGGTGTATTGCCTGTTGCGTCGGCTGGTGTTCCCGAAACTGGCTCCAGTTCGCTGGCAAAATTCACTTCCAGGTTGCGCAAGTTACGAAACTGCGGGATGGCTAAATATCGAAGTTGCATACTTTTTCCATAAAATTAGAGTCCTTTTAATCCGAGCCTTTTAGCTAGCGGCCTTTTCGCGCATTTCAGCTGGCGAAGGTTCTAATAACCAGCCGTTGGCTACTTCTATTTTTAATTGCGCGTAAAAGGCTTCAATTTCACCGCCAAAACGCTGCCATAAATCTTTAGCGCTCATCTCGCCATTATGGCGGGCAAGAATAGTCGCCAGCGGTGCTTGGGCTTTCACATCGGGCGGAGTGCCTAAGCGCACGGGTGCCACCAGTTCGGTTTGTGGGGCTTTCATAGGTTCCTCTTCTTGTTCGATCGTGATGCCGGTGAGTGTGGCGATGGATGCCGTTGCCAAATGTTCTGAAACAACCAAAGTGCGATGCAATTTGCTTTCTAAGGTATCGCAAAACTTCATTAACTCAGCGACTCGCGCTACTATTCTTTTTTGCTCGGCAATTGGCGGCAGTGGGATTTCGAATTGCTCAAGTACTTTTTTGCTTAGTCCTTCGCGGCCCATTCCGACCTGCCGCCCCCAAATCATGGACTGGGTATAGGGTGACAAAATACAAAGGTGAATGTACTCACGTATTCCTGTATCAGTTAAACGAATAATCGTTACATGCTGACTGACATTGGCTTCACCGAAATCTGCCGGCACTAACGCACATCTGCCTAACGATGCTCCCGTAATGTTTAATAAAACATCATTGGCGGTAACCGCTGTTCCCGACATGCGTTCATGGACCTCAGCAGGAATGCAGGCTACATCGTCCAAACGCAATCCATCATTCCAGACGTTTTGAGAGCGCAAGAAGGGAATGCCTTCATTAACATATACTTCCCGACCACCTCTGGGTGTGCTGCCTGAACCAATCTTATTCGCTATTTGCCCCAATCGAACAAACGCCCATCCCTTTGGAAGGGGGAAAGGGTATTCTTCTTCTGGAACATTGCTGAAAGCAGTTTGCTTCGAAATAAGCTTTTGCTTTACAAGGCTAGCTTTAGTCGCTTTGACTTGCTCTAACCAAGTATCGATAGGTGTGTCTACATTTGATCGCTCAACTAAGAGTCCGTGAACAGCTAAATCCAAAATGAGGGAGCGTAGCTGTGCGACATCCTCGGGCGCGAAAAACAATTGGCCGAAGTTGACTTGCAAACGTTGCCAGCTTTCTTGCAGTTCGTGGGGGCTTTGGCTGGCGGCGACGGCTTGCAAGGTGGCTTGGCGCAGTTTGTTTTGTAGGGTGCGGCGTTTTTGTTGCTGCGCCTCCAGCTGATCGCATAAGGCCATCAGCTCATCGACTTTGGCGACAATGCGGGATTGTTCTTCGAGTGGAACTACTGGATAGATGGCGAAATAAATATCGTCTCTCGAAAATCCGGGAATCATACTTTTGGATTTTTCAATCAATTGACTAACAAATCCATCAAGCCAGATTTTGAGGAAATCTGAATTATGTTTCCCGGAAAAATCACGTATGGCCATAATCTGCCTAGCAATATGTATATCACCGAGGCGGTTAAATGCTGTTTTCCCAATAGTTCCTTTACAAGTGATAAGCAAATCGCCAATACAAGAAACGACAACAGGCTCTGGTGTCCAACGATTGACATTAATGAGGCCATTTTCAATGTTGCTCGCTCCAGTGATATAAGGTATTCCGTGTTCGGAATCATTATATTGACTTGGTTTAAGATCTCGCCCAGATAGCAATTGCCACAATTCTCCGAATCGCACCCAAGACCAATGTTCTGGTCTTTCGTTAGGAACTTCTTTTCTTGACATTTTTGGAAATGGCTTATCACGAGGAAGTTTCTTGTCTGCAATTAAAGAAGCCTTAATGGATTTAATGTCATCTACTACAGCAGTTGTACTGCCAAGCTCACCTACGCTCGATATTAACTTGCCTTGAATAGCTAATTGCAGGACTAACTCCCGCAATCGCTGCATGCCCCCCGGCGCATTGGCAATATGGCCAAACTCGGCCAAAAACTCATTCGCGTCCATCAGACATCCTCGTCGCTAAAGTGATGAGAAAGCGCAGCGGCTAGTTCACTTTTTAACTGGTTTTCGGTTTCTTCAATTTCGCCTAACAGCTTTTTGTATTTAATCAGCAGTTCATCTGGATCGTGGCTTTCTTCTTCCGGTGCATTGGGGTTTTTTAAGTCCAAATTAAAAATCGGCCAGTAGAGGCGATCACCGGCGACCTGAGCATCGCGGGCTTTAAGGCGCAAGGCTTCGCTTTGTGCTTTTAAGCTTCCAATTTCATCTTCTACGTTTTGGCGCTGCGTTCTATCGCTGACGCCTCTAATTGATTCGCGCAAATCGCGGATGCGGTTATCTAGGGCGCTTGCTTCGTTGTTTAGACTTTCGGCATTAGCCCAATGTGGTTGGGCGGCCGCTTCGGCCTCTTCGCGTTTGCTTTTGAAATCAACCTTCCAGGCGAATTCGTTTTCTTCGCGATCCGCAAAATCGTTCTCTTCACTGCCCCACCAATCCTGCTCGGGTTTAAATTCTTCCAGGCGAATGGGTTTAGTTTTACTGTAGCTTTTATAGCCCGCTGGGTAGTGGTGTTCATAAAACCAGATGGTGTCGGTATAAAAGTGTTCACTACCATCTTCAACACGTGGGCCTTTAGTAAAAAAAAGCAAGTTAGTTTTAATGGTAGTGTAAGGGGCAAACACTCCTTTGGGTAATCTAATAATGGTATGCAGATTGCATTCTTGCAGCAGCAATTTTTTTAGTGTGCCTTTTATGCCGTCACCATATAAAAAGCCATCGGGTAGCACCACAGCAGCACGTCCGTTTTCTTTTAACAGCTTTTTGATTATCAACGCCATAAACATATCAGCTGTTTCGCGGGTTTTTAAATCCGCAGGGTAGTCGCTGCCCACACCGTCGTCCTCGTAACCACCAAAGGGAGGATTGGTAATGATGCAATCCACCTTCTTCTTAGCACTCCATTCGCTCCACCCAATACCTAAAGTATTTTTGTGTTCAATCTGGCTGGGCACATCTATGCCATGCAGCAGCATATTGGTGGTGCATAGCAGGTGTGGTAGTTGCTTTTTCTCAATGCCGCGAATGAGGTCTTCAATTGCTCGTTTGTCTTCTGCACTGGATTTGGTGGTGATTTGGTTACGCAGGTGATCAATAGCGGCGGTTAAGAAGCCACCAGTTCCGCAGGCCGGGTCCATAATGGTTTCGCGTTTATCCAAACGGGGGTTAACGCGGTCGGCCATAAAGGCGGTGATGGCGCGCGGGGTGTAAAACTCACCTGCGTTGCCTGCTCCGCGCAGATCGTTAAGCAGTTGTTCGTATACATCGCCGATATTGGCGCGGGTTTTAAAGTCATGAAAGTTAATGGCTTCTTCGAGCTTCTCGATTACCGCCAATAATTGTGTGCCAGATTTCATGTAGTTGTTGGCGTCTTCAAAGACACCACGGATGACTTTATAGAGAGCAACCGAAGTAGCATTATCCTTATCTTCATCGAGCACAGGTATTTCCAGCTCTTTTAATGCAGGGAACAGTTGGTTGTTCACGAAGCCAATAATATCGCTTGCAGCTTTCTGCGGAGCTTTCTTGCCATCGACACCCGATACATACGCTGCCCAGTTACGCCAGCGGAGCTCTTCTGGCAATGGCGATTTATAGCTTGCGTCATCGTCTTCCCATTCTTCTTCGCGTTGATCGAATACTTTTAAAAAGAGCATCCAAGTTAACTGGCCGAGTCGCTGGGCATCGCCATCAACACCATCATCTTTGCGCATGATGTCTTGAATGCTTTTAATAGTGCTACTTAAGTTCATTTATTTTCTAATCTCAATCTTTATTAGATGACTATGCGGTTAAATCATCTTTATATAATTCGGTTTCTAATTCTTTGATTGCGTTTTGGTATTGGTCCACACCACCAAAAATGCCGCGTCGAATCTGAGTTTTACTGCCTAACCGATCAAAAGGGGGAAGCTCCAGTACCTGGGGATTTTCAATGTCTTGAACGCCATGTTCAGCAAATTTTTCAACCAACCCTTCAAGTACAGCCTTGGCTTGTTCACCATATTTCCCAAATACATCACGTTTTTTAACGTTGTTTGCTCGCTCTTTTCGAGTTAAAGGCTTTTGGTTAAACGCTACGTGTGCTACTAGGTCGAAGACATCTAGCTCTTCGCCGTTAGGAATAGCTTGTTGGAGTAATTCCAACTTGATACCTTGCTCTGCCAATTCATCGATTATTGCTTGTTTTTTATCGCTTTCATTCCAGCGTTTTAAAAAACCATTTAGCGTACCAAAACTCTCTTTTAATGAATGCTCAATTTGGTCTTTTAGTAAGACTCTATAATCTTCAGTTATGAGCTTTCCATCCGCGTCAAGATACTGAGAACGTTCTGCGGCCAAGTAAACATCGACATCATCTAAATGATATTTTTTTCGAGGCTCGTGCGGCCCAGAAGGGCCTTCTGGCTTTAGTGGTGGCGTTTCATCTGGAACTGTTGAATTATCAGGTGCAGTTCCGTCTTCCGTATCATCTGGAGGGACGACTGGCTCATCTTCATCAGGTTCATAAATAATAACAGGTTCACCATCAAAATCGGGATCTGCAAATAGGCGAGTTGCACCTTTGAAGTCCATAATAGTGAAGTAGAGTTTGTTATAGTCTTCTCTTAATCGCGTTCCTCTACCGATGATCTGCTTGAACTCAGTCATCGAATTTATGTTTTGGTCAAGAACAATCAGTTTACAGGTTTTAGCGTCAACTCCAGTTGTCAGTAGTTTTGAGGTAGTAGCTATGACTGGATAAGGTTCGTCATTATCTATGAAGTATGATAACTGAGCCTTGCCTTCGTTATCATCGCCAGTAATTCTCATAACGTAGCGGCGATTATTTGCTGCTGCAGGTATAAGTTTGACTAACTCTTGGCGCATTCTTTCAGCGTGATCCTGCTCGTCACAAAACACGATCGTTTTTGCCATCGGCTCTGTGTTTTCTAAGTATTCCCACACTTTTTTTGCTACAAAGCGTGTACGCTTTTCTAATATCAGGTTTCGGTCGAAGTCTTTAGTATTGTATTGGCGCTGCTCAACTTCCAGCCCGTATTTATCTGTTTTTCCCTTTTCAGGGGTGTAGCCAAGAGCATCGACGTTTGTTGCTATACGCACAACTTTATAAGGAGCAAGGAAGCCATCTTCGATGCCTTGTTTTAGCGAATATGTATAAATGGGTTCCCCGAAATACTTGATGTTGAATTCTGGATTTATGATTTCGCCATTAACTGGCTTTTTCTCTTTAGGCGTAGCCGTTAAGCCTATATGCGTAGCACTTTCGAAATACTTAAGAATGTCATGCCACGCAGAATCTTCTTTTGCACTGCCTCTATGGCACTCATCAATCACTACTAAGTCGAAGAAGTCAGCTGGGAATTGGCGATAAATCTGCTTCCATTCTTCTTTACCAGTAACAGCTTGATAAAGAGCAAGATATATTTCGTAGTTTTTCTTCGCTTCTCTGTTAGAAACTTTATGCATCACCTCGCCGAATGGGGCAAAGTCTTGTTGCATCGTCTGGTCAACCAAGATGTTTCGATCTGCCAGGAATAAGATTCTTTTCTTTGTTTTTGACTTCCATAGCCGCCATATAATTTGAAAGGCTGTATATGTTTTACCTGTTCCGGTCGCCATAACAAGAAGGATTCTATCCTGCCCTTTGGCAATCGCTTCTATTGTTCTGTTGATGGCAACACGCTGATAGTACCTAGGCTCTTTTCCACTCCCATCACTGTAGTAGGGTTGAGAAATTATTGATTCAGATGACTCGGTAGTTAAGCCTTTCCATTGTTGATATATTGGCCATAAAGACTGTAGCGTTGGAAACTCGTCGAGACTTAATTCTCTAGTTACAGGTGTTGTAATGCCTGTTCTGTCGTGAAGAAGAAAACCATCGCCATTACTACTAAATGCAAATGGAATATCAAGCATTTCCGCATAGCTTAGAGCTTGTTGCATCCCATGTCCGATGGATAGCGTATTCTTTTTGGCTTCAATTACTGCGATTGGAAGATTAGTTTTCGCATACAGGATGTAGTCGGCTCTCTTTGGACCACCTTTTTGGTCAGGGTTTTTAATACGAGATGCTAGTCTACCTGTGACCTTCACGCGACCATCGGTAAGTTTTACTTCTTCTCGAAATTGATTTTGTTTCCAATCCGCTTTTTCAATTGCAGGCGTTATGTACTTGGTACAAATATCTCTTTCTGAAAGTGCTTTTTTATCCATGTAATAAACTTCCTTCAAATCCCGGTGCAATCGCCAAGTTTTGCACGTTGCTCAGCGTAAAACGGTTTTGTAGCCAAAGCTGATATTCCGCACCTTTTAGTGTTCCGCGTTCAGTACAGTCTACGTTCCAACGCCTTAATAGGTAGCCTGCCATTGCTGCTCTCACCTCAATTAAAAGCTGTTGGTTGTCCATGCCGTAATCCATTTCAATTGCGGTGGGGTACTCAACATTTTTTGGGTGTGGCACGAGTTGTAGCGGAATAAGGCGTTGCCATTCTATATCGGCTTCCGCGCTTTCTTCTGCTATTGGCGGTTCTTTTATCGTTACCTTACTGATCCGCGTTAAAACAAAGTCTCGGAAACTCTGACTTTTACGATCAAAAGCGCGAACGTGCCAGCGAAGGCCATTATCCACAATGGAATGTGGTACTAATTCTCTGGCTCCAGAGCCGCTTGAGAGTGAAGTATAAATAACACTTACGGTTTTATTATTAAGGATGGCTTGAACCAGCCTTGCCACAATAAAAATATCAGGAATGTTCAAACTGGATGGCGCTTCTACCGGAAAATGGATATCACCAATGGCATCAAACCCATCGGAAATATCGTTTGCAAGCTTGGTTAGCGTTCGGCTGGCTTCGTGTTCAAATACCGGTTTAAACTCTGGTGTTTGAAAGTACCGCTTTTCCCGTGAGTCATAAGAAAGGTTATTGGGCGCAAGTTCTTTATAAATACTGAAATCACGCGACCCCGCCGATAGCCCTACTTGAAACCGATTGATTAAGTCCTGACGGTAAATCGAGCCTTTGAACAATAGGCAAAAGTCGATATAGGCGAGGCGTTGTTTTTGAGCAAAACTAATGGAATCGAGCATCATCCCTGCTGTCGTTACTACACTTGAGTCTAGTGTGGTTTATTTTGATATGGTTGTAAAGTGTATGCATTGGGCTGCTTACATAAACCTCCGCTTAAATTCGGCCTTTCGTTCTGTTTCACCTGATTCTTCTAGGCCGGTACATTTATGCGCCGCATGGGCATCCCAACCAAATGGCCAGCGTTTAAATACATGGTTACTGCAAGCAGGGCAAAGCCTTTGATGGTCTTCATTGGCAGGCTTTTGAATTGACTTGGTTTTAGTGACTTTGGTTATTTGCGGTATGGCTGCCTCTTCGGCTGGTGCAACGTTAGGTATCCATATGGCATCGTTTTTATCTGGCTCACCAAAATACATACGTTTTTCTTCTGGCAGGCTTGCTACCCAGGCCGCGCTGTATGCATCCACCTTATCGTGCATTGGCCCTCGGCAAATGGTGTTAACGGCTTGCCAGTCTTCTTCGGTTTGCGGCCAACCGGTATGTTGGCCTATGGCGGCTAACTGTTGCTCTGCTTGATTACCTTTAGATTTGTGAATATTGGCGACACCGAGCCGTTTAACTGTGGCATGGGGATACACTTCGATGCAGGGTGCAATTTGGCTAAGGCGTTTATTCAGGGCAAATCCCAACAACATGAATATTTGCATCGAATGCGGTAGGTTTTGCTTGGGTTTGCCTTGCTTTATGTGGGTTAAACCTTTTGCTTTTATTTCGACGAAATCGTTAGCCGACGGTGTTGTGTAACAACTTATCCCCGCCCTATCTAATGCTTGCTCGGCTAATCGTCTGGGCTGGTTGTTATCTCTGGGATAGAGCGGCGAATCAATCCCAATTCGAACCGGATTAAGTTTAAAGCCACAACATATGCCTTCGATATATTGGGCAACATCTTCGGCAAAAGCCTCATTTACTTCATCATGTAGTGTTAGCGCATTACCCAGGCCTTTTGGTGGTTTGATAGGAGAGCTGGCTAGAGGCAGTGGTATTAACCGTTCGTTTTCCCAGTAACACATGACCAGTGGCAGGTACTTATCCTTTGCGCAGGCCACATCAATGCCAATATACACGTCCATTTATCGCCTCCTTGCTTAATGAAACACGCTTTATTTTTCGTTGCAGTGGGATGCTTTAGCTTAATACTACACGATAGTGATATATGACCTACTGTTTATGTATTAGAATACATTTTAGGTAGTTAAAACAAGGATGTTTGTGAATGCCAAGAAACAAAACCACCTTTATTGACCTGCTGGTAGAATTACCATGGTGGGTGTCGGCACTGGTATCAGCCTCGGCCTATGTGATGATGGCCCATGTGTTGCCATCCATTCAAACCGAAAACAAAATCACCGCCATGGTGTTTAAAGCTTTTGTGATCCCTGCCCCTTATATCGCTGGCATAATACTGCTTGCCGCCCCCTTTGCGTTTTTAAATGCTCGCCGTAAGGCCAAACAATTGGATACCCAGCGTAATATCCAAACCGTGCGTGATTTGCACTGGCGTAACTTTGAAGAGATGGTTGCCGAAGCCTATCGCAGACAGGGATATCGAGTAACTGAGGGCGGTTATGGTGCCGATGGCGGCATCGATTTAGAGCTTCGAAAGGATGAGCAGCTTACCTTGGTGCAATGCAAACAGTGGAAAACACAAAAGGTCGGCGTGAATGTGGTGCGGGAAATGTTTGGTGTGCTGACTGCTCATCAGGCCAACCACTTCATTATCATCAGTTCTGGCACCTTTACCCAGCAGGCTATTGACTTTGCGGCCGGCAAACCTATCGAGCTGATTGATGGTCCAAAACTATTAGCTTTGGTAAACGATGTGCAGGTTTCACCTCAGGTAACTATTGAAAAACCCAAGGTATGCCCAAAATGTTCTGGTGAGTTAGTAGAAAGAACGGCGAAACGCGGCCCTAATGCCGGTAATACGTTTTTGGGGTGTTCTAACTTTCCGAAATGCCGTTACACCGAATAAGTAAGGATAGAGATGAAAGACCTGGATGTTCATAAGAAAGTGGCCGTACTGATCGATGCCGATAATGCGCAGTTAGCCAAGCTATCGCCCATATTGGATGAGATATCAGCGCACGGCCATGTGCTAATTAAACGGGCTTACGGTGATTGGTCTGCCGAGACTTTAAAGAACTGGAAGAAACCGCTTAATGAATTAGCTATCCAGCCTATTCAACAGTTTGCCTATACCACCGGTAAGAACTCCACCGATGCATCGATGATTATTGATGCCATGGACTTACTGTATTCCGACCGTATTGATGCGTTTGCACTGGTTTCCAGTGATAGTGACTTTACCAAGCTAGCCTCTAGGTTACGTGAATCGGAAAAGTTTGTGTTTGGTGTGGGAGAAAAGAAAACACCCGTATCGTTTCGTAACGCCTGTGATGACTTTATCTTCACTGAAAACTTAGGGGCTGAGCCGGTAGCAAATAGTGATACACCAAAGGCGGATAACGCGATATCCACCAATGGTGCAGAAGAACTGATCCCAGTTTTATTGAAAGCATGGGAGCTGTATCAGAACGATGATGGTTGGGTTAACGTTGGTCCGGCGGGAAGCTTCTTAAAACGCACAAAACCGGATTTTGATCCTCGTACTTATGGTTCAGCTAAAGTGACCGGCGTGGTTGCTGGCCTGTCTGCCATATTCGAAATGACTAAGTTGAAAGGTAAAGGGGCGACACATGGAATCTTCTATCGCCCCAAGATTGCAACGCCTTAATCAAAATCCCAAGGCGGAAGGTCTTCCATTTTCGAAGCCTGCCGCCTTTTTACCGTTCGGCGTTTAGGTTGATTATCCTTTGACTCGGCTCTAGTTTTTGGGCGAACGCCGTTTCGGTTATGGTAGTTATCAAACGCTTCGCGGGCCTCTTTTATACTGTCAAAACCTTTATATCTTTGCCCCGAAAATTGATGTACCTGCTCTTTAGTTTCCTCCCAAGACAAATAGACCCCGGGTTTACGACCTACAAATACAACATAAGCTTGTCGCCTGGAATTACCTGCTGGATTAATAGTACTGAAGTTTCTGGCCATTTTAATCTCCTGTAAGTAGTAACTTTAGTGATTAATTACGCTTTACAGTTTTTGATTTGGCCGGTTAGTCGCTGGAGATTTGAATGGAAAAAACGTTTAATACTTGCCAGTAGTGCAGAAAGTTACCTTCCCATATCTGGTATATATCCAGCGCGACTTCAATCGGAAACAGGCCATGTAGGTTTTGAAATACACCGGCCTGAAAATCAAAATCGAGGTCTTTAGCCAGCTCTGCAAAAGGACCAATACCAACATAAGTAAAATCGGTGATATAGCAGAAGTGCCATGAGTCACGGTGTTTCTCTAACCGAATTTCTACCGGATGAAAACCGCCGTTTTCAGCTGAGTAGTTCGGGTCGCGAAAGTTGATGCTAATGCTATCCTCTGCCTGTTGGTGTTCAGTGAGTTTGGTTATGGCATCAACAAATCGTTTTGATACCGGTAACGCTAAATCTGTATATTTAATGTGCATGCACAGGGCCTTTTTGAATTGGGATGAGGCCTGCTACGTCTGCGCGTTAATACTAATTTAACCGCAGTAGAAACGAGTTAAACGTTGCTTAACGTGACGTAGCAGGGATTCGTGGTTTAGTGAAAGAGAGCCGCTTTAGATTTACGGCTTTTTCGCTGCTGCTGAGTTAGCTGTGGTAGTTGGATTACCCGTATTCTTTGGCAACAGAAACGCATCCAACTCCCCATTTTCGGTGGCTTTAATGATGGTCTCTATGACTTCGGGAAGTTTGGCTTTATCGCCCACATCGATAGCGGGTTTACCTTGCTGTAATTCGATGGGTTTATTGTTGACCTTCACCTCCAGGTAATAGTGACCATCACTATCGTAATACCATGGCCGAACATTAATCTGGCGGCGCTGCTTTTTGCGTTCACCGGTTTCGGGGTCTTTCACCAACTTCTCGCGGTAGGCTTCAAACGGCCGTTTTTCTATCATGCAAGTGGCCAGTTCTTGTTGCTGTTCCAGCTTCTCGATAAGCTTCATACGCTTACCAATGACGGGTGGTTTGGGCTCAATTTTAGGGCGAGCGATTACCTTGAGCGAACTCAATACAGATGTAGTCATAATGTTTACCTTATAGGTTAGTGAGGGCGGATAAAGCCCATGTTGGTTTGGGGTTGTTTTCGTTGGTTCTCTTCTGCCAGTAAGGTAATGGCAGTAGAGCGGTGGTTTTGCGTTGGTCTAAATTGTTGGCGTCTTGCCAAGATGGCAAAGTCACCCGGTGTTAATTGGGTTAACTGGCTTAGCCTGTGTCGTTCATCCTGCTTAAGCTTTTTAATACCCAGTACTTGCTGGTAAAGCAGAATAACCTGTTCGGTGTTGAGGTAGTTACATTCCAGTTTGAAGTCGAACCGCCTGAGTACCGCTTTGTCTAACCGGCTATCAAAGTTGGTGGCCGCAAAAAGCGGTTGGGTAAAGCATTCGATTTGGGTAAGGAATTCATTTACCAGTTGCAGGTCGTGGTGAGCGGTGATTGATTCACGGCTTACCAATAGGCTGTCTACTTCATCAAGCAGGATCACTTTTTCTTCCACATGCGCCTGATGAAAGAGTTTCGCCACGTTCTGCTCACTTTCGCCTACCCACTTACTTAAGATGTCCGAGCATTTCACTCGGATAAGGTCGCGCTGATTGACTTCGGTTAGGTAGTGGGCAAAGGCTGTTTTGCCTGTACCGGGTGGTCCGCACAATAACACCCGCGCCGGTTTATTGTGTGCCAGGGCATAGCCAATCTCATCTAAATACCCCTTGGGTTGTTTTAGGTTGAGTAGCGACATATCAAAATCCAGCTCACCTTTGTAATGCGCTTTGTCTGTCCATAGTCCTGTTGCATGCAGCGAGTCTTCAATGACTTCATGGACTGTCTTCTCAGCGTCACTGTGCGTGACCTGGAGCGTTTTCGCGACGTGCGTTGCATTTGCTATGAGCGCAGGCGAAACATGCTCTATGCGAGCGATAGCGCGTTTAAATGACGCTGATAATGACAAGCCCTTAAAGTGCTGCTTGCACATTGCTTCAATGTCTTGGGGCCTTGGCGTAGGCACTTCAATCGCTAACTTAAACCGGCGGATAAAACTGGGCTCAAGGCATTGCACATGGTTAGTTATCCAGATACAGGGAATAGCATTGTGCTCAATAAACTGTTGTAGATGCTCTTTGGTGTAGTCGGTATCGGCCTGCTCAAACAGATGTTCGCACTCATCAATTAACAGCATGGCCTGATTTTGATGGGTCAGTAATCCGTTAAGGATAGCTAAATAGGCCATGCGTTCTTTACCCGGTGTTTTGTTGTCAGAGCCCCGGCTTTTATTGACTTTAGCCATGGCCTTTACACTCACTTCATACAGGGTATAACCACAATATTCAGCCAAGCTCCGGGCTAGTTCGGTTTTGCCTGTACCGGATTCACCGTGTAGTAAAACACTAATACCGGTTAACTCTTGGGTATTGGCATTATCGATATAGCCTGCAACCAAGTCGGTGTTTACTTGCGGAAAAGCATCCAACGTAAAGTTGGCCGGTTCACATTCATGAAGTAGCGGTGCCACCAATGCTTGAGTTGAGTTTACTGGTTGGGTAATTAGCGTATTCACCAGTGCGCTGGGCACATCATCACCGGTGATAGCGATTAAATTGGCATGCGTTAATAAACCGAACTTGGTTAGCCCCTGCAATGCTTCAACAAATTCACAGCCATCCATCTGTGTAATATCCATCAACACATCATTGATGGTGAGACTCTCTAGCTCAAGATGCAGCTTATCCATAAAGGTCATAAACCATGGGTTAACCTGACACAGCAGCACATATTCAACCAATTTGTCTGAGCCTTCTGGTAATGCTAATACCTCAGCAATATTGCGGCAGTTTGCCTTGAATAACTTGGTGGTCTTTGGCTGGTGATCTTTGATCACTAACGCCGGAATGACTTCATCCACTGAGCCATATTTAACGATCAAACGAGGCATTTTCGGGCCTCGCAAGCCGCATAACGCGCTAGCACTTAGCAGGTCATCATCAACTGTTTGCATGTATTGAAGTAACTCAATGCACCAGTCACACGCTGCTTTATTTAACTGAAAGGTGGAATGTTGTAGCCGCATTATTCACCCTCCTTACCATAGCTCAACAAACTTGCCGCCTGTTGCATTGCCGCATGGTCACGCTTGTCATACATGATGGTGGTGGCGATGTCGGCATGCCCAGCCATCTGGCGTACCGTATTTAAATCTACGTTCTGTTCTAACAGGCGGGTAATGAAGGTACGGCGAAGATCGTGTGGGGAGGCGTTATTAACGCCAATCTGAGCCAGAGTTTTTCGAATGAGAGTGTAAATAAAGCTCGTTGATAATTGGCTACCCTGTTGAATAACCCCTCCTCTAGCAATCCGCAAGAATAACGCCCCTTCATCATCGCCTCTGCTCGATATCCAGCTTTGCAATGCATCACAAGACCAAGTTGGTAAATATACAGTTCTGCTCTTGTTTCCCTTACCTTTCCTAATGTAAAGCGTTCGCTCTTCCACTGAATAGTCAGATAACCGCAGTGCTACAAGCTCACTACGTCTAATCCCAACACCGAGCAGAACGGCAAATATTGCTGCATTTCGACTTCCAATTCGTGAGGTTTCATTTGCTAGAATATTGAAGAGTTTAGCCACTTGATCAGTGCTTAATGGTGTACCCTTATGGTTGCCGTGCTTGATCCGAGTTATAGCCTGTAACTGAACCGCTTGCCTCTCTGAAGCCAATCCGGCAATTACAGCAACCTTCACAATGTTTCTGATACCTGCCATCGCTCTGTTGATTGAACGGGGTGACCATCCCTTTGCTAATAGCATCGCTTTGATATGAGTAGCTTGCTGATAATCAATTGTATGAAACATCATTTGTCTTTTCTCTATAGGCCATTCGAGCATTTCTGCAATGCTGTTTAGCTGCGAAGCAATTGAACGCTGACTATTGGGCGCAAGTCGCCCCAAATACAGCGCATACGGACATGCGGTATTCATTGATGGCTCCAGATTTGTATGAACTTCAGATAAATATTGAGGGCTGCTTGAATAAGCAATTTACAGACTATCAGGCCATTTGCTGGATTTGAATGGTGTGTTTGTACGGCGATAGTAAAGATGGAAAGGGGGCACTATGCCCCCTCATATTTGGTAGTTGAGCTATTTATAAATGTCTTTGTCGTGAGCTATTATGAAATTACTCCTCATCCTCATCCACATTCAATTCAAACTGAGCGTCACTTTCAATCTTTTCATTTATAAGCAATACAAGTTTTTTAAGGTCTTCATAATTAATTTTACCAATTGCATCTTTAGCAATAGCGAGGAAGTCTTGAGTTTGCTTGGGGGGGCTCTTCATAGGCAATACTCCATTGATCTCTAGTATTGAACAAACACGCTCCATTGTTCTAACTGTATGCTCCTCTTCCTTAATAAAAGTCTCCCATATAGCATGCCAGTAGATAGATGCGTACTTATACAGCTTTAATAAAAGAGTCAATTGGAATAGGCCAGCTTTAAGGTTCAGTTGAATTTCGACCTCTGCAACTTGTATATATCGATACAAAGTAGATTGTTCTGCTACCATACAATGTGTTTTCAAACACGAAATACAACCTTTCACACTATCTTCAGCCCCTAATGCAACATGATACTTGTTTAGATAAAACGTTCTGATTAAGCATCTCGCCTTGCTATCTAAACCATCGATTTCCGATATCAGACCTAGAGCTTTTCCTTTTCTATCAAACTGCTCCCTTTCTTTGCACTTTTTTTGACCTTGAGTATTCTTTAGGCCTTTCACTTTAACTTTTCGCTTGGACATTTTAGTCCTCCAATTATTTAGAGCACCATTGCTCAACATCCAATTAGTATTGAGCGAGATCCGACCACTCCATAAAATCGTAAGCATATGATTTATATTAAAATAAAATTTTTAGCTTTAGCTCACCAACTCCTTTACTCCGAGACTTTAATGACTATAAAATAGTCATTAATGGGATAGCGTACATTTAAGGTACATTTTAAGTATGACTAAGCGTCACAGAACTCGAAGCCTGTCAGATTGGTGTATTATTGCGAATTGGTTAAAGAGCAAGCGCCGAACGATTTATGATGAAATCGCTCCAGAAATGAGAGTGTTGCTCGAGCATGCGATGATTTGTCGCCCTCAAGATGAAACAACGTTGGTCGTACAGTTAGAACAGCTGAAGGGGGATTTTCTTGAAGACAAAGTATGGAATAATTGCGTTCGGCATTTAAATCGAGTTAGAAGCAAGCTAAATTCGAATAGTAATTCAAATTCATTTCTCTGCGATCTTAGTGCGTGCTCACATATCATTTCTCACATCGAGAAATCCATTGGTGAAGGAAACTTTTCGCATCAACAGATTGCATTTCTTGCTTTATATTTTTTCTCTTGGAACTTTGATAAGGATTCGGCTTTAACCTCATCATTTTTTGATTATTTTCCTACAAATAATTCGTCAGAAGAAATTGCCTCCCTTTCTGGAGCTGAGGCTTTTCTTGACGAGGAATTCGAAACTATCTCTTCTGGAGTATTCACTGAAGCGACAATTGAAAAAAATGAGCTGTTCAAAGAAGTTGCATGCTCAGAAAGTATAAGTAGAAAACTTATAGGGATAGCAAAGTTGCATGGGAAACACCAAGCCTTTTCTGCTACTGAAGTTAATGAATTAAATACACTTATAAAATATTGGTTTTCGACTCTTGAAAATCGAATTTTAAGTGATTCCGGTGAAGATTCCTTTGATTTTGAATAAGTTAATTTTTGCATATGCAAAAAAAACAAAGACCTAAAATGCTATACCTACTATAAGGTATGACAGTAAGTTGTTCTGATATAATCGATTCTAAGCGCTTATGAGAGTATTCCATGACATCAAACACACCTATATCGCATTCCTTGGTTTTTGATGATGTGCATTGGAGTAACAAATTTAGAGCTGATTCATTTAGCAGGAAATGGACTGCTCACAACGCTGAAATTGCATCGCTTACAAACCTCAAAACATTTAACTACATAATCAACGAAGCAAAACTACTTCGAGTCTTACAGAACGAAAAAATTTGCGAAGCGCAAGCGAAAAGACTGAAACGCTATCTCCGGTTTCCAGAAAAATATTTAAAACTAGATGTCGACTACCTAACGGTGATTTTTGATTGCAGCAAGAATGGTGTAATTGAAAAACTGATCAGCGAGAGTAGGCTTTTACATGTCCAACCGAAAGCGAAGTCTAAAGTACTCTCGGTTCTAAAAGAACCGGATGTTGGGCGTGTTAATCTAGGCAAGAATAAAGATGCTGGCGCAGTGTTCTATAACCACCGGTTTACGCTAAGTCTTTTCAAAATTCCGTACAAAAGAATTCAGTTATATGTAGCTGATGGGGCTGACGGTATTGGACAAAAGCAGATAAGGCTGGACATCATTCCGTCTCGCTTTAATGAATTTGAATTGCAGATATTCTTTAACCACATTCGTTCTGCAGTCGGCCATCGTGTGTTTTCTCAATTGATGAATCAGGCGGTGTGCGAAAGAATCGACATAGGTTTTAACTTACCTGGTGTATCGCAGTTATTTTTAATACCTGACCATTCAACAAATATCAGTGTTTCAGCAGGAAAATCCTTTCCTGAAAACGACGGTATAGCAGAAACCACGTACATTGGAGATAAAGCTAGAAGCAACCACTTCATTGTATACGACAAGATTTTAAAAGAGGTTAAGTTTCATGCTCGCAATTATGGCTGGTATCCCAAAAAGACAAAAGTGTGCTTTAACGACTGTCTTACCACATCCCGTATTGAGCGCAGGCATTGGTTTAATCGAGAACGTATTAATGATGGTAATGGAAGGCGTCCAAATGCCCCAATGCCATTATCAACTCTAAAGGATGTGAAGATTTCTTTTGAAGACCTGTGCTTTTTTAATCCGAAACTACTCAGTAGCCTGACCGACTCCCAACTCAAACGGATTCTACATAACAAAAGCATTAGAAGCTTCAGCGGTAAGCAGTCCTCAGAATGGGCTAAATTGTTAGAAATAGAAGAAGAGCAAAAGCACTACTCATTTGGGCTTAAAACTTCATGGTTTAACAAACAAAAAGAAAAGCTCATTCAGCATTTAGTGAGCACAATTTCTTTGCAAACTCTAGAAAGGGCAATTTCCGCGAACCAGTATGACCGTTACTATGATGGGTGGCTATCTACGCCAACAAACGCCTTCTTTAACTATGATGTACCTGAGCCGTCAATTGTACCCAAAGATAAGAAATATAAAGCGTGGATGCATACACCGGAGCAATCCGGACATCGATTCCGGCATTATCCGGACACCCTTTCCGTTTTAATCCGGACACCGATTCCGGGATAAGCCAGCCAGTTTTCTGCTAACTCCGGAATCACTGTCCGA
>Ga0213830_1000232_pt1 | contig 63530 bp, 74 predicted proteins | sample SWATP11_FD_161661 | JGI IMG/M metagenome (GOLD analysis project Ga0213830, IMG submission 161661) | Coastal seawater microbial communities from Marineland, Florida, United States - SWA TP1 #1 | ecosystem: Environmental > Aquatic > Marine > Coastal | place: USA: Florida | collected 2016-08-06 | reverse complement strand
GCGCGAATGGCATCAGGGCCAGCGGCCATGCAAAGCCGCGCATACAGGCCGGACACATGGGCGCCACGACCAGCCAGCGCGGTGCAAAAACACCCTTGCCAACGGAGAGCCGTCCACACAGGGGTCGGTTCGAGAATTTCCGCTTTCGGCAAGGAACCTGTTGAAGCTGTCCGGCAGGTATCGGGGCCTAACCGCGACCTTTCGGATGACTGGGGTTGGGTGGTTAGGCGAATGGCTGCTTGCATCCGATCGGACGAAGAGGCCGATACGGCTATACCTGCAGGACTAGCTGCTCGCCGACCTTCTTGACTTCGTTGCAATGGAAGAAGTCGAGCGTGCTTTTGGCGTATAGAGCTCCCTCCAGCGACGTAGGCCAAGCACCGGGCTCGTCATTCGCACCAACAGGCGACCAGCAGACCACCGTTCTGCGATCCGAACCACCAGATTGAAAAGCCTTGGTCGGCGGGCCATCTGGATAGCCTGCGAGTTGTGCCGCCGACCGCAGCTTGATCGCTTCGTCCCCGGAGATCTCCGTCAGCGTCGATCTACCTTGCAGCCAAAGGCCGGCAGTTCCCGCGCGTCGCTCACGCACCGCTATCACTTCAGCTTCACGCAGAACCGTCTGTCGATCCAGACAGCCCCCTTCCTCCCAGCATGACGGATCGAACGTCGCCACCAAAACGACTTTCGAGAACCGAAATACGTTCTCCTGTTCAGCAGCACCAAACCCCGTGCCTTCGATCAAGGGGCGGAAGCTGAGCGCAAGACACCTGTCTTCGTTGCGAACATCATTGGTCATCGTGTCGGGGCACAATGAACACTCCCAGCCATAGCACTCGCTTAGCTGGCCTGTGAGCTTGACCCGTTTCCCTGCAAAGTCGCCAGGGCTTGAGCGAAGTTGCGCAATGCTTAACGAAACCGCGCTGTCGCCCTCTGAGGCAGACGCCGATCCGGCAGCAAAGTCCCGACATGCTGCGCCCCCAACAGCCGCGCCGATTAGGGCGACGAATGCAAAGGTTCGTGTTGTCCAATTCATCAACCCAGCATGCGAGAAAAATTCAAAAGCTGCAATGCGTCAACACAGCGCCAATTGTCCGAAACTCTAAACGCTTTCAGAACGGCAGCAATTTTCCAGAAGCGGGGCAGAGCGGCCATCAGCGCTCTGATCTCAGCAGTGACGGCTGTCCACCCAACATACGCCGCTCGTCGATCGCGCGTTGAACGGCAGTTTTCGCCACAACTTTCCATTCTCTCAGAGGAAAGCCGTCCAGCAATTAAGCACCCTAAAGTCGGACGTTCTTGAGCTTTCCATTCCCAGCCGAAAGCGGTCATTTCTACCTGGCTATCGCCCCAGCACTTCACACGGGTGGGGTCACAGGTTCAATCCCTGTCGCGCTCACCATCTTTTCATACACTTAGCCGCAAAGATGGTCTGTTTCTCGGGCTCCGGGGTAAGATAGGGGTAGCGCGAGAATTTCTTTTCTCCGCCCCGACTCACAGCTAATCCACAGCCTCACGGACACCGTCCCCTTGTTCTCCAAGTGTTCTGCGGCATAATCGCCGAATGTCAAACGGTTCCGCTAAGTATGTCCCCCCCTCGATCACCGAGACGGCCTTCAACTGCCCGCACTGCGGAGCGCTGGCGAAGCAGACGTGGTTCAATCTCCGGGCTCAAGAAGCGGGCAAAGATGATCTGCCGCAACGAATGACGGAGGAAAGGCTTGCCGACGATCCTTTCGCAGAGGTCGAAGACAAGGCCCAACGAGCGCGGCTAATGGAATTGGCCAAGCAAATGGCAGTCGGAGCGCCTTTCATCAGACACAATAGCAACTCGCTCTATAACAGATGGGATTTGTTCAACGCGAACATATCACGCTGCTTTAACTGTGACGATATCGCTATCTGGGTTGGTTCAGGGATGGTCTATCCAATGCGCGGAGACGCACCTCTGCCCAACCCCGATCTTCCGGACCATATCCGGCTCGACTTCGACGAGGCGGGCCGAATTCTTGGCCTGTCCCCTCGTGGCGCGGCCGCACTCCTTCGACTGGCTATCCAAAAGCTGTGTCACCACCTCGGCGAGACCGACGAAACCATCGACAAGAACATCAAATCACTTGTCGCCAAAGGACTCGACGTTCGGATTCAGCAAGCCCTCGATATCGTCCGGGTCGTGGGCAACGAGGCGGTCCACCCGGGACAGCTTGATCTCCGGGACGATATAGAGACAGCCACTAAGCTGTTTGGGCTCGTCAACCTAATCACAGACGTCCTCATCTCTCAGCCCAAGCACATCGCAGCGCTTTACAACGGCCTTCCAGCAAACAAGCTCGAGGGCATAAAAGCCCGAGATAAGAAACCACTGCCGTTTCCCGCGAAGAAGCACCTGCCTGCTCTCGAAAAGAAGGAGGAAGAATGAGTCCGAACTTCAACAGGCACCTTGCGATGCAATGCTCGACTTGTGGCGGGAAGCAATTCGAGCGCGAGACCGATGCGGGTCCGTTTCGATGTGTCGGATGCGACCGCTCATTTACGCGCGAAGAACTGCTGCGTGAGAATGGCGAGCTAATCGACAACGAGGTGGGCGAGATAACTGCCGATGTCGGCAAGTGGGCGCGAGAGGAGCTTCGCAAAGCGTTCTCCGGCTCAAAGAACTTCAAGCTCAAATGAGTCCGGCAGACTGGGCAGGCATCGCAAGCGCGGGAGCGGCTTGGCTAGCGCTTATTTTGGCGGGCATCTCGCTCTACAAGCAGCACAAGTCGGACAAACGTCGCATCGAACGCGAAACCCAAGAGGGGCAGGAAAGCAAGCGGGCCGACCTCTCCGCCAACCTCATTACAGTAGGCAAGAACAACTGGCGGCTCAAAGTATTCAATCGGGGTAAAGGGACAGCGCGAAACGTGCGGCTAGTCGATATCGAAGAGGGCAGATCAATCCTCGCCCAAGACGACATACGACACAAATTTCCAGTGCCCATCCTCGAGCAGCATCAAGCAGTCGAGATTACCGCAGTCCGCAGTTTCGGAAGCCCCCAACGTGCGGATATCAAGTTGCTGTGGGACGACGAGACTGGCTCCGACCACCAGAAGGAACTCACGCCATCTTTCTAGTGTGCGCACAAGCCGATCTAGACGATGCGCGCGCGTGCCTTGCCCGTGCGCAGAGGCATTACCGCGAGTTCAAGCAGGTAGCCAATCCCGACAGACTGTGGCGTATCATCGCCGGGCGGGACGAGGCGACCAGGGAATGGTTCAACCGCCTCGAACATAACCGGGCGCGGTTGGTCGCCGCCAAGCCCGTCTTAGCAGACAGCGCCAACAACGCGATCTCGGCGCTCGATCACGTGGCCGCCGCGATAGCGAAGGCAAACGGACACGACCGGCTACGGTCGCTCTATTTCCCACTAGGGCTCACGGAGGAGGCTTATAGCGAAGCCTGCGCGAGAACTAAGGGCGCGCTAGGCGACGATGCGCTTCGTGTCTTAGCCGAGGCCCGGGATCAGCTTCGCTTCAACCTTCCCTTCGTCGAGGCCGCCAAGGCGATCTCGAACAGTGCGAAGCATTGGGCGCTTCATCCCCCGCTGGGCAGCGCGCTGGCGGTTCAGGTCGTTTTCACCGGAGGAGGCCATAGAATATTCGAGATGCCCGCCGACACATTCGCCCAAGCGGATGCGCACGACTACTACCGGGACAAAGAGCAATTGCCGGAAGGGTCCCACAGCATCCTCTTAAAGCTGGCCGTCGATGGGCTCGACGATGGCCTTCCCACCTCGCCCGACTTCATTCTCGAAGGATCATTTCGTTTCGTTCAGGGGATCATCGACGCGGTCGCGGGGGTGGGCAGAAGAGATTAAGCAAATCAGTATTTATTGCTCTCGGCTTTCTTCCCACACATCAGGACTAACGTCAGAGCTCACGATCTAGGGCTTTAAGAGTTCTCTCCGTCCAGTTCAAAATCAAAACAGGCGCTGCAGAGAGGACAAAAATTACGGGCACCCAAAGCCACACCCCAAGATAAACTACCATCATAAAGGCGGGCAGCAGCAAAAGCCCGAAAATCCAAGCAGCGCCATGGATTATCGAAATAATGATTGTTCCTAGCAGTTTATCTAAGCGCTCGGCCTTGGCTTTGGCCTGTCCGACGTTTGCTGCTTCGACAGCATCTGCCTTAGCATTCAATCTGTCGTTCAAGAGGCCAAACAACCAGACCCACGCGGCAAAAAGCGCCATTACAGCCGCTCCGCCTGCTATCATTTTTAGACCTTCAGGCATCGAGAAAAGTAATCAATAAAAGCCTTCGGCGTCAACGAAGGCCTTGGCGTGATGAGTGTTTCTCAGGCATCGCGCCCGAACCGTGCTTGCGCGATTGTTGGCGCAGTGCGGGACGTCGGTTTCTGGCTGGACCTGCCATTCGACACACCACCACGGAACGGCAGAAAAGTCCCAAAGTCCGTCATTCGAACCCATCAGCAATCCACGCTTACCTACGTCCTTTTCCCCTGCCCCGCCCCCTGCAACTCCAGCGCTCGCTTCGCCAAAGCACGGAGTTCACCGTCCGGGCCGACGTAGCGATACGCGGTCGCCTTCGAGATGCCGAACTCGGCGACGAAATCGAGGACGACTTTCTCGCGCTTCCGCATGGCCCTCTGGAGCAGGCGGATCTTCTTTGGGGTCAGCTCGTGTGGACGGCCGCAGTGCTTGCCCCTTGCCTGTGCCGCGGCGATGCCAGCCCTCGTACGCTCGACAATCAACTCGCGCTCGAATTCGGCCAGCGCGGCGAATATTCCGAACATCAGGCGGCCGCTGGCGGTGGTGGTGTCGATCATCGCCCCTTCGCCGGTGAGAACTTTCAGACCGATGCCCCTGGCGGTCAGCTCACCGACGGTGTTGACCAGATGGCGAAGGCTGCGCCCGAGCCGGTCGAGCTTCCAGATCACCAGCGTGTCCCCGGGCGCCAATGCGGCGAGGCATGCATCAAGCCCCGGCCTGCTGTCGCGAGCACCCGAGATGCTGTCCTGATAGATCCGCTTGGGATCAACGCCTGCAGCGATCAGCGCATCGTGCTGCAGGTGATGGACCTGCCTGCCATCGGCCTTCGATACGCGGGTGTATCCGATCATGGAGACGTTTTCGGCCATCTAGGCCCTCCTTCCTGAGCCAGTCGGGCATTCTGATGCCAAGGGGGCGCAGAAATGTGCGGGGAGTTCAAGCCGAGCCGAGACGGTAGGTACACAAGTACCTGATTCAATGAGGCAATCTGGCAAGACGTTTTCCGTCTCAGAACCCTCAAGTTTCCACCCGAGATTATCGCGTTGCTCCGGCGTGACGCAGGCACGCTGACAGCATGGTTCCAGCTGCGACCGATGCATTGTTCCATCTCGCATTGAGAGTTGCGCGGAAGGGAAGATGGAACAAATTTAGAACGCTTGGATGAGCGTCGCCGCCGTGATATGATACCTGCGAAAGGCTCGGATTATGTCAATTCACGATCATTCAGCGCCCCATAACCCTCTTGGAACATCGGATAGTCCTTACACGCCGGGTACGCCATCGGGTGAAACACTTCGTTGGTATGAGTTTCGGAAGAGTGAGCCTCTAATCGAGCGACCTTATCCTGCGTACAATGGCAAGCTACCCGTAGCGCGCATCGCAGCAACATTCATACTTGGCATGTGGGGTGCGATTATACTGGGGCTCTTTCTTTAGGTCTCAACGCTCAACTCGAAGGGAAAAGCTCGCAATCACTTCCTGTTCGGGAACGAGAAATGAAGGTGGTTGTCATGCCCCTTGTATTTCTGGGTTAGCCCTTCCTTCACAAGCACCGGATCGTTGAACAGGACTGTGGTCCCCGGATTCCGGTCCTTCATGAACTCGATGTAGTTGCGGGTTTGCTCCCGGTCATAAGCGCGGCTCTGCCAAGTGACAGGAGCATTCCCCCCATCTCGGCGGAAGGGTCGAATATCGACCTGCCTACCTTGCTCATGCGTCTCATGGCCCGCAATGTCGCCACCACCGCGCTTGCTGATGTCACCAATATTGACCGGCGACCCCCCGCGCCTAGCCCACTCGGCTGATGAAGCACGCAGCTCGTTTGCGACGGACTCGGTCGCATACTGACTGCCCGGTGCGGAATAGGTTCGAAACCCCTCCCCAGAACGAGGCAGCACAGTGTTGACTGGGCCGCCCCCAGCAGCCCCTCCCCCGCCGATGCCGAGTGGGTTGCCCACAGCAGGCGCGTGCTTTCCAATGAAATCCTTGGCATCCTCGAGATAGCTCTCTGCACCCTTGATGATCGGAGATACCAAAGAGCCGCCAATGGATTCATGATTGCGCTCATCGACCCGTTCTCTGAGAGCGCCAGCCACGCTTTCCGCACCAGCAACCTTGCTGCCCAATGAAAGGCCCTCTGAGGTAAGACGGAAAGACCCGTCCGCAATCCTCTCAGCAGCTTCCTCTCTTACTGAAGCGTCTCCCGAATTCGCACGGACGTTCACACTTGGACCGCGCGCCGAGATCGCAGCGATATTCGCCTCGCCAAACGCTTGCACGCCTTCTGCGGAGGTGATTGACGGCCGTTCGCCGATAGGAGTTCCCAACTCAGGGAAAGACACGCCGAGCTCTTGTCGCACTTGGTCGACCTTGTCGTCCATGAACTGCTTCAGCAAAATCTGCTTCACCTGTTCCTGCTCTGCTGTGGTAGCCACGAGCCGCGGTTGCCACCCTGTCGATGCGAGAAGGCTATTCTCCGGCTGTCGCAAGGCCTGCTGTGCGTAAGTGACGAACTCCTGCGTCTCGTCCTGGCTGAGCGAATAGCCGCGGGATGCAGCTTCGCTAAAATCCTGACTGTGCCGCTCGTAGGCCTCTTGGGTCCGTGAGGCCTCATTCGAATAGGTGCGCGTGTCGGCCAAGCTGGCCGAATAGCGATCGGAAAGGGATTTGAGTTCGGTGTCGGAACTCGAACTGGTTGCGCGCGTGAAGTCCTCTCGCGCCTGCCTTGCCTGCGTCGAGTTCGATTCCTTATAGGCGTAATCTGCGACCCGCGAGAGAGCCTGATCGGTGGTCAAGGTTTCGCCGGTCTCATGCTTATGCTGAGCAGCAATACGGAGACCGAGATTCGCAGCAGCATCAGCTCCGATCGCAGCCACGATGCCGTCCGTGCTGCCGACACCGATTTTTCCGTTCAAACCAACTGTGCCGCTACCCTCACCGGTTAAGAAAAAGGTCCTGGCGACGTTCTGGGACTCGCTCTCGGTCAAGCCAAACCTCTCTTGAAGGGTATTGGATAGCGAACGAACCTGATCGTTGAATTTCGACACACTCGAGTTGAAAGTCGACCCATTCTCGTTCGACGACGAAGCGCTGCGGCTTGCGCTTTCAAGCAGCTCAGTGCCGGTGGAGACTGTGGCGCTGCGAGACTCAGAGGCAGCCTGCCGAAGACCCTCTGCCCGGTTATACCCTTGCGTAAGCGCCTCTCTGAAGTCTGATGCGAACCCATCAGTGCGCACCGGCTTGTAGGCCAAAGAGGAAATTGCCTGCCGGGTGTCGAAGGCGTTCGCACCATTGGCGAACCCTGTCTCGATCCCGCCGTCGGAATGCGTGAACGCCCTCTTCCCGAACCCGGAGCCGTAGCTGAAGGTATCATCGTGCTTGTTGAGATTGCTGTTGTTGCCCGAGAGGTTCTGGAACGAGATGTTGCCAGTGGCATAGTTGCCCAACGTGCGCTCGGCGGCGGCCGCCTGCCCGGCCGCCTGGGCCGGGCCGAGCAGCGACGTCGCCTGCCCGGCAATTGCCATCGCACCGCGCGCCATGCCGGCCGCGATGAAAGGCACGCTCATCATCATGAACCCGGCGATCGTCGCAATGTCGTTGTTCACATTGGTGATGCCGTTGCTGACCAGCAGAGTCGGCCCGGTAGGCGCGACCGCCGCGTAGGCGCTGGCGGCCCTGTTCATCACGAACATGTGAAGGACCACATAGAGCGGCCCCCAGCTCGCAAGGTAAAAGAACCCCATTCCGTAGCCGCGAAGGGTGGTGACGCCGGTTCGCGGAAAGAGGAAGAGCGGGAAGATCACGGGGAACATGGCATAGAAGACGACGTGAAGGACAATGCCAAGAAGCGGCACCCAGGTCATGGCCTGCTGCGCGATCGACGTGTAGGTGTTGCGCGCCTGAGCGTCAGCGCGCTGTGCCGCATAGGCGTCCCACCCCGCGTCCGAGAAGCTCTCGCGCGCCGCCATGAAGGCATCCATGACCGAGACCTGCTGGAGATAGGCGTAGGGATCGGTGGCCGCTCCGTGCATGTTTCCGGCTATAATGCCGAGGTCGTTCCTCAGGCGCTGCGCGGCGATGGTGTCGAGCAGATCGGGATAAGCGCCCTTCGCGAACAGCGGCAGATCGGCATCGATTTCGGCGGTCCATTGCGCGTCGAGCGCTGTATACGCAGCGTTGCAACGAATGATCGACGAACTCACACCGGTGCCGCTTCGGGTCAGGAATTTCTGGGCACGCGCCGGACTGCCGGGCCCGATATCGCGCCAGAGATTGCTGCTGTTGGTCAGTGTCTCCATCGGGGTGAAACCAAGCAGAACATCGTAGAACACGCATTGCTTGAAATGTTCGTCGAGATTGGCGCGGAAGACCGGATCAGTGATCTGGAATGTCTGCGCCTTCTCAAGCAGTCGCGCGCCATAGATGATGCCATTGTTGGTCATCTTGAGAGCATCGGGCATGACGAACACGGTCTCGGCCGTCCGTGTCATCCAGTCGCCGAACTGGCTTGTGAAGGATGCCATAACCCCTAACCCCAAGGGGACGTTGGCGACCGTCGCAGGTGCAAGACCGGGGTCGATCCGATCGGTGACCTTGATGGTCACCGTGGGCACCAGCAGTATCATGTAGATGGCGGTGGCCTGCAGGAACCAGTTCATCCATGCCCGCCAGTCGAAATTGAAGGCAAGGACGAGCAGCGAATAGATAAGCCCCATCACGAACACGACCTGGAGCATGGAGCGGAAGCCCCCTCCCCCTGACCATGCCGCGACCGCATTGAGGACATTGACGATGTACTCGCCGCCGCCGACCGTGAAGACCTCAAGCATTGCCTACGCCCTTCCCTCAATCCCGCGAGCGCGGGGCCTTACCTGATCCCCTGAGCCGAAAGTCCACGGCCAAACCGGAGCGACGCCGAGATCTGCGGGCTCATGGTGTTCTTGAGCGATGCCTCGAGGAGCTGGGTGCGCTGGATGATCTGGTAGGTATCGCTCAGCTTGCCCGACATCTCGGCGCGCTTGGCATTCAGATTGATGCGGACATCCTGCACCTGCCTGCGCCAGTCATCGAAGTTCTTCTGCTCGGGAGCATCGAACCCGATCTGCGAACGCGCGACGTCATCGAGCATGCGGTCGATATTGCCGAGAAGCACTTCGACGGCGACAATCTCGGCAAGGGAGTCAAGTTCGCCCGCACCCAGACCGAACTGTGATGCGGAATTGACCACGAGAATCTTGTAGAGAGGGATCGACGTCATCCCGAGGAGGTTGACCTCGTCGTTCGACAAGCTCGAATTGATGCGGATATCCTGGGCGATGCTTTCCATCATCGCCTTGACCCGCGCCTTGTAGGCAGAGTTCGGGCTGATGCTGAGCGGCCTCGGCTGCGGGTCGAGACATTCATCGGCCCCGCGCGAACCGTTGCAGCGGTAGATCTGTGCTGGTGCAACCGAGGTTCCGTCGAGCAGGGCAGTATAGGTGTCCCAGCTCGCCGGAGCGATGAAGCGGAACCGCCCGTCGGTGCTGTCAGTCTCGGGCTTGATGTAGATCACCGTCCCGACCATCGTCATCAGCCACTCCGCGTAGTCCTCGTCGGGCCGCGTCGCCGAGTTGCTCATAAGCGCGTTCCAGGTGTAGTTCTTGCTTTTCGCGAGCGCGGCCTGCGGGTCGGTGCTGCCGTTGATGGCCGAATTACGCGCGCCTTGGTTCTGGCATTCGTGTCGCGCCTTCGCCTCATCCGAGAACAAACCCGAGCTGCGCCCAAGATTTTGGCAGATCGTCTGGCTTGCGCCGTCCATCTTCGGCCAGATCGCGCCGACTGCCTCTTGCGCAAACTGGCACGAGTTCATGTTGAACTCGTTCATCTGCTGGATCTTGTGGCTCATGTCCTTCATCACACCGCCGATCTGCGCGGAGATGGAATCGATCGCGAGCTGGAAGGCGAAGCCGATCGCATTGTTGGCGGTCGCCTTCAGGGTCGCGACGATCTCATCGGTGTTGATGAAGCTGAATGAGCCCCCGAAAAGATCGATGCCGCCGCAGCCCCCGCTAGCACGCGGCAGCTGCAGGTTGACCGGGTTGATCTGTTTGGTCGGGAACCGCGTCCACAGACTGCCACCGGAATAGTAGCCTGCCGCCTGCCCGTCGAAGGCAGACGGGCCGGTGACATTGGCAGCCGCTCCGGACGAGTTGAAATAGGAGTTCATCTCCCCCTCGACGCTGGCCATCGCTGGCGACGCCGCGAGGCTCAGGGCAGCAAGGCAGGTGAGCGAGCTCCCGGTGATGCGAAAACCGCGGGCCCAGAAGGATTGGCGAGATTTGCTCATCAGAAATCACTCCCTGGCTCGGTGTTGGTGAGGGTGAAAATGCGGTCCATGACATCGTCGGCCGCCATCACGCCGTAACCGATAGGCATCGGTTGCTTGGTCACGGTGTCGAACAACACCAGCGCGGGCACCTGCTTGCCGGCCATGCCCATCGCCTGGAACTGGCCCGTATCGATCAGGTAATTGGGAAAGGCAGCATTGGGGCCACCATCGATCGATACAGCCATGACGGTCATTCCGAAGCGGTCTGAGACGCCCCTGATGATCGGAGAGAACACCTCGCAGGCCGCGCAGCCGGAGGAGTAGAAATAGAACACCCCATAGCGCTGGCTGATAGCGGCAAGCGCGGCATCGCGCTGCGCGGTGCGCTGGGTAGTCCAGGTCTTCTTGCCGAGTGCGTTGATCGGGCGCTGAAGCGTGTAATCGAGCTCGGGGTTCTGCCAGATAGCGCGGCGCCACACGTCGGCAAAATCGGAGGCCCTGTCGAGCTGCTCGCGCTGGAAGGAAATGTATGCCTGCACGTTCTGCGTGGTCGGCTCGAGGATCGCCCTCGCCTTCAGCTCCTCCAGCTTTTCGCTGATCGCCTTGAGGCGGACTGCGGCCGGAATGCTGGATTGAGCCTGGGCGGCGGTCTCAGGATCGGGTTTGGGCTTTTCGCAGTAGAACCACTGTCCGAGGTTGCGTTCGCGGCAATAGAAGTCATCACCCTGCTGAACCCGGATAAGGCCATCATCGCCCGCCTCGCTCTGCTGCGCTGCCGCAATGTTCGGCGCGAGCGCCGAACTCAACATGGCTGCGCTCAGCACAGCACCCCATATCCGCGTCATTGCCTCACTCCTTGCTGCTGTCGTCCGAGGCCTCGTGCCCCTTGCCCTTCCCTTTGCGCTTTGGCGGTATGGGCTTCACAGCACCGGCATCCGCCTCGACCGATTTGAGACGCGCTTCGCGCGCTTCCTTGCGCGCGGCCACGCGGATATCCTCGCGCTGCGCGTCCGTGAGGTTCGGCTTGCCCTCGCGCTTTCGCCGCGCCTCCTCGGCGGCGACCGCCTCGTCCTCCACCGATTTCTTCATGATGTGCGCCAGAAGCGGCGGATCGGCCTTCTTCAACGCGCGGCCAAATTCGCTGCCCACGATTCGGATGAGTGCCGTGAACGAAAGCGCCACCGGCTCGGCCGAAGCGCGCCGCGTGCGAAGCGATCCGTCCTCGAGCGTCGTCAGATACCCCTGATGCTCGAGACGTCGGAGCGCCGGGCGGATATCGCCGAGCGAAATAGCGTAGCCGAACCAATCCGATAACGTCGGCAGCAGCGAGGGTGCCGGCTGCGGGCCAAGCCGCATCAACGCGATCATGATCGCGAACTCGACCACGGTAAGGTCGGGCAATGCACGTCCGCTTGAGAGCGGTGTTATCGTTTCCATTAATTTGGTCCATGCTGCTGCAAGTAGTCCTCTATGCGTTGCTGGATTTGCTGTGACGTGTCCAATTCATCAGGGAGCTTGGCAGCGTCGATAAAGTCGGCGTAGACGTCGGAGAAATCCATCACCGAGAGGTCGAGACGCGAGAACTCGTCGAGCGTGAACCCCTTGCAGGTCTCGCTTTTGGGCGCGCCCCAAGGCTTGTTGATCTGCTGGCGGCCCTGCTGCTGAAGGATGCGGCTGAGCTTGGACTCAAAGCAGCAATATGCATCCCTGCGCGTCGTACAGACCCCCAGCACACGGCTCGAGCAATAGGAGCCGACCCGGTGGCAGAGCCCCTTGTCGTCCTTCTTGTCGAGCTCACGTTCGGCCGCGTTGCACAGGAACGGCGTCAGCAGGGGCACGCCCTTGCCCGAACAGCAGTTCGACAGGCCGAAGACCTTCTTCGAACAGGTCTCGCGCGAACCCGCGAACAGCGTCAGATCCGCCTCATTGAACTCGGCGTTGGCCTGTCCAAGGGTGTGGAGACCGACGAGCGCATCCTTGAATTCGGTCGAAGCCTCGCGCTCGATCGGCTCGCACTCGCCATCGATGCAATAGACATCGTCACCGCAGATGTACTGCGCCGGATCGTTGGTCCCGCCGCCCGGGATCGGGCAGCGATAGACCTTGGTGGTCAGCTGACAGGCACCGACCTGCGGATCGTCAAGGCATTCGTCACGCACGAACGTGCATTGCGGATTGCCGGCGATATCGCTGCAATCGGTCGCCTGCGTGGTGCCCGAACACTGATAGGTGCGCTCCCATTCCCAGCACGAGCGCGTCACGGCAAGGCCATTGATCGTGCGCGTCTCGGGCTGACCGGTGCACACCTCACCTGATTGGGTGCATGTCAGCCCTTCGGACGCCGCCTGGCACTGGCCTTCATTGCGGGTCTCGCTGACGATCCGCGTGGTGTTCCGCAGGAAGCCGCCCCGGACGCCCGGAAGCTGCGCGGGACAGGCCCAGACCTCGCGATAAAGCGGTTCGCCGGGCTCTGCGCACCATGGCCGACCACCCGAAGGCGGATAGACCCATTGGAGGCAGGAAAACCCTACCCTCTCGCGGTCGATCAGCGTGCAGCCACCCGATTGCAGCGCGCCCTGCACGTTAGAGCAAACGCCCGCATGACCGGGCTGCGGCTCGTCCGAATAGCAGCTGTATTCCCAATGCTGCGAACCAGCAGTCTCGATCACTAGGGGAACACGGCAGGTGCGCGCCTCATCGATCAGCTGCGCGCCCTCCTCGCAGGTCGCCTCGTAATACTCCGTGCCCGCCCCACTCGGCGGGAGCGGTGCGCATTGACCATTGCTCGCCCCAAGGCTTGATCCTGCCAGATAGGCATCGGGATCTTCGGCGACCGTCTGCGCACGCAGCAGGCCATCGGGATCGAGCGTGACGACAGTACGATCCGGATTGGTCACCAAGCGCCACGCATCATTGCTGAGCGCGCCGCTCGCGCCTTGCGCAGTCAGCGCGTCCGGATCATCTGCAAGCGCTTCCATGGGGAGCGTCTGGCCCGTGTAGCCGGGAATAGTGCCCGTGAGATTGGTTGATGTCGCGATCTGACCGTTGGCTACGCGCGCATCAGTGACGAAGGCCTTCCCGTCCGCCTTCGCGGCATTAATATCGCCTTTGGGGAACACCAGAGGCCCGCCGGGGACATAGGGCGCCACAGGGACCGGCCCTCCCCCGCCGCCGCCAGCGGGCGGCGGATTGCCCGGTGATGGCGCGGGAGAGGGTGTAGGCGTGGGAGTGGGCGTGGGGGTTTGTGGCGGCTGCGGCACCACGGGCACAACCGGTGTGATCGGATCATCAGGCAGCGTCGGGATAATGGGTTCGAGGCGCTGTTGAGGTTGAGGCTGCTGTTGCGGCTGCGGGAAGTAGGTGTAGTCATCGAAATCGTAAAAGCCGCCGCCAGGCGCAGGCTGCGTTGCCTGCGCCAGAACCGGAGCAGGCAGCGCCATTGACAGGCAAGCGGCCCCGGCCAGGATCGAGGCAAGCGCCCGCATCACTTCGCGGCCCTGATGTTGCCGAGCGCAGTGCGCGCGACCAGCGCACCGGGTCCGTTGTCCTCTGCGAAGGTCTCGAGCGCATAGCGCACGGTGACGTTGCCACTGATGCTGTCAAAAGGCGGAGGCGTGGTGGTGCAGCTGAGGCCGTCGCAGGGGGTGAAGTCGCTGGACACAGCAACATAGGTCGGCACCGCCTGCACGCCAAATGCACGAAACAGCCGGGGATCGACGCCGATCGAGGCGAACTGATCGTCATTGCTGACGACCTTGCTCATGCCGGCGACGAACTGCTTGACCGAATTGTTGGGAAAGCCTCGAAACACCACGAAGCCACCGGCCGCCGAGGTCTGATCGATGATCGTCTTCAGCGATTCTTCTGGCATGGAGAGGCTCACAAAGACCATGAACTGCGGAGCGCTTCCGCGATTGTCCTTGAGGTTCCCGGAGGCAGCAGCAATCATCTCGTCAAAATCGACCGCGCCAGCTGGGCCCTTGGGCAGCGTGGCGGGATCGAGCCCCTGCACCTTCTGCCTGGCCGCGGCATCGAGCGCTTCGGCGTCGGGACGGTACTCTTCCACCCGACGCGCGACCTCGGCCGAGAGGATAGCCGCATCCTCGCTCTGGGCTGCGGCACGGGCGCGGATCGCATCGAGGTCGAGGCCATCGACCGTCTGGGCGAGCGCCGCCCCTACGCCGGCGAAGGCGCCGATCAGCGCAAGGGTCATGAGAAGTTTGCGGTTCATCTCGTCCCCCTCACAGCATGCAGCAATTGCGCTTGCGCCACAGAAGATAGCCGAAGTCCTCGCCGCCCACCGGATAGCTCCGACCGGCATCCGGCGGCATGGTCGAGGCCCCGATGGGTGAGCAGGCGTATTTGCCGCTCACCGTCGCGATCGGGTTGGTCATCTGGATGCGGTATTGCGACTTCTTGAGGATCGGCATGATGTACTTGCCGCAGAGCGCACGCGAACCCGCCGTGCCGAAGGCAAGCCCCTGACGGTGCATCTTGAAGAGCAGCCGTTCGGCCGCGAGACGCGAGGACTGCACAGGCGAGTTGTGCGCCGCGATGTTTCCGTTCATCGGGAACATCGATCCGTTGCAACCATCGCACCAGAACAGCTCGTCGAGCGGAAGGCGGGCGGTCGCCGCCGCGCAGTCACCCGCACAGGCGGCAACTGCAATCGGGTTGGCGAAGAGCGCGACCTCGGGGTTGATGAGCGTCGTCAGCGTATCGTCGTTCCACAGCGGATCGATCTCGGTGATGTAGGCGATGTCGAAGCTCGCGCTCTCGAAGCAGAGGAAATCGGTAAGGATCTCCATCCAGTAGAGCAGCGGATAGACGTAGTAGTGCGCATGGTAGTTCGCAGTGTTAGCGGTGCGCCCTCCCCCCATCTGCGGCGGTGTCACCTGGCCGCGGCCTATGTCGAAGCCGGGGTCGAGCTTCAAACCGCCAAGGTTCGGGAAGCACCAGGGCTTGGTAGTCACATCGACCATCCGCGCCGGTTCCCAGAAGCCGACCGCAAGGCCGATGCGCGGGATCGGCGTACCGCAGGCGCAAATGGGAAAATCAGGATTGTTGGTGTCGGGCCGCCCGGGCCAGAGCTTGGCGCCGCCCAGCGAGATGGGGAAAATGCAGCTCCAGCAGATATCTGTCACCGGGTTGACGAACTTGCCTGTGCACTTCGACGGCGCTGTCTGAGCCGACGCGCTGACGGGCGAAAGAGCGAGGGCAAAAAGCGCGGCGAGCGTGAAGAGCAGACGGCGGATCATTGGTCCGTCTCCGCAAGAAGCGCGGAAAGATGCGCATCATCGGCGCGGGTCTTGATCACCAGATAGACAGGCACGAGCGCGGCGAGGACCAGGAGAAGCCCTGCCACGACCGCGCCCGCGCCGATCCCGATCGCCGCCCGCAGGGGGTCGATGGCGACGAGCGAGACGACAATTGCAAAGCTCACCACGATAATCGCGCAGCGCATGGCCTTGAGCGCGCGCGTCTCAGGGGCAGCCATCGGGGTTTTGAGCCAGTCGAGCCACGTCAGCATGGGCCGTCCTCCCCGTTGCGAGGCGAACGCGATTTGATCCGGCCCGACACGAAGACAGCGCCGACCAGCGCAAACACCGCGACAGCCGTTACACGCACCCCTGCAGAGGACAGCAGCGATGCGAGATCATTGACTGTTCCAAAGTGCCAAGCCGAGATGGCGAGCGATGCCGTGAAACACAGAGCAGCGAAAGTAACGGCTGTGAGCAAGACCCTCAGGAAGATCGCCCAAAACCATTGTTCGCGGGAACGAGGCATAGCCGTGCCATGCTCATCGCGCTTGAACGCCCTCCGCCACAGCGAACAAATCCCCCACCAGAAACCAATCAGGCCTACGAACGCAACACTCATCATAAAGGCGAGGTAAATCCGGAAGACCAGATCATCCGGCTCGGCAAACATGCTGAGCAGAAACCCTCCCGTAACAGACCCGAGAGACACCGCCGCGAACACGAGCCCCGCGTCGAAAGTCCTCAACCGCTTCAGCATCATGACGCTCCCTTCGCTGGCAGGACGATCTCGCGCACTTCGAGCAGCTGACCCTTTTGCGCGACCACAGCGGGCACATGGGTGATCCCGAAATGGCTAGTGAGCTTACCGTGCTGATCGAAGAAGAAGCGGCGCTGGTACTCAGCCATGCGATCAAACGGCGAGCCAGAGACGAAGATGATCTTGGCCTTCTCACTCGCCCAGTTCTTCGTCGCCCAGGCGAGCTGGTCGGGGTCGCGCCCGTCAACGAACACAAGATCGGTTGGCATGTCGATCAGCGCGAGCGGATTGACCCGCGCGCCGCGCGCCGCGATCACGTTGCCCTTCTGATCGCGGATGTCGTTCTCAACCACGATCGACGGGTCGAACATCCAGCGCCGGTCCTTCTGCGCCGTGGAGATACCCGCAACAGGGATCGGATTACGCACGCGGTGCTCGGTCTTGGCGACCAGCTCGCGCTGCATGCGCTCGATGCTTCCGTTGCCCTCAAGCGTCTTCAGCTTCGCATCGATCGTTGTGAGCAAATCAGGCTCGGCAATCGGCCAGGTCTGGCCCATGACACCGTGATTCCGCGCCAGCGCCATCGAGACGAGCGGCGCTACTGTCGTGAGGCTCAGGAGCGTAAAGCCCGTGGCAAGGATTGGCCAGACCCTCACAGGATGGGTGTCCCGGTGCCGAGAATCGCCTTGCGGCAGGCAAAGCCGATCTCAGCGTAGCGGCTGTCGAACCCGTCGGGATGATCGGTGCCAACGTAGAAACAGTCACGCGGCACGATCCCGGTCGGGCCAGGATGCAGCGGCTCACCGAGGCGGGTGCGCGGCTTAATGCGCGCAACCTTTACACCGTCGACGTAGACGAACTCGCCGCGATGCTCGACCAGTGCGCCGGGCATGCCGATCACCTGCTTGCCGAACGGACCCTGATCGGGGCCGAAATGCCGATTGACGAGCTCACCGGGCGGCGGGACGAAGAAGACATAGTCGCCCTTCGCCGGCTGTTTGCCCGCGCTGACGAAGAACGCCCAATTGGGCAGGCTGTCGCTGGCATTGATCATGAAGGAATGACTTTCCTGCCATGCCGCGATCGCATTGTGCGAGGCGATGCCTGCCGCCAGCACGCCGATCATCGCCCAGCGCGCCAAGACCGAAGGACGGCGGGATGAAGCGTGAGCGCTCACCGGTCTTCATCCACGGGCAGGCTGCCGTCACCTACAGCGTCGCCATCGGCAGCGGGAGAAGGCGAAGGCGCGGCAGGCGGGCGCGGCGACGCGGCACGATCCAGCGGCCGCATCCGCTCATCCATCCTGCGCTGATCCTCTTCAAATCGGCGATCGAAGGCCTCCTGCCGCTCCTTGAAGCGCCGGTCGAACTCATCGACGCGCTCGTCGAACCGCTTGCGGAACTGCTCGCTGCGTTCATCGAACCGGCGGTCGAACTCGGAGAAGCTATCCTCGCGGCCACCGGTATGGCCCGAGCCAGGTGCGCGGAAGCCCTCGGGCATTTCCATCTCGATCGATGACTCCTTGCCGTCAGCGTCCCACACCCGCATCTTCATACCCTTGTCGGTCTCGACGATATCGGCAGTCACCTCTTCGCCGTCCGGCCCGACCATCCGCATCGTGGTCGCATTGGGGTCGCGTTCTTCGGGCGCCTCCTCAGCCTTGCTGCACGCTGACAGAAGGCCTGATGCGAAGAGGGCCGCAACCAGCACCGATCCACACAGGGGTGACATTGGCGAATTGCGCATGACGGCGGCCCTCCCCTTCCCGCCCTATTGACCCATTGCGGGCATAGGGCCCGGGCCAGCGGGAATATGCTGTGGCGGTGCGAAGGACGGCGGCGGCGGCGCGGCGGCGCGCGCTGCAGGCGCCGGCACCTTTGCATAGATCGCATTGCGCACCTCGGCCGTGATATCGGGCACGTTCTGCGAAAGCACTGCTTCGCCAACCATTACCGTCGTGCCGTCTGCACCGCGCGCCTTCAGCTCCTCGCCAAGCGCGGCCATGAAGGCCTGGGTTTGCTGGGTGACGATCTCGGGCGGGGTATTGCTGCGCGCCTGAGCCTGGACATACTCCCCGATGATCTGTTCGAGCCTGACGCTGGCGATGGGCGCCTTGACCACGGCAGGATCGAGGATGTTCTTGGTGACCCAGGCACCCCACAGGAGGGCCGCGACGGCGAGCCCCGCAAACAGGAATGCCGTGGGTGGCAGCCCCTTACGGCGCTGAACCGGGAGTGTGGGGTTCGAGGAGGCCATTGGCGCTGCGGCCCCACCGGTATCGGCTTCGCGGCCGGCATCAGCGTTCTGCGCGAAAGCTGCGGGGATCGGATGAACCGGATCTGCCGCTGGCGGAATGAGGGTGAGCTGTTCGGACATGGTCAATCCTTTCGCGCAGCCGAAGCGGCTGAGAATACGGCTGCCAGCGAGCGGTATCGCGCGGCGCTGACACCAAGGAATAGGATGAGGGTGACGATCGCGAGTTGGCGGACGAAGAGCACCTGACGGGCAGGTTCGGCTTCGCCAAAGCGCACGGAGAGATTGGCGAGATGGGCGAAAAAGCCTTCGGCCGAAAACGCGCCAAGTGCCATGAAGAAGACCGCATAGAGCCCGAACGTGGTGAGCAAGGTCAGCGCCAACCACCCGGACAGGCGAAGGGTGAAATAGCACAGCTCCGCGACGACTTCCCGTAGGGCCAAGCGGCCTGTGGCGGCGGTACGATGTCTGCTTACAGGCTCGACCGCCAAGGGAATGATCCCCTCACCGCCGCCGCGCGAGGCCCTCTGGAAACGGCCGGGGTGGAGCGGGTTCATTCCGCCGCATCCCGCATCATCTCGGGCTCCAGATGGGGGAACGCGACCATCTCGATCGCCTCATCCATCGTGAAGCCCTCTTCCATGAGCCGCTCGATGCGGCCGAACACCGCCGGCGAAGACGAATAGAGCGTTGCCGAATAGGGATCGAGCACGAGGCGGCCGACCGCCAGCGTGTCGGGCCCCTTGATCATCACGTCCGAGTAATCCGTGCCGCTGCGCTTCAACGAACGGAGCAGCGCCTCGGTGTAGGGATCCATGTCGAAGCGGCCATGCTTCTGGAAATCCGCGATCGTCTCAGGCTTCTGCTGGAGGATGACCGACCAGTCGGAGTTCTCGAGTGCGGCCAGCGAGCCTTCCGACTTGTAGTAGTCGTTGAGTGACTGGGTCGCAGTGATGAGCGAGGCCCCGTACTTGCGGCAGGTGCGGCTGTAGGTCTCGACAAAGTCAGCCATCGATCCGCCCCGCAGCATCTGCCAGGCCTCGTCGATCAAGAGGGCCTTGGGGATCTCGCGATCGATCTTGCGCATTGTCTGAGACGACAGAAACATGATCGCTGTGAGAACAACCGAGCGAAGCTCTTCGCGGCTCGACAGGTCGGAAAGCTCGAAGACGGTGAAGTCGGACGACATGTCGACCGTCGCCTCCCCCATGAAGAAGCGGCCATAGGTGCCCTTCGAGGAAAACGGGAACATGGCAGTCGCCAGATCCTCAGCCGCAAGGCTTCCATGCGCCACCAAAACCTCGATCACGTCATCGATAGAGCCTTCACGGCCCTTGGCGTGCCACGCCTGACCCACCGCATTGTCGATCAGGCCGCGCTCGGTATCGTTCAGGTGATCGACATGCCTCGCCATCTGGCCAATGATCGACTTGAGCATGGCGAGAGCATCGACGAGGTAGTCCTCATCGCTGTCAATGAGTTCGGCGTCGATCATGGAGAATGGGTTGAGGCTGAACCCGTCACGCAGGCGGAACTCGACGAACTTGCCGCCCAGCATCTTGGACATGTGTTCAAAGGAACGACCGTCGTCGATCACGATAATCCGTGCGCCGATCCCGGCAAAGGCAGCACAAAGCTCCTGCAGGGCAACGGACTTGCCCGAGCCCGACTTGCCGAAGACAGCGACGTTGTGGTTGCCCGCGCTGTTCTCGAAGGGTGACCAGAAGAAGGGCTGCCCTCGGCGACCGATGAACATCAAATGTGGCTTCGCCCCACCAAGGAACTCACCCTGCAGCGGTGCGAGGTTGGCAGCGGTTGTGGTGAGCATGGTGCGCAGCCGCTTCATGCGCTTCAAATCGACATCCAGCCCGTTGCCCAGCGTCATCGGCAGGCAGGACATGAAGGCCATGATCTGCAGGAAGCGTTCGTCGAGCAGGTCCCAACCAGCAGCCTTGTAGATCGACTTGATGGTGCGCTCGTTGGCATCGCCCTTCCCCTTGGGACTCATGATGCCGACCGTGTAATAGACCTGCACCAGCTTGCGGCCGAGGCGCAACTCCTGCTGGACGTGCTCCCACTCGCGGCTCTGGTCCTTCAGCTGCGGCAGCAGCCGGGCCGAGGGCGTGTCGGCAAGGCTCGATGTCCGCATGAACTTGTAGCCGGCCTTCGAGCCGGCAGCTTCCTCGTCCTGGTAGACGATGCACAGGCTGGTCATGGTCGGGCAGCCGGGGCGAAGCTTGTCAGCGAACATGTCGCCGATGACCTTCTGGCAATCCCAAGGGGCCCAGCGCGTTGGCAGGTTGCGAACCGAGAAGAAGCGATAATCGAAGGTGTCGGGCCTGATCTCCTCGAACTCAGTGTCTCCCCCAAGCGTGGTCACGGCCCGTAGCGGCTCGCAGGAGACGAGAATGCGATCGGCCTGCACCACGGTCTGCACATCACGGCGCACACACTGGTCGGCGATGGGGTCGAGCTCACAGTATTCCTTGACGTGGTCGGAAACGTCGAAGGCGGGAGCGGTAAGATCGTCGATGAGGGCGATAAGATCGACCGGAGAATAGCGGCTGACATCGACATTGATCGACTGAAGCAGCGCCGTGATGGAATCGCGCACGATCACAAGCTCGTCGACACTGCCCCTCCCCAGCTTGAAGGAAACAGACAGGATGCAGCGGTGCTGACGCACATGGAAGGGACCATCCTGCGAAAGCGAGTTCCACGCCCCGTGTGACAGCATCCGCGACCGGTGCTCGGCGATCTTCTTGTGCACGCCGCCCGCAGCGTAGCGCGGCAGGGCGTAACGCGCGATAGTCTGACCCACACGCGGGCTCTGAAACGAAAGAATTTGCAGCCGTGAACACGAAGGCATCGCCTCGGACAGGAATTGCGCGAGGATCTCGCCTGTGCGTTCATCGGCGCCAATCAACGGCGCGACCTCGAGGGCAAAGGCAATCGAGTCGGTCTGGTAGAAGATCTCTGTCTTTGCATCAAAGCTGCGATATGGCAGCCACTGCGCGAGCATCGGCGCACCGTGCCCAGGTGTCCCCTCGTCGGGAGCATGCTCGTCCCCGAACAGACGGGCGAACCAGCTTTTCTTGCTCGCAGCGGGCATCGCCTATTCCTCCACGACCGGGTTGAAGGACTGCGGGCGGTTCGCCGGAGCATCAACCGGAGCAGAGTCGCCACCCGCCGCGCTTTTGGCTGCCTTAGCCGCTGCGCGGGCGCGCGCAGCAGCGACGGCTTCGGCCGAAGGCATACCGGGATCTTTCATGCTGATGCGCGCGGCCGTGCTTGCGGCACCCTCCCCCGCGACGCTGACCTCTTCGCCGAGCTGCGCGAGGATCTCGGGATTGACCGTCAGGTTGACGGTCTGTGCCAGCGCTGCGCCATGCGAGGCGCTGGCCTGCATCCACGCACCATTGTCGACCACCGCGTTGACCACGCTGGTCTCATGATAGCGCCCTGCCCGATCGACGTGCGCCGGGAACACGATGCGCAACACCTTCTGCTGTCCCGGCACGACCACGGTTTGCGGGCCGGCGGCGAGCGCCACCGTACCGGTCTGCATTTCGCGGACGGGCGCACGATAAGGCCCTGCAGGGACATAGCTTGCATCGCCGGTGATCTCTGCGAGAGCACGGTCGTCGATAACCGTAGCCGGCGAGCAAGACCCCTCCCCTGCCGGACCGCAATTGAACTTCCCGTTGATGTTCGTTCCGAGCGTCGTGCAGCCGGCAAGGAATAGAAGCCCGCCACCGATCGCTGCGATGCGCCGCCGCGTCAGTGGCGGCCGCCAGTTTGCTGAAGAGCCATGGGGCAGGCAGATCACGTCGGGAAGAGACTTGCGCTTCATGTCAGGCTCCCTTCAGCCAGGCGATCAGGGCCGCTTTGGGTCGATATCCTTCGAGAACAGCCCCATCAGACCGCACGATCACCGGCGTGCCAGTGAAGCCATGCTTGCGCGCGAAAGCCTCGTTCTCGTCGAGTCCGCGGGTGTCGCAGGTGGCCGCCTTGACTGGCATCTGAGCATAGGCGGCGCGCACCGCCTCGCGTTGATCGCTCGCACACAGCACGCGGTCGGCGATGTCGCGGCTGCCAAGCACCGAGATTGGGCGCTCGACCACCGTGACGTTCATCTGCTCGAGCTCGCGGCTCAGAGCGCGGCAGTAGCCGCACTGGAAATCCGAGAAGACGGTGACCTTCTGGCCCCCCTTCCCCCATACGATCGCACCCGCGTCAGAGAGCGATGAAAGATCCACCTTTTGCGCGACAGTCTGCGAGATTGTCCGCTCGCTGCGTGATCCTCGCCGCCCTTCGGATGCTTCACTGTCGCCAGCATTGGCGAGCGCGTTGGCCTTGGCCGCGCCGCCCACCAGCATGTCCGGATTGAGTTCGAGTAGGCGCGCGGCCGTCAGATCCTGCCGGGTCTCCATGTCGTAGACCCGACCAATGATAAGATAGCGGGCACTGGCATCAACGTAGAAGAGATTGTCCTTGGCGGTCACCTCGCACAACCCGGCAATTCGGCTGCAATCGACAGCCGTGACCTCGGTCTTGGGCAACCGCGTCTTGAGCAGCGATGCGACATCAGGAGAGCTCCCCACTGCGCTTGCCCCAAGCAGGAGCGACATCGATGCGATCGCGACATTGGTGGTATTGAACATGAACAAACTCCTTCTCTCCGCGCGGCGCGGGCGTGCTCAGTTCTGGATGAAGACGCCTTCGAGGAAGACGATCTCGACCTCGATGCCGGTCGGCATTTCGATGACCGGCTGATATTGCTCAGCGCGCTCGATCAGATATTGCGAGAGGGTGTTACCCGCGTTCGCTGCGCCGCCGCCGATCGCCTGAATGCCGACATCGGAAGCGGACGGAAGCACAGGATCCTGTGCGATACGCGGGATCTGATTGGCACCCTGGAAGGCGTTGCCAACACCACTGACGAGCCCCGCGAAAAAGGCTTGCGTAGCCAGCCCACCCTCGCGGCTGACCACCCTCCCCCGCACGCCGGTCTTGCCGCCAAAGCTGATGAAGCCCTTGACGTCAGAGACAGCGTAGCGACCGTTGGCCTGAGGGCAGGTCATGCGCTGGAGCTTCACATAAACCTTTTCGCTCGAGAGATCACCGCGCGCCGCGCCGTTGACCAGACAGCCCTCGATCTTGGTCGTGAGCAGCTTGCCATCCCGGTAGACCGACCGTGCCGGCCCGGTGATCCGAAGGACGACCGGCAAGGGATCGGTCTGCGAATTGACGCCCGCCGAAGCATCGACCCCGACGATGACGCGCGCCTTGGCGATCGAGTTGGGGGGAAGATAGTTGGGGCTGTCGGTGTAGCTCGTGGAACCGCCGCTGATCCGTGTCGCGGTGCCCGATGGCCCGCCTTCGAAGGCGACGAGCTTGATGGAACGTGGGCTGTAAGGTGAGCCGGCAACGGCAGCAGCTGCTGCTGCACCTGCTCCACCCTGTGGAGCGCCCCGCCCTGCTGCTGCGCCGTTCGGACCATACATACCTTGCGGCGGCATCGGCGCCGCCGCTCGCTGGGCGAGTTGCTGTCGCAGCTGGTCATTCTCAGTCTGATAGGCGCTGACGACCCGCTGACCGTCGGTCGCCATTGCCTGGTTCTCGGCTTGGAGTGCCGCGATCTGGGCCTGCAGTGCATCAAGCCGCTGGTCCTGACCCTCAACGCCGCGCAGCTGGTTCTCGATCCCTTGAATCTGCGCTTCGGACTGCGCCTGCCATTCCTGCTGGCCGAGGTTTCTGTTGACCATGTCATCAGTCGAAACCTTGATCTCCTGACCGTTAGCGACTTGCGCAGCTTCCTCGCCAGCATCGCCGCCAAAAATGTAGGCTGAGCCAGCCACCAAAGCGACGAGACCCGCGCCGGTCATCAGCATCATCTGCTTCTTCCTGACCGCGTCATTCGTGCCGAATTCCTCGACGTCGACCGTATCATCCGCATCGAGCTGCTTGGGCTTGCGCTTGAAGGGGTTGGTGAAGTTCATGGACGTCCTCCCACGGAGCTGGCCGCGATCTGGCCCGATGGCGTGATGATGTAAGCGGTGGTCACCTCGTCGGCGCCAAGTTCGTGTCTGGCGACGCTCACCGCGACGGCACTGCTCGGCGCGATGGTCTGCTCGTTGAGAACGGCAGTCGCCTTGCCGGTGTTCTCGATCCTGAGGACACGGCCGACGAGGTTGAGGCCGCGATATTCGGTGATCATCTGGACCTTGAGCGGGCCCACCATGACCGGGTTCATAGTAGGCTGACGAATTTCGAACCCGTCCATGGCCTCGCCCTGATACATCGCCTGAATAAGCGACGCGGAGGTTTCCTCGGGCGACATCGCACGCGCGAGCTCGGCGGGCTTCTCGCCGAGGATATCGCGGTTCTCGACGAACACCTGGTGGGCGCGCTCGCCTTCAAGGCGGCAGGCAAACTTGTAGACGAAGCCCTTGGCGGTGGTGCCGAAGAAGGAAACCTCGTCCTTCGTGAAGCCCTCAGGCACCGAGATGTAGATGTCGCCGCGCGTCGGCTCGTTCACGACGGTGAAGTCATCGGTCTCATTGCCGGTGGTCAGCTTCGACACGCTCGCGAAGCGATCATCCTTGAGACTGACCCGCGTCAGGCCAGACTTCGATATGGTGCAGGCGACCTCGCTGTTGTCGGTCGCTAGCAGCGTCTCGTCTGCAAAAGCCGGTGAGTCGATCATAAGCGCGCCTGCGGCCAGAAGGCCCGCCCCAATGGTCCGGCTGCTGATGCAGAGCGGCCGTGCGGCAAGCGCGACGCCACTGGCAAACAGACCGCATGCAAAAGGCGTGATCATGCCTCTTCTCCTTGTGCCTGACCTTCGGCCTTGGAGATCATGCCGAAGCCGATCAGCTGCAGAGACAGCCCCGAATACTTCCAGGTGAAGCGAAAGCGCTTGTGTTCGGCAGTAACAGCCTTCGAACCGACGACCGTATGGAGGGTCCCGGACACCTCGGATGTCAGGGTATCGGGATCGACTCGGATTGCACCGATCGTGAAGTACTGGCTGATGCTCGAATTGCCCTGCTCCTTGATGACCTTCATGAGGTCGCGCTTCAGAGCCCCGTGTGCCTCGGGCGCGGCGATCTCGAGGATCGTCTCCATCCAGTAGTTGAGATTCTCAGGGCTGCGGTTGAGCGCAATGAGCGCGGTGTCGCGCGTCACCATCTCGAGATATTCCTTCGAGACGCCGCTCGACGATACCGTCAGCGGGCTGCGCAGGACCGGTTGGAGAACAATCTCGCGGTCGCGTGTGAACCCGAAGATCAGGAGCAGGACAAGCAGGCCTGCCAGCGTCAGCGCGGTAATTCCCAGCATGTTGCGCTGCTTGAGCACCCGCTGCGATTGCGCCAGTCCGTAGGAATGATCCATGTCAGCCCACCATCATGCGAAGATGGGAGGGCGGCGTCGCCTTCAGACCGGTAAAGCTCGACGGCAGGTACCAGTAGGCCATGTGGAACACCCACGATGTAGCCCGACCGGCTTTGAGCTTGCGAAAGCCCCACCATCCAAGCACCGCCAGCACCAATCCGATCACGACGTGCTGTGTCAGAATGCCCCAGATGAACGGAACCGCCATCGCGAGGAATTCATCCAGCGTCCAGAACCCGATGAGTTCTGGATCGTCGAGATGCGAAGGAATGCTGTACCGATCCATTTGCTTACCGCCCTCCCCTTGGTTGCACGCCGCCTCAGATCGTCGCGGTGACGGTCGAGGTGACGATCGGAACGCCGGTGCCGGCACCGACGCCGACGGCGACCGGAACGGCAACCTGGGCGAGGCTGAAGCGTCCCGAACCGAGGGCCACGAGGCCGCCGGCAAGGCTCATGACGGTGATGATGCGACCGCCCGAACCTTCGAGGAAGTTCGTGAAGGTGGTCAGCGCGGTGTTGAAGGTGGTGTCAGCACCGGCGTACGCGGCACTGATGGTCAGGAGGGTGACGATAGCGAACACCGCCAGCGCCATGAGGATCGTGTTCGGCGACAGACCCTGCTTCATCGAGAGTGCATTCATTGCAGTTCCCCGTTCCACGGCCCCGCGGGATTGCGGAACCTAGGCGAGGAAACGGGAATCCGGCCTATGCTTCAAGAATTATGTCTTCGACTATCACTCAGCTCACCGCAACTTGTCACTTCGTTTGCCGCATGCATGAATGAATTTCTCGTATTTATGAATTATTTTCCGACATCATGGAATTCTCTTCCTATGTAGAGGAGCAATTTTCCAGAGCGATCAATACGCATTGTGCATCATAGGAAAAATTTTCCCCTCCAGCCCTGAAACTGAATGACATTTCTGCATCAGAGGGTGAGAGCACCGCCGCACGACGCTGATCTGCGCGAACCTCATCCCAAAGATTAATACTTGACAATGTGCATAGGCTCTAAGTTAATATTCGACTGAGGGGTCGGAAATTTATGCAGAATATCCTTAACGAAGAAAGCAGGGCCGCTCGTTTCGAGCAGTACCGGATCGTCCTAACCGAGGCGTGGCGGCGCAACGGGATGACCAACCGGGAGGTAGCCCTTGCGACTGGCAAGGGAATGAGCCTCGTCAGCAAGGTCAAGAATGGCCGGGCCAACATATGTTCGAGCTTTCGCCACCAGCTAATTGATCTTTTCGAGATGGACAGAGCACGGCTGTTCATTGCGATCGAGGTGGCGGGGGACGGCATGCTGTACTTCGACCCCACCTTCAAACAAGTATGCTATGCGTCGATGAGCTTCGTACGGGAGCTTCTGACGTTGACGAGAGACGATGTTTCGCCGGAGCAAAGAGCACTTTTTGCAGCGTTCTCCGAGCAAACAATCAGCACAGTCGCAGGCCAAGCCGGTTCAAATGTCACAGAGCGATTCGCTGCAATCATCCCAGCCCTGACCCGCCTTGTTGAAGTGCCAAGAGCTTAGGATCACGAATGTTCCAGGGGTTCAGTCGACGCGCCAATCACGCACTTTGAAGGTTCGCCAACGCCAGCTTGCCGATTTGAAGGTTTTCATTTATTCAACAGCCACAAAACCTTCAAGGACCCCTCTGGATGGCATATTCAGATTCAATTGTAACCCAGATTGGCGATCTCGCGGAGGCGGGCGAACGAATGATCGAGAGGCTGCGGCGGAAGGCTTTTCTGCCTGACAGCCGCAAAGGTCTGAACATCCGGTTTGGAATTGCTGAGACCGCGCAACTGCTCGGCTGTTCGACCAACAGGATCCGGATGGCCGAAGAGGATGGTAGACTCCCTCCACCTCCCTCGAGCGAAAATGGAAGGCGTCTGGGGTACTCGATCGAAGACATACTCCACATGCGGCAGGTACTGGACGCAAGCCCCGCCCGCGGCCCTAAAGACACTCCAGCGATGATTGCCGTTCAGAACTTCAAGGGCGGCGTCGGGAAATCGACCGTAACCACTCATCTGGCGCACTATTTCGCGGTTCAGGGCTACCGCGTCCTCGTTGTTGATTGCGACAGTCAGGCCACGACCACAACCCTATTCGGGTTCAATCCGCACTTTAACATCACACGAGAAGAGACCCTTTACCCCTATCTCTCCATCGACCCAACCCAAGCGGACCTCCTCTATGCGGTCAAGAATACGCCGTGGCCAAATGTCGACCTAATTCCTTCAAACCTCGAGCTGTTTGACGTCGAGTACGAACTCGCTGCCTCCGGTGCAGACGGCCAGAGCGTGCTTGCAGCTCGCTTCCGCAAATTGAAACAGGGCCTGATCGATCTTGCACGAGACTATGACGTCGTCATTCTCGACCCACCTCCCGCACTCGGCACAATCTCGCTTGCAGTGATGCAGGCGGCGAACTCGCTGCTGGTACCCCTTGCGGCCACCACGCCGGACTTCTGCTCGACAGTTCAATTCCTCTCAATGATGGATCAAGTGATTGGTCAATTGGTCGAAGCTGGCGTGGCGGTAGAGTACAACTTTGTCCGCCTCCTATGTTCGAAGTTCGACAGCGGGGATCCAAGCCATGAGATGGTGCGAGCCATAATGGAGCAGAGCTTTGGCCCAGCCCTTCTGCCTGTCCCCATTCTGGAGAGCGCTGAAATCAGCCACGCTGCTCTGCGTATGATGACGATATATGAGCTGGAGAAGCCTATCGGTACGACGAGGACGCACAAGCGATGCCGGTCCAACCTCGACGAAGCTCTTGGGCAGGTCGAGCAACTTGTAAGACAAGGCTGGGGCCGGACCCAGAACATTGACGAAAGCCTTCTCGTCAATGGCTGAAGCGACCACCCTGCTTGAATCGAGATTGCGGGCCCAAATGAGCGGCGCGCCTCCTCTGGCAGCACACTGAGAGGCCAACGATGGCAAAGAAGCAAAAGGACTATCTGACCGCATTGCTGGCAGATGAGATCGAGGGCCGGGAGACAGACCCGACAGAGGGCGAGTCTGAAGGCACCCCCGCGCTGCGTGCGGACCGATCACGTAGAAATTCATTGCTCGGGCGCGAAAGCGCCCTCGCCCGGGTCGCCAGTGGCGAGGTCAGGCAGGTTACGCAGCTTGCACTAGACCCTGCACGCGTTCGTCCTTGGACGGGAAATGCGCGTTCCTACAGCCACCTCAATGAAGACAATTGCCGCGAGCTGATTGACGCGATCATCGCCGAAGGAGGTCAGAAAGTACCCGCCGTCGTTCGCCGAATTGAGGGCGATCCGGAGTTTGAATTCGAGGTCATCGCAGGCACGCGGCGACATTGGTCAATTTCCTGGCTTCGCCAGAACTCCTATCCCGATTTGAAGTTTCTCGCGCAGGTTGCCGACCTCGACGATGAGGCCGCTTTCCGTCTCGCCGACATCGAAAACCGCGCCCGCAAGGACGTTTCTGACCTCGAAAGAGCTCGCAACTATGCAGCCGCACTGAAGACCCATTACGGCAACCATCAGTCGCGGATGGCAGAACGACTTAAGCTGTCTCAGAGCTGGCTGTCGAAAATGATCAAAGTCGCGACTATCCCCGATTCCGTTGTAGCGGCTTTCGCATCTCCAGCTGACGTCCAGCTGAAGCCAGCCTACCCCCTCGCCCAGGCTTTCAGTGATCCGAAAAAGGCTGCATTGATCCAGAAGGCCGCCAAGGACCTGGCTACCAAACAGGCGCAGCTCCGCAATGAGGGAAAGCCCCCCATCCCTGCGCCGGACGTCATCAAGGCACTACTCACCACAGAGCAAGCGTCCGCCAAAGACCGAGAAATTGTGCTGAACGGGGCGCATGACCGGCCCGCAGTCAGCCTGCAGCGAACAAATCGGCAGGGCGTGACGTTGCGCCTTCATTCTGGGCACGGCCTCTCCGATGACGAACTGCTGGCCAAGATCAAACTGCTGCTAGAAACCCTTGCCGCAGATGGTGGAGGGCTTCAAAGATGAACGCCCCCCTGCCCCTGCCGATCAGCACCCCGTGGATCAATGATTATTCCCCGGGGAATAATTCGAGACGCTATTATTCCCCGGGGAATAATTTGTGCAGGGAAAGTGAGGCGGTGCGATGACGCAGGCACTGAGGAAGAGTGTTCCCGAGCAATTCGATCTCTTCCTGCCCTACCTGGCGGACATGCCGCTGCGCGACCAACGCGAGATGATGGAGCGCCCTTTTTTCTCGCTCGCCAAGCGCAAGAGAACCAAGCCCATCGAATACACCGCCCCGGATGGCAAACTCTGGGTCCATGTCAGCGCCAACCCCGACTACGGCATGGCGACAATATGGGATGCGGACATCCTTATCTATTGCGCCAGCCAGCTCGCCGACATGTCTCGACGAGGAGTGAACGATGTGCCGCGCAAGCTCCACATCATGCCCTATGATCTGCTTCGTGCAATCGGAAGGCCTACCACAGGCCGCGCCTATGAGCTTCTGGGACAGGCTCTTGACCGCCTGGTGTCGACAACAATCAAGACAAACATCCGCGCCGAAAACCGCCGTGAAGCAACATTCAGCTGGCTCGATGGCTGGACCCAGCTTGTCGACGAGAAGACCGAACGAAGCCGGGGGATGACGCTTGAGCTGTCGAACTGGTTTTGGGAAGGCGTCATGATGAAGGGCGGAGTGCTGAGCATTGACCGCGCATACTTCGATATCACGGGCGGCCGTGAGCGGTGGCTTTACCGCGTGGCTCGCAAGCATGCCGGCGGCGCCGGCCAAGCAGGATTTGCGATCTCCATGCCCGTTCTGTTCGAGAAGTCAGGTGCAGAGGGTGAGTATCGCCGCTTCAAATTCGAGATACTCAAGCTCGCCGAAAAGAATGTCTTGCCGGGCTATCGGCTTGTCGTTGAGGAAGGGAAGGGGGCTGAGCCACTTCTCAGAATGATCCGTCTCACAGAGATAACCAGTAGCGCACAGGACGAAACTGAGCTCGAAAGTGAGGCAGTCTCTGTACAAGAGACAGTCGAGGTCGATACGGCCAGCGCAGTGGCATTGGACGGCCAAGGATCCGAGGCAAATGCTCCTCGCAATGAAGAAGCCCCGCTCTTTTTTGATGCCCGCCACCTTGTGCGATCCGCTGTAGCAGGCCTTTCCGACAGGGCCACTCGCGGGGTCATGACCGACGAAACGATCGGATATCTGCGCGAGAATTGTCCAGGGTGGGACCTCTATGCGCTCCACGCGGAATTCGAGGCATGGGTGAACGCTGACCCAGCACGGACGCCTGCGAGCTGGCAGAAGGCCTTCATCGGTTGGGTTAAGCGCCATCACGAGAAGCACAAACACGAGCTGCGCAGATAACCAACCCGTGTGTGAATACCCTTAGAGTCGGACGCCACTGAGTGGCGAAGGCTCCTTGCGTGAGCGCCCATGCCTGCGATGCGTTCCAAATGTGTCGTGTCGATCAAGGGCGCATGCGCTCGAATGGTAACGCCAAGGCAGGATTGAAGCTCTTCTCCCGAACTAGCCTCGATAATGATTCAATTTGTCTCGCACCTGACCCTCATAAGACCGGATTTCGACACTTTAGGAACAGTCTTTCCACAACCATCGACACTTCAGGAACCAAGACACGGTCTTTCGGGAACAGACATTCGGAACATCGGGAACACATCGCCGACACTTTGGGAACCGTATGTCAGAGATTCCCAAGAGAATCCCACGAGTCGCGACCCGGTAGAGCAGCTTTAACTGATCTAACTTGGATATAACCGGTCTAACCAACCGGAAGCTTACAGCTTTTTTTGATCAGTATGATGACCGCTATGTGACAGATACCGCTGCTCACGATGGTCGCTGTGGAATAAGCAGAGCTAACGGGTGCCAGTCGAATCGAGCCTCGTCGCATAGCCAGGAGCGATCGCTTCTCTGAATCACAGGCTGCCCAGTGATTCAGAATTCCAATTAGACGCTGCGATGTTCGGTCTGGCAGCATAAGTCATGGAAGGACCTTACGATCAGTCATGGCACTGGCAGGCAATTGACCCCTCACGGAACATTGCTCGCAATTATCACCTCTGGGTCGCCACTGATTTGTTCGGATGGACAACGGTCGAGCGACGTTGGGGACGGATAGGCACGAAGGGGAGGGGCGCTACGGCCTCTTTTGAGAACAGGGGCGATGCGGAAATGGCCGCTAAGCGCATTCGTCGGCGGCGAAGGACCTCCCTTCGTCGCATCGGAGTCGGCTATCACGAAATCGATTGATGGCTCGGTCGGCCGGTGATCTCGACCATCGACCTTACAAACATTCGACCCTCAGAGATTTTCGGCATACCGGAAGCTGAGTTCGTGTTAGCCTGTGAAAAATTGAGGAGGCTTTAAGCATGCCTATCGCGACCTCCAATGCCTGGGTTGCTCTCTACACCGGCGTCGGGCTTATGGTCGCGCTCTGCGCTGTGCTGGCTGCTGTAAAAACCATCTATGACCTTCGCCTGGGCTCGCTGGTGCTCGAATTCAGCGACTGGAGAGGGCGGGTCTTCGCCGTACCGAAACTATGGTGGCGCTGGCAGATCAATTATCTCTCAGGCACGCCAGTGATCCTGCTGACGGCGATCCTGTTCGCGCATCATCTAGGATTTGCCACACTCGGTGATGTGTAATCGGCAACTGACGCCCTTTGAGGACGGCCAAGCGTCGGAAAAGTGGAGGGCCCAGCGAAACGGGCCGGGCCGCGCTGCTCTGCGTTAGCCCAGGCTGCGGTGATTGTGCGGACATAGTCGATCGTTTCGCGGATACGCGGGATGCTCCGCGTCGCCCGGACCCTCCCGGGCCCTGCATTATACGCTGCCAACGCGAGGTCATATCGGCCAAACTCTTCAATCTGCATCCGGAGATAGCGCGCGCCTCCTCGCAAATTTTGAACGACGTCCCACGGATCGGCCACTCCAAGCTCCCGCGCGGTGCCCGGCATCAGTTGGGCGAGGCCGATAGCTCCCTTGGGCGAACGGGCAAGGACCTGATACCGGCTCTCCTGCCAGATTAGTGCGTCGAACAGGGCCACCGGAATCTTCTCTTGGCAGGCGATAGCTGCGATCAACGGAAAATGCTGCAGCCGTCGCCGCTCAGTTGCCGCAGGAAGATCATTTCGAGGTCTGTACTGGGCATCTCCGCAGCCACCCATAGACATCGGTGAAAGGAAGAGTGCGGGCAGGACGGTTGACGGTGCACGGCCGCTCTGCATCCATTGAGGAACAGCGATGGCTGTCGCTGGAGGGGCAGTATCACTTCGATGCCCCGCGACAATCCCGGTAAAGTCGGCGGCAAGCGTCGTTGTCAGATCGGGCCTCTCACGGATAGTCGTTGGATCAACCGGATTTCTCTCCGGGCCAACATGGATGACAAAGCCCAGGGGCGGGGCGCCACCGAATTCTATAAGCTCGACCTCCTGCGCCGTAGCCGCCGAATGAAGCGCTGCGATGAACAGGCTCCCGATGATGGAACGAAATAGCATGATCTTGCTCCTGCAAAGGATCGAGCATCCCTTGCTAACACTCAGAGTCAATTAAGAAAAAAATTCCGCCTTGCGTTGCTGGGCCGTCCAACGTCTGATCCGGGACAAAGGAAGAGGGGGGGAGGGGAGGGAGAACTAAAAAGGAATTGCCATGCCCCTTATCGCCAAACCCCCTTCACAGCGACTGGTCGATATCGTTGGAGCCCTAGGCGGCCGCTGGTCGGGATATAGCGCCATGTGCCGATGCCCTGTCCATGCAGATGAAACTCCCAGCTTATCGCTGAGGCAAGGTAACCACGACATCCTTGTCCATTGCTTTGCCGGATGTGATCCGGCTGACGTGTTGCGGGAGCTCGCATTCGTCGTGCCAGGCAAGACGTACGTTTTCCCTGACGGCCCCACACGGCCATTCGACTCCACCGCGATCGCGCGCAACCTGTGGTCGCAAGGCCGCGAACTCGCGAACACATGGGCCGAGGCCTATTGCCGATTCCGCGGCATTTTCGAGCAACACGAAGACCTGCGTTATCATCCCCGGTGTCCACGAGGTAGAAAGCCCGATACCGTGTTCGAGCCCGCCTTGCTCGTGGGTGTTCGCCAAGGCCGCGAGATCATGGCGGTCCAGCGGATCTACCTCAACCGGGAAGGGAAGGGCTACCGCTCCAAGCTCATGATCGGAAACCCGCAAGCCGGAAGCTGGCAGGGAAGACGACCCGGCAAGATCCTCGCACTTGCCGAGGGGTTCGAAAGCGCTGCGCGCTTTGCCGAGCTGCACGGACTCCCAACCTGGTCCTCGCTTGGAGCCGAGAGGCTCGATCTAATCCGACTACCCGAATGGATCGAGGAGCTGATCATCGCCGAAGACAATGATCCCGAAGGACGGCGGGCCAGCATCAAGGCTGCCGACGCCCACGCCCGCGAAGGGCTGACGATCCGGCGCATGGCACCACCTGCCGGTTACGCGGACTGGGGAACGGTTCCGGGACCCCGTTAAAGGGGAGGGGGAGGGAAGGGTTTGGCTTGCCCGTGATGAGGTGAGCCGAACCCAGGAGAACTCCCATGACAGACCTGTTCGAAGCGGCAGCGCAGCGCCGGACGCCCGCCCAGCTCGCCGCACGCGCGCTCAGCATTCTCATCGACAATGGCACCACCATCACGCGCGCGATGGTGAACGCAACGATGACCAGCGCCTATGGCGGCAATGACGCAAGCGGCCGCTGGACCCAGCGCGACAGCTTCGAGGTTCTCGAACACGCGCTGGCATTGAGCCTCAGCGCCGCCGCCGGCGCAACCTTCACGCGCGAGAACATCGACCGGTCGATTGCGCTGATGAACCGCCTCCCGACCCAGACCGTCCGTAGCGAGGAACAGCTCGACTGGCAGCAATTCTCGACGCCCGTAGATCTTGCCGCGGTCGCCGTCATGCTCGCCGATGCTCAGCCGGGCGATGTCGTCCTTGAGCCGAGCGCCGGGAACGGTCTCCTCGTATGCCAGCTTCCGCGCGTCGCCGAGTTGCAGCTCAACGAACTCAATGAGACCCGCCGCGCACGCCTCGCCGACATTTTCCCCGGCACCACGATCACCGGCCATGACGGCGCGGCAATCGCCAGCACACTTGCCGACAAGAACCCGCCCTCGCTGATCCTCATGAACCCGCCCTTCTCGCGCTCGCTCGGGCGCGGCGCGGATCACCTTGCTGCCGTGCGCCACCTTGCCGCCGCGATCACCCATCTGCGCCCCGGCGGACGCATCGTCGCGGTCATGCCCGACTGGTTCTCCCGGTCGGCCAAAATGCGCGAAATCTTCGAGAGCACGCTGGCACCCGTCACGGTTCGCACCTCGATCCGCCTTGAGCAGGCCTATACCAAGCACGGCACCAGCATTGCGGTCAGGCTCTATGTCCTCGACAAGATGCCCGGCTCGCGGACATTCACGACCATTCAGCGCAGGGACGTTGCAGGTCTTGCAGACGCCCTTGAGATCGTGCCGCGCACACCCATGGTCGAAGAGCTGCGCAAGCCCGCAGCACCGATCAAGGCCATCTCGCTATTCGGAGCGACCCGGAAAGCAAAGCCAGCAGCACCGCGCATCTTTCGGGCACCGGTGCGCAACAACGTGCTCCCCGTGGCGTACCGCGCGCTCGACACGCCCGCGCCGCTGTTGGAGCAAGCCGGAGTCTATCTTCCCTATAGGCCGAGCCGGGTAATCTTTGACACCGCTGGAGAGCACCCCACTGCACTCGTCGAATCGGTTGCGATGGGTTCGATCCCTGCGCCGATCCCCCAACACATCCCGCAACTGCCGGAACGCACGGTCTCCGAACGCCTGCTGTCAGCGTCACAGCTCGAAACCGTGGTCTACGCAGGCCACGCCTGGGGGCAGTGGTTTCCCGGCAAATTCAAGCCCGATCCCGAAGGCGTGGGTCTGCTGATCGACGAGGAAGGCGCATCCTACCGCAAGGGCTTCTTCCTTGGCGACGGCACCGGGGCAGGGAAGGGGAGACAGGTCGCCGCCACAATTCTCGACAATTGGCTCCAAGGCCGCCGCCGGGCGATCTGGATCTCGAAGAACGAGCCGCTGCTCGACGATGCCCGCCGTGACTGGGCGGCCCTTGGCGGGCTCGCTGCCGATGTCCAGTCGCTCTCGCGATGGAAGATCCATGAGCCGTTGACCCTCGATGAGGGCGTGCTGTTCGTGAGCTATCCGACGCTGCGCTCGGCACGGGGCGATCACAGCCGTCTTGAACAGCTCATCCGCTGGGCGGGTGAAGAGTTCGACGGTGTCATCGCCTTCGACGAGGCTCACGAGATGGGCGGGGTTGCAGGCGGGGAGGGCGCCATGGGGACCAAGAAGGGCTCGCAGCAGGGCATAGCCGGGGTTCTCCTCCAGAACCGCCTTCCCAAGGCCAGGGTGCTCTACGCCTCGGCCACAGGGGCATCCGAAGTCAACAACCTTGCCTATGCCGTCAGGCTCGGCCTCTGGGGCCCCGAGACTGCCTTCGCCTCGCGCGAGGCCTTCATCAGCGAGATCCGCGCCGGCGGCATTGCTGCCATGGAGCTGGTCGCACGCGACCTGAAGGCGACGGGCCTCTACATGGCCCGGGCGCTGAGCTTCGCCGGTGTCGAATACGACATCCTGCGCCACGAGCTGACGCCCGAACAGATTGCCGTTTATGACACCTATGCCGATGCCTGGGCGATCATTCATCGCAACCTGGAAACAGCGCTCGAGCTAACCGGCATCGTCGACGACCTCGAAGGGAAAACGCTCAATTCCGGAGCGAAGGCCGCAGCGCGGTCCCGGTTCGAGTCTTGCAAGCAGCGCTTCTTCGGCCAAGTGCTCCTTTCGATGAAGCTGCCGACCATCATCAGCGCGGTCGAGCAGCACCTGGCCGAAGACAAATCGGTGGTGCTGCAGCTGGTGACGACGGCTGAATCGATCCTCAACCGCAGGCTGGGCGAGCTCTCGGCCGAGGAACGCGCCGAGCTCGATATCGAGCTGTCCCCGCTCGAATATTGCCTCGACTATCTCACCCGCGCATTTCCGACCCGCCAGATGGAGGTCTATACCGACGACACCGGCGAGCAGCATTCGCGCCCGATGAGTGACGAGCATGGCAATCCGGTGATGAACCCGCAGGCTGAGGCCGCCCGGGCGGAACTCATCGAACACATCTGCGCTCTTCCGCCCATCAAAGCCGCGCTCGATGCCCTTCTTGAGCGGTTCGGCCACGACAACGTCGCCGAGGTGACGGGCCGATCGAAGCGGATCATACCCGCTGCTGGCGGCCAGCAGAAGCTCGAAACACGCACCGTGCGCTCTGCTCAGGCCGATGCAGCCGCCTTCATGGATGGTACCAAACGTATCCTCATCTTCTCCGATGCGGGCGGCACGGGGCGATCCTATCACGCCAGCCTTGATGTCCCCAACCAGCAGCAGCGCGTCCACCTGCTCCTGGAGCCGGGCTGGAGGGCCGATCGCGCCATCCAGGGGCTTGGGCGCACCCACCGCACCCATCAGGCCTCAGCGCCCCTGTTTCGGCCTGTCACGACCGACTGCAAGGGTGAACTGAGGTTCACCTCGACCATTGCACGTCGCCTCGACAGCCTTGGCGCGCTCACTCGCGGTCAGCGGCAGACCGGAGGACAGAACCTGTTCGACCCGGCCGACAACCTCGAAAGCGAGTATGCCAAGGCTGCACTCGTCACCTGGTTCCATCTGCTCGTAGCGGGCAAACTCACCAGCACCACTCTGGCTGATTTTGAGGAGCGCACTGGCCTTGCGCTTCTCGACGCAGACGGGGTCATCAAGGAAGACCTGCCTCCGATCCAACGCTGGCTCAACCGGCTTCTGGCGCTTCCGATCGGGCACCAGAACGTCATCTTCGATGAGTTCCTCGCGCTTGTCGAAACCCGGGTCGCCGCCGCCCGCGATGCCGGCACCCTCGATATCGGGGTCGAAACGATGCAGGTCGAAACCGCGACCATCCTTGAGGACACGCTGCTGCGCACCGATCCGGTAAGCGGTGCAACCTCGCACCTTCTGACGATCGAGGTGGCGAGGCGGCGCAATCCTGTGACGCTCGAGCGGGTGCTCAAGCTTGCTTCCGCCGACAACACCGCAGTCCTCCTGCGCAACGGCCGTTCCGGCAAGGTTGCGCTCAGGACGAAAGCCCGCTCCGGCATGACCGAAGAGGGCACGCCGGTCCCGCGTGTCGAACTGCTCCGCCCAACGAGGCGCGAATTCCTTCGCGAGCATGACCTCTTTGAAACCGCGTGGGAGCCTTGCGACCAGTCGGTCTTCGCGGCGGCCTGGTCGGCCGAGGCCGAGGAAGCCGCTCAAACCGTCGATACTGAGATCATCCGTATCGCGACCGGCCTCCTGTTGCCGATCTGGTCGGCGCTTCCTTCCGATCATCTGGCGGTCAACCGGATCGTCGATGCCGAAGGCAAATCCTGGCTCGGGCGCATGGTGTTTCCCGAGCATGTCGGGAAACTGCTGAAGGATCTCGGCGTCGAGACACCGGCCCCACTCAGCCCGTCAGAGACCCTCCGCGCGATCCAAGCCGGGGGAACCATCGCGCTGGCGCGCCGTGTGCCCTGCGAACTGAAGCGCTCGAGAGTGAACGGATCGTGGCGGATTGAGATTGCAGGGGCACCTGCCAGCCAGCTTGCCTGGTTCAAGTCACTCGGGTGCTTCACCGAGGTCATTCAGTACAGGACGCGGCTGTTTGTGCCGACCGAGAAGGCAGAAGCCATCATCACCGCTCTCATCGGTGCACCATAGGACACAGAAACCCCTGAAGAGGAAAGGGGAGGGGGAGGGGATGGGGTGGATCCGGGGAGGTTTTCGCCGGGCCACATCCAGGAGAATGACGATGGAACAGATGATTGCCCTTTCGAAACTGCGTCACTCGGACAGCAACGTCCGCAAGTCCGGGCGCACCGACATCCCGCAGCTTGCCGGAGATATCGAGGCACGCGGACTGCTGCAGAACCTGTGTGTCACGGCGCTGAAGAAGCCCCGCGGGCACTACGCCGTTTTCGCCGGCGGCCGCCGTCTCGAGGCGCTGCAGCTGCTCGCTGCAGAGGGTCGCATCGACAAGGACATGGAAGTGTCCTGCAAGGTGCTCGAAGGCGATGATGCAACGCTGTCGGAGGCCTCGCTTGCCGAGAACTTCCAGCGCGTCAACATGACCCCGACCGATGAATGCCGCGCCTTCCAGCACTTCATCGGCGAAGGCTGCGATCTCGATGCCGTCGCCAAGCGCTTCGGTGTCACCCGCCGTTTCGTCGAAGGGCGTCTTCGGCTCGCGGGGCTTGCCGATCCTGTCTTCGAGGCACTCGCCGAAGGACGCATCACTCTCGACATGGCCAAGGCCTATGCCACCACCGCCGATCAGGCCAAACAGACCCGGGTGTTCGAGCAGTACGGCAACTACAGCTACACCACGCCGGATCAGGTGCGCCGTGCGATCGCCGGCGATGCCCTGAAGGCAAGCGACCCGATTGCTCAGCTCGTCGGTGAGGACGCCTATGTTGCCGCAGGGGGCACGATCGAGCGCGAACTCTTCAGCGAGAACGGTGACCGCTGGTCCGATCCTGAGATCGCTCAGGGCCTGGCAGCAGCTATCATGGAAGCCGAGGCCAAGCGCCTTGGCGAAGAGCAGGGCCTTGCTTGGGTCCGGCCGGTGGCTTCGGCGCACATCTACAACGCGACCGACGGGCTCTACCGTGTCAATCTTCCCAAGCAGCCGATGACCGAGGCCGAGGAGGCCCGGGCGGATGCCATCCAGACCCGGATGGAAGAGATCGGCGACGAGCTCGACAGCGGCGAGCTCGACGACGAGGCCGGCAGCGCGCTCGAGGACGAATACGACAAGCTCGAAGACGAGTGGAACGAACTTCAGCGTCGGCCGACCATCCTGCCCGACGACCTCAAGGGCCAGATCGGCACGTTCCTGACCCTCGCCTCGGACGGCAAGATGGTGCTGGAGACGACGTACTTCAGCGAAACCCCGATGCGCGATCCGGGCGACGACCGCGGGACTTCGGGCAGCACCGGGGCAACGGGCAAGGCACCGCCGCCCGAGAAGATCGCGCCGGGTGGCAAGCCGCTGAGCGCTCGGCTTTCCGATGAACTCGCGATGCAGCGCAGGGACATCCTTGCGGCCGCCCTGCTCGCCGATCCGGCACTCGCGCTCGACTATGCGCTGTTCGCCATGATCGATGGGAACCGCGGGTACGAGCGCTACGGGACCACGATGAAGGCGGCGCGCCCGAATGACCCGGTCATCGGGAAGGATTGCGAACCGACGACGGCCCGCATTGCCATCGAACAGGCACGCGATGCGCTCGATACGGCCTGGACCGAGGCCGGCGACGTGGTCGCACGGTTCGAGGGCTTTCGCGCGCTCGATGACGCACGCAAAGCCGCTTGGCTCGCGCTGATGGTGGCCGGATCGATCGAAGCAAAGCCCGACTATTCGGACACGACCAACCCGCTTCACGCGCGTCTCGCCGGCATCCTCCACATTGAGCCTGCGCAATGGTGGCGCCCCACGTCCACCAACTTCTTTGACCGCGTCTCGAAGGGGACGCTGCTCGCGCTCCTCACCGAGATCGGCGGGGAGGTGCTGGCGGCACGCTATGCGGCCTCGAAGAAGCCTGAAGTCTCGGCCGCCTGCGAGAAGCTGTTCGCCGGTGAAGCCATTACCGAACCCGCGATCAAGGACGCTGCGCTGGCATGGGTGCCCGATGCGATGCGGTTCGACATCGCCCGTCCGGCGGTGATTGATGAAGACGAGGACGATTGCAGCGACGCCCACGAGGATCCCGAAGATGATCCTGCCGAGGACTGCGGCGACGATCAGAACGACTTCGAGGTCGAGCACCCCGACGAAACGCTCGAAGCCGCCGAATAACGCTCTCTCCTGGGCGTCCCTGCGGGCAGCTCGGCTCAGTCCGGGCTGCCCCTTTTTTCGTCATCGCCCGTCACTCGGGCCATTCCGACAAAGGATCACATCATGGCAAAGACCTTCTCGCGCCGGACAGCCGGCAAAGGAGCGCGTCGCGACATCGCCGCCGAAATCACCAACCTTATTCTTTCCAAGCTCGAACAGGGCGTCATGCCCTGGGTGAGGCCCTGGAATGCCACTCAAGGCGGGGGGAGGCCGCTTCGCCATTGCGGCACGGCCTATACGGGCATCAACACGCTCTTCCTGTGGGCCATGGGAGACGCCATGGGCTACAGCAGCCGCTACTGGATGACCTACCGGCAGGCCGAAGCCCTTGGCGGTCAGGTCCGGAAGGGCGAGACCTCGTCCCTCAGCGTCTACTACTCGCAGATCAGCAAGACCGAGCAGGACAGGGTGACCGGCGAGGATCAGACCCGCGCCATCCGGTTTCTCAAGGCCTACAACGTCTTCAATGCCGATCAGATCGACGGTCTGCCCGCCCACTATTACCCGGTCCTCGCGACGCCTGAAGATCGGCCCGAATCCGCACACCGCGGCGCGATCGACGCGTTCTTCGCATCCCTGCCGATCGATATTCGACATGGAGGTAACGCCGCGTTCTTCTCGCCTGCCGGCGACTACATCCAGATGCCGCCGCGCGAGGCCTTCCACTCCGACGATCACTATGCCAGCACGCTCGGGCACGAGGCCGTCCACTGGTCTGGCGGCAAGACGCGGCTCGAGCGGACCTTCGGCAAACGCTTCGGCGACAAGGCTTATGCCTTCGAAGAACTGGTCGCCTCCATCGGTCAGTGCCTGATCTGCGCGGATCTCGGCCTGCCCGGTGAGCTGCACGACAACCACGCGAGCTATATCAGCCACTGGCTCGAGATCCTGAAGGGCGATTCCTCCGCGATCATTCATGCCGCGGCCAAGGCCGAACAGGCCTTCAGCTACCTCAAGGCATTCGGCTGCAATGCCGCGAGCGAGCGGCCAGAGGTCCCGTCGGAGGACACGCCGGCGCTGAAGCGCGCGGCATAGAGGGGAGGGGGAAGGGGGCAGGCGTCCAACCAAGGAGACTTCGGATGCCTGCCACCCTCCACCTCGACCTGCCCTTTCGCTTTCAGCGCGCGCTGCAGCCCGATGGCTTGCGGCTCATGCAGACTTGCAGTGCCGCCCTCAACGATGCCATGGGCGATGCTCGGCGCGCCGGGCACGACCCCGATACCGACCCGGCCGTTCTTCTGCTCGGAAGACACCTCGGCCGCGTCGCGGCAGGCGAGTCCCCCGAGACGATCCATCCCGAGGATGATGTGCTGCGCACGGCGTGCGAACAGCGGATTGCGGAGCTGCGATCTGCCCCCATCCTGGTCCCGCTCGTACAGCGCGGGCTTGACTGCGATCCCGATCTCATCCGGCTCTACAGGTCTTCCGCGCGCGAAGCCTTGCGCTACCTCGCCCAGACGCTGTGTCTCGACCCTGCTGACTACAGCATCGAGCAGGGGCCGCATTTCACGGCCGACACCCCCGCGATCAGCCTGTTTGCCAGGAGCTTCTGCGTCACCATCGACCCTTGCCGGATAAACCCAGGACGGGAGATCGGATGGGTCCGAACCCATGGGCGCAATGGGCCATGGGCAGGCCGGCAGCTGCGCGGTCCCATCGACCTCATGTCCAATATCGCCCGATTTGCCGCGACGCTGCGGCGCGACTGCAATCTCAACCAGCCTGCCTGAAGCGGGCACAGCCGAAGGAATTTCTCATGGGATGGCTCTCAATGCCGCTGTCGAGCATGCACCCCCACAAGACGCCCAAGGAGTATCTCGATGCGCAGTTCACCTTCGAGCATCCCTATGACGCTGAAGGCAAGCGGATCGAAGCCGGGCCAGCTCACCCGCTCCCTGATAGGGCTTCCACCCGCGGCCTGCGCGTGATCGCGTCCTCCTGTCTGCGCAATAAGGTCTGGTATGCGGCCATCGCGCACGTCGAAAACGGCAAAACCGGAACTGTCTTCGCAGCCGTCGTGCTCGTGCGCTGGAATCCGCGTGCCAGCGACGGCTACGTGTTCGCTTACAAGGACATGGACGAAACTGCGGGTCCGTTCGAATGTGAGTGCCCTGAGCGCATCCTGCGACTGCTGGACCCGACCGACAATCATTCGGCTCTGGTCTGGCGCCGCCGCTGCATCCGCAATCTCATGCGAGGATCGCGCAAGCTCGAGGACGGGATGCAAATCCGACTGCCATCGAAAATCCGCTTCACCGATGGCTATGAAGGCGATGTGTTTTTCATCCGCAAGCGAGGCCGCAAAACCACGCTCGCACTTACCGCCGACGGACCTCCCTGCTACCAGATCAGCAACCTTGCGCGCAGGGAATTCACGATCATCCCCCAGACCCGCGTGCACAAGACACTGTTCGGATAGACTGGCCATGAGCAACCAAACCGTACACGAGGAGCCCGTCATCAGCCTGCGACGGCTCGAACTCTGCAGCCGTGAAAACGCCCACCGGGTCGCCAACCGCCTGTTCGAGCTCAAGCGCCGACCGGTCGCGGTGATCCGAACCGGAAACCCGATGAAGCCGTTCCACGTGACCGACGAGACCACGCAAGGGGACCATGTCGAAGTGGAACTGCGTGCATGAGGACCACCCCACGCGCCATTGCAGCCATGCTTTGCGGGCACCTCGCAGCCGCGAACACCGGATGCGCGGACCAAGTGCAGCTTCCACCTTCAGAATCCGTCAGCAACTGCACTGTCACTGATGGCGACACACTGCGCTGCGGCGACGAGCGCATTCGCTTGCTCGCGATCGACGCACCGGAGAAACCCGGTCAGTGCCGCACCGGACGAACCTGTGCCCCAGGCGATCCCTTTGCCAGCGAGCGAAGCCTGCGCGTGGCCGCGAAGGCTACCATGACGATTCGCCGCGTCGGCACCGACCGCTTTGGCCGCACGCTCGCGCTGATGGAAGCCGACGGCAAAGACCTCTCCTGCCATCAGCTTGAAAATGCAGCAGCGATCTACAACCCCAAATGGGATACGGGCGGATATGTCTTCGCCCTCTGCGGCGAGGCCGCAGCGCGGCGCTCGCTCACTCGGTAAGCTGAGGATCGAGATACCACGAAGGCCCCTGATCGAAATCACGCGCCACTGTCACCAGCGGGCCGTCAGGCTCGGCCGCTACGTATGGCCGAACTTGCGGCATGACCGGTGCGCGCCGCTTGAAAAGCTTGCCCGCAACGCAGCCGCGCGCCTCAAGCAGGCTTTCCAACCAATCGAGATCATCGAGCATCTGAACGATGCCGCGACCGGCAAGGATGAAATAAAGGCAGCGCTGATAGTCGTCGCAGGCATTGCCGAGGATCATCGACAGCTTCAACTTGCCGCCGGGATGACCATCGTGAACCCATTCGATGGCCTCGCGCAGCTCTACTGCCGCATAGTAGGCGTCGTTGACTTCGGTGCCGATTGCGGCTGCCGCCAGCATTCTCCGGGTCGGCCGATTGGCCGGGTCGAGACTCGCATCGCGCAACCCGAGATCGAGATCGAAGCGGCCGACAAAGCTACCATTGGTCATGACAATTATCTCCTAGAACGTGAACATATCGTGAACACTCTAGACCGTCAAACCCAAATGCAATAGGTTAGCCGTCATGTGGCTCGTCCCTCGACATTCGAGAGGCCTCACTCTCAGAACGCCGATTCCGGACGTTGTCCGCGAAGCGCTCGTACGCTGGTATCAGGGGGAGGGGAGCGAAGCCGATCACCGGGCAAGCGTCACGATGGTGACGAAGGCCCGAGCGCATGGACAGTGGATCGCCTGCAGCTGCATGGGCGATACCGAACCGCCCCCGCTCATGTCCGCTTCATACCTCTCAGAGGCAGAAACCTATTACCTGCGCCGCCTGACCAGCAAGCGCCAGCGCCGCCCCGAGCATGCGCCAGACTGCCCGTTCTTTCGCGAGCAAGCGCCTCAACGCTTTCGTGAAAAACGCTCGGCCGAGGCTCCGGTGATCGACGTGCCGGACGGACTATTCATCGCCCACCGCCTTGCCCCTGAAAAGCTTGCCGAAGCGCCCTCAGACAGCGAACCCGACGATCGCAGCCGGGGCGTTACCATTCCGCGCCTGGCCCGCCTGCTGTGGCAACTGATGGATATGGCCCACGTCAACGAAGTCCATCCCCTGCCGACGGGCCGCGGACGTAACATGACGATGGCCTCGGAGTTTGCGCGCCTCAGACATGCGGCGATGCGCCTCGAAATCGCCCCCGGCATTCCGCTATCCGCGCACCTTTACACCCATATCGATCCCTACGAGCGCAAGGGCGTCTTCGCTCGTCTGCGAAAAGCCGCCAGAACATGGCCGGAGGGCCTCGCGCCGCAGGCATTCCTTGCGCTCTATGCCAACGACATTTCGGGAACGACACTGGTTCTGGGGCAAGGCAAGGAGCTGGACCTCAAAACCCGTGTCCAATATTCAGGATCGCTGATCGGACCTCCCTATCTCGTGCTGGTGGTCGTCGGCGAACATAACCCGCGCGACGGCTACGCCGCACTGCGCGCTTTCGCGCAGCCACTGGCGCGAACCTCCGCGTTCATCCCGGTTCACAATCACTATGAGCGAAAGGTGGCCTGCGATCTGCTCGACCTGCAGTACCATCTGCGCCGGCGCGGAATTGCGCTTGGCTTCAAGCGGCCGCTGTTCGACCTGCCCTCAAAGGTCGGAACGGTCCGCCCGGACTTCGTCCTCGATATCCACGATTCCACCACCGGCGAACTCATCGAGACAGCGCTTGAGGTGATCGTCAGCGAGGACCCTGATTACCTTGCCGCCAAGCGCCATCAGCTTGCGCTTCTGGCCAAGGCGGGGCGGGTGATTGCCGCTCGGGCCGCCACGATCGATTCCCACGGAACGGGCGCGATCCTCAAGGCTAACCTCGGCATCGGCTGAGCGCGAGCGCATCCCGAGAACCCACCGCGCTTGCCGGCATATCCGGGGCACGGCCCCCCGCCCCATGACAACCTCCAGGCTGCGAAAGGGGAGGGGGAAGAATTGGTCAGATCCTTGAGGAGATGACCGATGCCCAAATTCAGCATGACCGAAACGCCGCGGGAGACCCTCTGGGGCGCGCCGCAGACCGCAACGCAGCTGCTGCCCGGTATCTGGGAAGTTCACACAGCCAGCCATGGCGGCATGATCCTGTCGGACGAACGTCAGGCAGCCATGCCGGCAGCGCTGCGCCTCGATAGCACGTCCTATGAGGAAGACGTTGACTGGGCGCTTGTCGTCCTCGGCTTCGCCGCCGAGTTCGCAAGCCTGCCAACCAAGGGTTTCGATCTCCTCGTTCAGAACGCCCGCGCAAGCGTGAAGGCATGGCACCCCGATCGCTATGCGGATCACACGGGCGAGGCCGTCGAAACCAGTGACAGCCCCATCCTGCGCCGCCGACAGGCGCTCACCGATATGATCGGTCAGTATGTCGTCGTCAGCGCCTCGGGTGACTGGGCGGACTGGGTCCCGCAGGGCCAAGTCGGCGTCGTTGCCCGGCGTGTCGCCCGTGTCGATGCCTTGGGTCACGCCGCTTACGAAGGCGATCCCATCCACGGGCTGGTCGACAAAGACGCTTATGACAGCAGCCGCATCGTCAACGGGTTCGATGAAATCGGCGCCGTACGCATCGAGGCGAACGCGCCCGCGACCAAGGAGGTAGTGCTGTGAGCCTCATAACTGACCCAACGACGCCCGCGCATGATTTCGCGCTGATGCTTGCCCTGAGCACGGCTCACATGTCGCCAGGTACTGCGACAGACTGGATGCCCCGATGCCCCTGGGCCTGCTTCGCCAAGGGCGAATGGGGCTGGTTCATGTATGTCTGTGACGATGTCGGCGTCACCGAGGCCGCCGACGTTCCCCTCGAAATCCGCTCCGCTCTCCATGTTGCCCGCAAACTGCGTTGCCAATGGATCATGTGGGACTGCGACGGCCCGATCATCGACGATTTGCCCGAATACAACTGGGGCGAAGCAACCGGGGAAATGTCGTGATCGCCGCACCGCTCTGCGCCAAGCCCGCAGCCCGAGCCCGCGACCTCCTCGACCTTCCACAAGCACCTGTGGTGCTCGCTTACGGCATCGGGGTCGATTCCACCGCAATGCTCATCGAGCTTGTCGCGCGAGGCGAAACGCCTGATCTCGTCCTCACAGCCGATACCGGTTCCGAGAAGCCCGCGACCTATGCCTATCTCGACATCATCCGGCGATGGATGGAAGGGCACGGAATCGAATTCCAGATCTGCCGATATCAGCCCCAGCGCTTCAAGCACTGGCCACCCTACGCGACGCTGATCGAGAACGTCCTCACGAATGCGACACTTCCGTCGATCTCGCTCGGCCGCCACTCATGCAGCCTGAAATGGAAAATCGCGCCCCAGGACAAGTTCATCGCGGCATGGCGACCCGCCATAGACGCATGGGGCCGCGGCCAGAAGGTCGTCCGGCTGATCGGCTACGACGCTTCGCCGGCCGACACCCGCAGGCACGCGCACGCTCTTACGATCCCCAGCGAGCGGTTTGAATGCCGCTACCCTCTACGGGAATGGGGCTGGACCCGCGAAGATTGCATCGCCCGGATCGAGGCCGAAGGCCTACCGGTCCCGCCGAAGTCGGCATGCTTCCTGTGTTGTGGCTCGAAGCCCGAAGAGATCCGCAATCTTCCTGCATGGTGCCTCCGGATCATCGTGCTGGTGGAGGCCCGCGCCGCACCGAGGCTCCGAACAGTCGAGGGCCTCTGGCGATCCTCAACGCGCACGAGGTCCGGCCGAATGACCGACTTCATCCGCGCCGAGCGCCTACTGCCTGATGGGGAAATTGACCGAATCGAGGCCGACGCGCCCACCTCGCTGAAACTCTTCCAGGAAGCCGCAGCTGAAATTCCGCTCCCCGAACGGCCGCACCTTGCCGACTGGATCGAAAGCTTCCAGCAACAAATGGAGATAACGCCATGCTGACCGAACCAATCGGACGAGCAGAGCAGATCGCCAAACTGAATGATCGGGCACGCTCTGGTTTCGACCCAAGTGCTCGCATCATGTTTACACGGGGCTGCCTCGACGCCTTCTGCAGCGGCGACACCCCGAGCGGGCTTGTTGCGCAGGCCGAGCTCATCAAAACCGTCCGTCGCCATCGCTTCGAGGAGGATACCTACGGCGAACGCGACTTCGGTGCGTTCACTTTCAGGGGGGAGCGGGTCTTCTTCAAGATCGACTATTATGACCTGAACCTCGAGTACGGGTCCGAAGATCCGGCCGATGCGTCGATCACCGCGCGCGTGGTGACGATCATGCTCGCTACAGAGTACTGACAATGTCCAACATAAGACCCGCCCGAGCCGACCAGATGCAGGCAGCCAAAAACGCCGTGACCGCACTTCGCGAGGCACGAAACTTCGCACGAAAAGCAGACTCTCCGAAAACCCTCGCGGCAATCCAAACGGCCTTCAAGAGTGCCGAAGGAGCGGTTCGACACGCAGAGCGGCGACACGCGCGTACAAACGCGAATGCCTGATTAACTCAACTCCTCCACTACGGCCCCTGTCAGCACTTAGTCCATAACACATAGGTGATACTCAATGAGCAGACGCGAAGTCCCCATCAACAAAAGGAGTCCCCACATCTCACGAGTGGTCGTCGGCTATGACCGCCCCCTCGGAACCTTCTTTGCGCAGGCCATCACCATCGACGCGGACGGCGAAGAAGACTGCGTGATCTGGCAGGGCACATATCCAGGCGAACTGCCGACCCCGCGCAGCGCGATCGCGCTGATCGAGGACTACTGCGATGTGCCCGAAGACCTTGCAAGGCAACTGGAGACCGATCGCCTTGCCACCCTCGCGCAGGCTGATGGCCCGAACCAGCAAGCCGCAAAGCGCGCCCTCATCATCGGCGAGGCCGAACCACCCCGGCCAAAGCCGGGCCGTTAAAGGGGAGGGGGAGGGGGAGGGGGCTTTCGATCCAACATAGGATCGAAGGAGAACTCCCATGCCCATTATCATCGATATCGGCGTTGCGCCGGCGAACGAAGACTGTGCGCAGCTCGGCATCACCCCCGACTTTGGCGCAGCAAACCGCCTCGAGGTGCTTGCCTACCGCGCGGCCATCATAGCCGTTCATGGCGCGCCGCCCAATGGCTGCCGTCTGGAGCCCAAAAGCAGCCACCACGATTTCGGCACCTATTGCTCGCTGACGCTGATCGTCACGGACGAGGCCCCTGTCAGCGCCGCACATGCCTATATAGCAGCCGTCGAAAGCGGTCTTGGCAACTGGACCGAGGCCGCGATGGCGCCTCCCATCACCTACCGCGAGGGGATCGCGCGCTGGCACAAGCGTACCGCATCTGACGTCGTATTCGGCGTGCTGATGAGCACGCGGCCCGATGATGACGGTCATTTCCGCATCCCGGCTTTCGCAACGATCCACGCCAACCTCTCGGTTGCCTACGAGGCCGAAGCCGCCCGCTTTGCCGCCCTTCAGGGAGAACTCGCATGACGACGCTTGCCGAAACCGCAGCCGCAACCATCGCGCGTGAGGAAGCCCCAAAGCTGATGCTCGCGGCCATCTGTGCCTGCGCGAAGCTGCACGCAATCGCGACGATCACCATCAGCTACGACGGAAGCGGCGACGAAGGCGCCATCGACGGAGTGACTCTGACCGGCACTGCCGGTGAGGAGGGCCAACAGGCACCCGAAATCGCCATGCCAAATGTGCCATGTTCTACATGGACGGTGCCATACCGCGGCGACGCTGTCGCGATTGAATCGACCTTCGAAAGCGCGCTCGATGATCTCGGCTATGAACTGATCGCGCAGAACCACGCCGGGTGGGAAAACGGCGAGGGTGCGTTTGGAGAGGTGATCATCGATGTCGAGGCCGGTCGTGCCACACACGACCACAACACGCGATATGTCTCCTACGACAGCACCGCCTATGAATGGGAGTGCTGAGCCATGTCCCACTGCTACTATCACGCGCTCTCATCGGTGAAGCGCTGGGGCGGGTGCGTCGAGGACTACCGGCCGCTTCACGACTGGTTCGACCAGTCCAAGGCGATCATCGCTGACCCGCGTCACCGTGCCCTGCGGCACCATGCCGAAGGCATATTCATGCTCGAAGCGCTGTTCGGCCAGACCATAACCAACAGCGACGGGCGCGTCGTTCCGGTTCGCCTCATCGGCGAACAACATGTGCTGGAGGATCTCGGCCATATCCCGTCATTCGCTGACTGGGCCCGCGCCATCCGTCCCGAAGCGTGGATGCTGCGCGCCAATCCCAAGGGCTCGCCGGGGCTTGATCCGTCGGTCGCTGGCCCGAACGGCAAGGAGTTGCATCATGCTGACTGACAGCGAGCGTTTCGCCTTCGTACCCTACCGGATCCATGTCTTCGAAACGAGCGGCAATGCCTATGACGCCGTTCAAACCGATGATCGCATCGCGACCGGCGATCTGCTTCTGGTAATGGACGAGGCCGTAGTCGGCGTCGCCATGACCTGGCCTTTCGCGGTCACCGCCGAGCCCGGCCATTTGCATCAGGTCGCCCCAAAGGCCGGGGACACCTTCGACCAGCTTGCGACCTCACTGGGCGTCGAACCAGCTTCGATGTCCCGAGCCGTCACTCTTGCCCGCCAGCTGGGCTTTCCGATTGAGCCCGCGCTGCAATCGCTCATGGCGGCCTAATCAGCCAATCCAAGGACAACTCCAATGGCCAACAACTATATCCATGCCGCATTCGCGGTGACCATCACAGCGTCCGAAGCTGAGCTGATCGCCGCAGCGGAAACCGCCATCAATGCGATCGAGGGGGATCTTCAAGGTGAAGGCCGGCGCGAGGCATACGAAGCGCTTGGGTCGGCATTTGCCGATGCCTTTCCGCCGATCAGCGACGACCCGTTCTCCGGTTTCATGCCGATCTTCCCGGACAAAGACTTCCCGTGCCTTGATGCCACGATTACCATCGAAGACGGCCAAGATCACACCACCAGGGTTGTGACGTTCTCGGGCGACCAGTTCGGCATCGAACAGGTGGCGAACCTGCTCTTCGCGTGCGCCAAATCGGCGCTGCCGATCGGTTTCGAATACGCTTACACCTGCGACAAGCTTCGCAATGACGAATTCGGCGGCGGCGCGGTCATCATCAAGGCTGACGGGATCGACTATCACAGCACCCACGCCATCGTCAGCAATGCGCTCTCAGCTCAACCCGATACCGAAACCGCCCGCCTTGTGCTGACGACCCGCGATGTGGAGCATGGTCTGCTGTTTTGGAACAACGAAGCCGGATTCGGCAATTTCACTTCCGCGACGCTGTTCACCGAAGCCGAGGCCGCCGGTTTCGACGTCCCTATCGCGCTTGATGAACCCGAATGGCTCGCTTGCCCGGCAGGCATGCCATGAGTTCTCGAAACGCATTGCGCGCCCGCTCTTCACTGGTTCAACCGCCAATCGCGTTGCCGCCCGCAATCGAGGCCGCCATCCGCGCAGGTGCATGGATTGTCTTCAACCTCTCCGGCGGCAAGGATTCGTCAGCCGCACTCTTTGCCGCGATGCCCGTGCTCGATGCACTCGGCCACCCGCGTAAACGGCGCATCGCCATCCATGCCGACCTCGGCAGGGCCGAATGGGACAGCACCGCAGAGACCGTCGCAACCATCGCTGCAAGAGCCGACATCGCGCTCACTATCCGGCAACGCCAGAGCGGTGACCTGTTCGACCGTTGGCACCAGCGTTTCGAATCTGGCAAGGCGCGCTACGAAGAGCTCTCAACCTACAATCTGATCGGACCCTGGTCGTCGGCATCTTTGCGTTTCTGCACATCGGAGCAAAAAGCCCAGGTCATCGGTCCTTACCTCGCGCGTCAGCTGGCAGGCGAGACCATCATCCAGGTCATCGGGATCCGCAGAGACGAAAGCACCGCGCGGAGCACCGCACCAGAGTGGACACGCGACACCCGCTTCGCCGCCGACGGCAATCGCGCCGGTACCCGGATGATGATCTGGCATCCGGTCATCGATTGGTCGACCGCCGACGTCTTCGACTTCCACGAGGCACACGGCATCCCGCTGCATGAAGCCTACACCCGCTATGGCTCGAGCCGCCTCTCGTGCCGCTACTGCGTCCTGCAGTCGCTCGCCGACCAGCAAGCCACGGCTTCATGCCCGTCCAATCACGAGGCCTTCATCCATCTGGTCGCACTAGAAGCCCGATCGACATTCTCGTTCCAACCCGGCCGCTGGCTCGCCGACTCTGCTCCGCAGCTTCTTCCGCCTAGCCTCGCCGCCGATATCGCGCGCGCCAAGAAGGACGCCGACCAGCGGCGGCAGCTGGAAAGCACAATGCCGCTAGGCTTGCGCTTTCAGCGAGGCTGGCCGCCGCGACTGCCGACGATGGACGAGGCCGCCACTATCGCCGCCGCCCGCTCACCGATCCTTCAACGCCACAGTCTTGACAACCGGTTTCCAGAATCCGTCGACGTGCGCCGGCGCTTCGAAGAGCTGATTGCTGCACAGGAATCACGACCTCACTCGGCAAATCCGGCCCGGAGAACCCGATCATGACCCATACCCCCGAATACCTGCGGATGATCGCGGCGCGCGACACTACAGAAAAGCGTCTCATGGAGCTCGAACGGCGGCTGCGCGAGGCCGCCAGCGGCGCCATCAACAGCCCGGCAGCCCACCGCGGCGACAGTGCATGGCGCAAATGCGATGAAGCCGCCTGGCAGGCCGCGCTAGCAGAGCTGCGCTACCGCAACCGCAACGAAATCGGAGCACTTACGGCAAAGCTCGAGCGGCAACAGAGAGCCATTCGCGCATGGCTGTCTCGACCCACCAGCCACAGCACCGCAGGCAGCTGAGCAGCAATCGCGCGCGAGCGCTGTGCTTGTCCGCGTCCCCATACGGGACATGTCCCTCTGCGGCACAATAAGGCCTTGCACTGCAATCGTTTTTAGATTCAAACCCTCTAATATGAAGGGGCGCATCAAGGAGATCGTGTACCACTTTGACACGGCAAGCGAGGCCCTGTGCGCTTGCGAAAACGGCGAGCCGGTCACCGGATCGGTAATCGTCATCGCCTCCGATTGCATCGTCGGTCTTGCAAGCAATCCGCCCCGCGCGATCACAGCGCGCACTGGGCCTTTCAAGCCCTTCTTCGGAAACTCGCGCAGCGCCATCCTGACCGAAAGCAAGCATGGAGCCGAGCAGATCCGCGCCGGCGTCGACGAAGCCTACCGCCAGGGTTTCCCGGTGCCAGAGGCCCTCGCGGATTTCGCGACGCTCCGCTCCGAAATGTCGGCTTGTGCCAGCGAATACCGCCTGACCAGCGACGAGGTACTCGCGCTGGTCGAAGCCTGCGAAGCACGCTCCACAGAATTCTGGAACACGCTCGGCCAGGCCGGGGCCGATTCCATCGCGGCCCGTATCCTTCAGGCCAGCATCGACAATCTCTCGGCCGCACGCCGCAAGCTGCTCGATCGGCCCCTTTAACGCTCTCAGCATCGGCCGCGCTAGACGCGATGATGGGCCATCCCGAAGCGCTGAAAGACAGTGAGCTCCCAAGGCAGCCATATAAACAGCACGAATGTGGCAAGGAACACGACGGCAGCCTCAGGTGTCAAAACCAGCAGCAAACCTGCAACAGCAGGCACCCAAAGCATCAGGAGCGGAAACCGAAGATCGATCATCTCAGTGATCTTTTTGACCACGCTAACGGCCCAACGAGGCGATAAGTGATCGTCAGAGACGCCATCGAATGAATGGTCTGACCGAACCACGCGACGATCAGAACCTGCAAGCCCCTCGATAACAGGCAAGCGCCCAGATTCCCTTTCCTGACTGCGCGCCAACTCTTCCGCATTGCGCCGACACTGCGCCACCATAGCCTGCTCGATTTCGCCAGCCTTGCGTTCACGGTCCGCCCGTTCCTGCGCCGCGCGTGCATCCTGCCATGCCGCATACCTTTCGCGCGCGACCCTTTCCTGGGCTTCATAGATCGCGCGCCGTCTATTCAGATCGTCCCACTCCTCGGGCGTTACACGGCCGCTCGCATGAAGGAACCAGCGCATCTTGCGCTGCGCCTTCGTCACCATCTGCATAGCGCGGCTGTTGGTCACGCCGAAGACTTCGCCGATCTCGGCGAAGGTCATGGGGCCGTCGCCGCCGGCGCCGCATAATCCATATCGCAGGCGGATCGCACGCTCCAGACGTGGGGGCAGTGACAAAAGTGCAGCATTGAGCCGCTCGCGATCAGCGAAGCTCTCATCCATTTCGACAGTGGCATCTTCGAGGTCTGAAAGCGCCTCGATCCCATGTACCAGGCGCTCCAGTAAGTAATGGTCCTCATCCATCACCAGTCGTCGCCGTCCCATCCGATCAGCAATCTTCAACCGGGGCAGATGACGCACGATGGCGACGACCGACCCATGACAACCGCAGGCATACTGAGCGCTGTGACATGAGCATCAGCCAGTGCTCACATCATAGTTGATCTTGCAATATTCCTCACCGTCAGGATGTTCGTACCAATCGAACCAAAAATTGCCTGACGCGAGAGCCTGCTTTCGATCTTCGAGCTGCTCGATAAGCCGAAGCGTAACTTCCTCGTCACGCTTTCGTCTCAGCCAGGGAGTAAGCGACAGGACGATCCAGGGTACACAGAGACAGACCGCCATCAACAGCGCCATCGGTATCGCCAACCCCAGCATTGCCCCGTAATGCGCGCCGACTGGATTGCTCGAAAAGTACACAAGGCTGCCAACACCGCCAATCGCCAGCACCCCGGCGAGGAGCGGAGGGATCAGAAAGCCCGGCGTCCACGCCCGGCGCGCACGCACCTCGACAAGAGCCTGCTGCAACCGCAGCGCTTCGCTCTCGTGGCGAAGCTCTTCCCAATGGATGGCGTTTTCCTCGGCTTCCTCCTGAGTTGCCAGAGCTTCCCCCTCTTCCTCGATCGCAGCCTGAATCGCGACACGACGTTCGCGGTGCTCAAGCCTGCGCGCACGAAGCGCGACGACGCGAGGCGGGGGATAGATTGCGACTGAGACCATATCGAGCAACCGGCAATTGAAACCAGGACAGAGAAAATCCCACGCACCCCCAGTGGGGTCAATCCGGGAATTTTTTTCCTACCCGTCTGCGGCGCATGGACCGGCGCGTCATTTTAGCCTTTCGCGAATTCATCGGCCCTCCGGCAATTATTCGGTCGGCGCACTGAAAACAGGCACGGCTTCTGAGCTTGCTTTCCCGAATGCCCGACCCCCGCTCCGCATAACCAAAGCCCCCAGAGCTCCCTGAACCGATCCCATTGGCACGCCAGAAGCGTGGCCAATGGAGGGCGCGCGACCCGCGCGCCTGCTCGTCCCGCGAGCGGGCCGAGGAGAGGAGGGGGATCGAGAAAGGTGTCGAGGACAGGGTGTCCAAGACGCAATCTCAGGAGAAGCATCATGAACATCGGTTCCATCAAGCAGAACGACAGCGGCGTTTTCATCGGCCGCGTTGACACCATGGCTGTCGCGATGACGATCGCGCTGAAGCCGGTCAACAGCAACAATCCGAAGGCTCCGCGCTTCGAGATCCATGCCCTGACCCCGGCGCGCAAGTGGATCCAGGTCGGCGCGCTGTTCGAGCTGTTCTCGAACAACACCGGCGAAGCCTTCCTCAACGGCAAGATCGACGATCCGTCGATGACCGCGCCGCTGCAGATCTCGGCCTTCCAGCAGGATGACGGCAGCTACAACATCGTCTGGTCGCGCCCGACGCGCCGCCGCGACGTCACCTCGCAGCTCGCGGCGAAGCAGGACGAGATGCCCGCCTTCGACATGGGCGAAGACAGCACCGGCACCAGCGGCGCCAGCACGTCCGACGGCCTTGGCGAATCCACTGCCGAATTCGCCAGCTGACACCAGCTCCCCCAGCGCAAGGCGGCTCCCAGTCCTCCGGCCGTCTTGCGCACCTTCGGGCCCGTCTCTCTCCCCCCGAGAGACGGGCCCTTTCTTTTGCAGGCACGGCCCCGGGCCGTGCCCTTGGAAAGGACATCTCATGACCACCATCACCGCCATCATCGATGTGCGCGAACACACCGGGGTGCCCGGTAACGCCACCATCGAGCTCACGCCCATCGGCACGATCGGCGGCATCAAGCTCGCTGACGGCCGCCGTGTGCGCCCCTGGATCACATGGGAGCTCGAGGAGGCCGACGGCACGCACCGCGACCTCACTTTCGACGAGCTGAGCGAACTCGGGTTCGTGCCGACCCTCGATAAGACCATCGCCATCGAACTTGCCTGATGCGACCCGGCCAAGTGCCGCTTCCATAACGGAAAATCGGCTGATGCTGATTGCGCGGGCAGGGCGCTTAACTCTATTCTGCCGCCGGCAATACACGCACCTGAAGGAGCAATCCCCTCATGGAACGCCACTTCACCGAGACGATTTCCGCCTCCGCCCTGCGCAAAAACTTCGATGAAACCCTCAAGGCGGCCACTACGCGCGCAATCGGGATCGAAGAGAAGGGCGCGATATCGGCTGTCCTTGTTCCAGCGCATGAATACGCATCGCTGCGCGCCCTTGTCGGACGCGCGATGCAGTCGAATGCTCTGGCGGACATCGTCGCGGATCTAACCGCGCCCCGGCCCGGAGCGCATCCCAATTCGCCCGAAAGGTACGACGATGCAGCAGCATAACCCATCGACCCATCCCGAGGCAGGGGGAATCGTCGACTTCCGCTACCTCGAACGCAAGAATGCAGGCAGCAAGACCAGCAGTGTGCCAGACATTCGACCATGTCTGATCTGGAATGTTCGCTCCATTGAAACGCTTCAGCTGGTCGCCGTGCTACCCATCTTCTCGGGCGCCACCGCTGCGCGGGTCGCAATCTCGCCCGCCGAACGCGTCGCGCTGCGTCTCGAGGACACTGCCGATGTCGTGTTCGAGGAGGCGAACGTCTTTCTGTGGCCAGGGCCCCATCTTCAGCCTCAGGCAGATCGAAGCCTCACAAGGCCAAACCGCGCCTCAAAGCTGCTCCTCAACGAGATTGCCACCGCAATGACGGAACGCAGCTGCGCGATCGTCATCCGACCCTGACCAAAAGGCCGCGCCCGACAAACCAACCATCGGCTTACCCGGAAGACAGCCATGACAACAAACACACAATCGGAAGAAAGACACCCAGCTGCCACCATTGCAGTCTTTCTGTTCGCAATCGCAAAGCACTGGCGGCGGGTTTGGGCGTCTGATGGCAAGCGCATCGCTAACCACCTGTTCGCTTCGTCGCGAGCCGCCGCTTTCCTCTTCGAGGACGGCCCCCCAGAACACATGCGACGCGAATGGAACCTTCCCCCAGGTGGCGTCGGACTTGATCCTACCGAACAAACCGTCGACGATGTCATCACCTATCTCGGCCTCAGCGATGCCGACATCCAGTTGCTGGTAAGGTATTACGGCTTCAGCGAAGGCATGCGGTTATTCTCGCTCTTCAGCGACCCTTATCGATTCATGGCGCTCTGCAAGCGCACTCCCCGATTCACGGTCGATATGCGAAACTTCGCAGAAATGGCCGCACCAGCGTCGCCGGATGCCCGCTACGCGGACCCGCAAACGCTCGAAGAACTGCTCTATCTCGATCCCGGCACGCTGGTCCCGCTGAATGCGACCTACGAATTCGTGCTGGGCAAGGGCGATCGAGACGCCGGGCGCCGCGCTCTCAACGAACTGGAGCTCGGAGCTGACATTCTCGTACGAGAAGACGGCATTCACATCGCGATCAGGGACTTCGTGGATTTCATCGACACCGAACCAGACGACACCCCTCCGCGCCGGCCAACACGATGGCTCCCTCGCCTGCGAAACATCATGCGACGCTAACCCGGCACCTCGCCAAGCGAACTTCTTCCTTCCTCAATCCTTTTCCCCTATATGGAGGCCATCATGGCAACGGTACCTTCCCTGCAGGACACCTTGGATCTGCGCGAGCAAATCGCTCGCATCGACAAGACGCAGGCGGACATCCAGAAAACCCAGGCGGACCTCGCCAAGGTCAAGCTCGAGGTCAAATACTATCCGGGCGTCCTCGTATTCCAAGGGGCCGCGGCACTCGCAGCAATTCTCGCCGCCACTGCGGCTATCGTCAAAATCTTCGCCTGAGTGGCCGATAGCGGGACCATCGAGACCTCCGAGAGTCCGATGTGGATCAAGCGCTACGACAACGGTGATATCTCGTTCTGGACGCTTCCCGACTCGTCCCGGGGCGACCTTCTCGCTGAAATCGTGCGTGGCCGCGCTGCCTGAAAACCCAAGTTCAAGCGCCGGTTCGCGCCTCCCGTTCACGCAGAACAACTGATCGAAGAGCTTCAGGCGTCCTGACCGGGCACCATGGCGCGCTTCGCGCCACCTATGGAGCCCGTCATGCCCTACACCCTGATCCGCATCCCCAAGCGCTTCCTCGACGATCATCTCGAACGCGACCTTCCAACGCCGGAAATCTTGAGGGAAACCAGCACCCACTATTTTATCGCCTCTGGCGATCCGGCCATGGGGGAACTCATCGATGATGCCCGCCACTACGCGGACAGCCTCGATGAGGCACCACGCGGCATCGTCCTGTCCGCTAGAGCGACCCTACGCGCGATCCGGCAAGCGGGGCATTGATGATACGCCGCCTCCGGCGTCGAAGAGCTGAAGAACGACAGTGAGACGCACTCCCTGCTGCGGAAGACCAAAAGCGTCACCGCAATCCCGCCCCTTGCAGGGGATGACCGATACAATCTCGAAGCAATGACCAGCGCCGCTCCATCCGGTGCCGCCGCCTTCCAGCGCGTTGGAAGGCCCGATACCGCCGAACCGGCCGCCCTTGCATGCTGCGGAAGCAGGCAGCCCCGTGCCGAAGCCTGTGACATACGAAATTCAGGCGTCAGGCGCAGCCACTTCCGGCACCCTTCGACCACCGCCGCAGCGGGCCACCCGCTGACAAGGGATCGGCTCCGCGTATCGTTTCCGTCCGGTGTCGCGGGCGGCGCGGTTTTCCCGCGGCGAGCCTGTACACGAGCTTGGCGCTGTTCAACCCAATCAAGGCCCCTCGTGTCCGACAGCCCGTCCGCCGCCAGTGCCCCTGCCTCTCTGGTCGCGGTTAGGGCCAACCTGCGAAAATGCGAGCCGTGTTGCTCGGCAAGCCGAGCTGCCCGCACCACCTCGATTTTCGAGGTTTCCCGCGCATACGCGCGGTGTCCCACCACTCCCGCCGAGGCTCGATAAGGGCACCGGCGGACGAGCCGCCGGCCACAAGGAGGCTTTATCATGAACAACGTCAATCTCGTCGGCCGTCTCGCCAAGGACCCCATCGCCCGCGACACCGGCGAAACCCGCGTCACCGAGCTGATCCTCGTCACCGAGCGGCCGGTGATCCGCGACGGCAGGGTCCAGAAAGATGCCGAAAGCGGCTACCCCCTCAAGGACGCCGAATTCCACAAGGTCACCGTCTTCAACGGCATGGGGCTGCCGCTCCGCGAGCACAAGAAGAAGGGCGACCAGCTCGCCGTCACCGGGCGCATCCACTACTCGCGCTGGAAGGACGCCGACGGCACCGAACGCTACGGCACCGAGATCATCGCCGAGAACGTGATGTTCATCTGACCTCGCAGGGGGCGGCACCGCAGTGCCGCCCCTCGCTTCGCTTCGATTGGAGAACGATCATGTCATCGCTTGCGCCTATCCTCAACACCGGCTTCGCCCGCGCTGCCGAGCAGCTGCCGCGCGATACACGTCCGGTGCTTGCCTTGGCATATGCCGACGCCATTCTGATCCCGGGGAGCGCGCTATGACCGAACCCGTTTTCGTCTTCGGCAGCAATCTTGCCGGCCGCCACGGGAAGGGCGCAGCCCTGTGGGCACGTCAACACCGCGGCGCAATCTACGGGCAGGGCACCGGTCTGCAAGGCAACAGCTACGCCATTCCCAGCAAGGACGACCAGCTCCGCACGCTGCCGCTTGCTGTCATCGAGCGCCACGTCGGTACGTTCCTCGCCTTCGCGCGCTCTCGCCCCGACCTCGCATTCCAGCTGACGCCCATAGGCTGTGGCCTCGCTGGCTATCGTCGCGAGCAAATCGAGCCGATGTTCAACAGTGCGCCGACCAACGTCCTGTGGCCGCCCGAATGGCGGTGATGTGATTCTTGCCCTTCAACACGTCACCGCAATCACCGTTGCCGGTCAAGGATAGCTCCCGTCGCGTCGATCTTCGCCCCGCGATGGCCGCAGCTGCACCTCAGGTGCTGTGCGACCATGTCGAGCTTCATCGGAATCGACTTGGCGAAGCATTGATCCCGAAGCTTCGATGCCGGAACGAGAACCACGCGGCGGCACTTCCGACATTCAATCTGCGCATTGAGCCCATACCGAACCAAATCGGCCACAGTATCGATGCGCTTCATTCCCATGGATGCCGTAGAACATCATGAGAACATGATGGTCAACCGTCGGCTGTCAATTCTTAGGACACAAATGAAATCGATGGCCGTCTCCCGACCTTCGGCCAGGACCGCGCTCTATTGCGCTCGGCGCCGCGGCCCTGGCTCAGCTGAAGCTTCGCTAAGGGCTTCGCGTGCCCGCCTCGCTTCACCGAGCCCCTCGAGGGGTCTCGGCCCTGCGGGTGACGATCGCTGACGCATTCAGCCGCGCACCGCGCTTACGCGCTGCGGCCATGATGAGCGGGGCTCTTCCAGCGGCTCGGGCTTCGCCCGGGCCTTGCGTTTTTGATGGCCCCGCCGGCCCTCGGTCCCGCCGCGCGCCGCGCGAGCAGCCGCGGACCGGCCGACGACTGGCGCCGCCGCCTCAATCCCCGACTTGCCCGCGCGTGCCTGGTGCGGCTCCTGCGGGGGCCGTTTTCCGGTGTGGACGTCTTTGGAAGACGTCAGTTCACCCCACACGTCCGCTTCTGGTGGGTCCGGTGCGTTTGTCAAATGACCGGGTCTGGGTGATGGGGTGGACGCCCCCCGACGGCATCGATGTGCCATAGTGGAGGTGTTGTCACACCACTAGAGGGAGGCGTCCATGGCAGAGGTTAGCACGATTGGTCTCGATATTGCGAAGGCTGTTTTTCATGCGCATGGGGCGGATGCGCGCGGGCAGATGGTGTTCAGCCGGCGGCTGACACGCGCGAAACTGCTGGAGTTCTTTGCCGCGCAGCCGCGCTGTGTCGTGGCGCTCGAGGCCTGCGGTGGCGCCCATCACTGGGCGCGCGAGATCGCCTCGCTCGGGCATGATGTGAAGCTAATCCCGCCAGCTTACGTGAAGCCGTTCGTGAAGCGGAACAAGAACGATGCGGTCGATGCCGAGGCCATCTGCGAAGCGGCCCAGCGCCCGAGCATGCGCTATGCCGCGATCAAGACCGAGGCGCAGCAGGCTGCCGGGATGGTGTTCCGCACGCGCGATCTGCTGGTGCGCCAGCGCACCCAGCTGATCAATGCGATCCGCGGTCATCTGACCGAGTTCGGGTGGGTAGCGCCCAAGGGGCCGTCACATGTGACCGTGCTCGCAAGCCTGCTCGAAGAAGGCGAAGAGGTCGGCGCATCCTTGCCCGAAGCGGCACGGGCGATGTTCCTGGTTATGACCGGGCAGCTTGAGCAGCTGAACGAGCAGGTCGCGCTGCTCGACAAGGAGATCGCCCGGCGTGCCCGTGAGGATGAAGCAGCTCGGCGGTTGATGACGATCCCAGGCATCGGGCCGATTACGGCGACCGCGCTGCTCGCCCTGGCACCGCCGGCGGAGGGCTTTGCCAGAGGCCGCGACTTTGCAGCTTGGCTCGGGCTCACACCAAGGCAGCACTCGACCGGTGGCAAGGAGCGGCTCGGCGCGATCTCAAAGATGGGCGAGCGCACGCTGCGACGGCTTCTGATCGTCGGCAGCAGCGCGGTGGTGCTTCATGCCAGCAAGCGCGGCGCCCCGCGCGGCTCGTGGCTCGAGCAGATGCTGGCCAGAAAGCCGCGCATGCTGGTCACGGTCGCGCTGGCGAACAAGACCGCACGGATCATCTGGGCGGTTCTGATGAAGGGTGAGGATTACAAGGCTCCGGTCGCGGCAGCAGCGTAAGCTGAGGCGGACCAGAGGTCGTCGGTAGAGGCAAGAGACCGAAGGAGGGTATGGCACCACAGTCGGCGAGACGGGGCTGGTTATCCAGAGGAATCCACAGTGCCTCAGAGCACGCCTGGGTGATGTGAAACCAGTCCGCGAACTCCCATACGGGCCAGCGGCATCACGCCCGCGCAAACAGGCCGGACAGATGGCAGCATCCGACTACCGCCAATACCCAACTTTACTCTTGCATCTTTCGGGGCGTCCACAGATGGTTTCCTGCCGGTAGCGTCGGAAGCGGGAGGGGCTTGCGATGTCGTATCCCTGTTGTGCAATCCGGGCATGTAGTGCACTGAGAATGTTGAACAAGGGGCCACTCGATGCGCAGATCGGCGGTGCTTGCGTGCACATTTGCATTGTTATCGCTGGCGGGAGCGCTCTACCGCTGGAGCGCGCCGACCAATGACGACAGTCGCGATCAGCACCTTCGGGAGATCATCGCCAATTCGCAATCCGAATTCCCGCAAAGGGGGCTTGGGCACGACTGGCTGGACTGCCTCACGCGTTATTGGTCGGACGAGAACAAGGCGGCCGATCGCGTGGTCTGCGAGGCGTGGACAGAGCAAGGCGTAACATCCTCCTTGATCGCCTTGCAGCTTGGAGAGAAACGAGTCCCCGTTGTCGAAAGCAGGCTGGCAGGGGTCGCCAGTGCCGGACCAGTGGTGCTCGACATTCAGGGTGGGCCCGGAGGCCTCCCCTTTCTAGTCAACGAAGGTGCCAGCGACGAGCGCATTAGTAATCTGCGCCGCAGCCGCATGGATGATTGGCTGCCTGAAGACATCGGTCAGTCGCCTTACAAACAACTTCTCGAACGAGGCTACACGATCGCATCTATCGGCTATTGGGGGATGACCTTGCGAACCCTGAATACGCCCGACGAGTTTGCGCTTGCTGCCGAGGACGTAAGGCTGGCTGTCGATTACTACCGAGACAAAAACGGCGCTGATCTTCCCCTGATCACCGTCAGTCTCGGCAATCATCTCGCCCTCGCTGCGTTAGGAAAAGAGCGTATTCAAGAGATTGTCGCGCGACAGTCAGGGTGAGAGAGCGCGACAATCAAGATGAGAATCCGGTGTGGGGGAACGGCGCAGGGCGTAGCCCGTAGCCGTTTCCCCACACCGGAGCGCTCTTTTGGGGCTGCCAGAGAT